>OGJR01001392.1_pt1 | contig 15890 bp, 23 predicted proteins | sample 1572301 | NCBI WGS metagenome assembly OGJR01 (sample SAMEA2582083, study PRJEB24529) | metagenome | biome: Human gut stool | place: China | collected 2011 | reverse complement strand
TAAAAAGGTATTAGTATAAAGGGTATAAAGGTATAAATATTATCTCTATAGAATATATCTATTACATCTATTACATTAGTACTAACTATAAGTAAATCAGCGAATTAGGAGTCATGGTAAAAAATCCTTAATCTATTCTGCAAAAAGTTTGTAGTCTGATTATCAACGACTTAGGCGTTATAAATGGGCGTAACAGAGGATTTTTATTGTAAATATTTTTAGTCGAACCCTTGGTCAAAACGTTAGTAAAGGGGCCTTTTTCGGGCATTCTCTCAAAAAACTTTTCCCGGGGCGTCACCTTATACATTTTCTCTCAAAAAACTTTTCCCCCAAAAAAACTTTTATATCGAAAAACTTTTCTCTCAAAATCTTTGTTTCGCAGTAAAACCACAATCGCAAAGTTTTTTTGAGAGAAAAGTTTTCTAAGTTATTCCACTACTTTTCCGTTAACATCTCGCGGGATGAACCCATATTTACCCGCCCATTCGAGTAAAATTCCGTTACGATACCCCGACGTCCGGCAGGGTTCCCGTTTTTCCCACTTACGAAGTTGCCACACCCATTCATCCAGGGATACCGCCCCGTCTTTATAATAGTTAAGGCGGTAAATCCGGTTTGACTCTACCCGCATTCTATACTTTATCTTTCCCGTTCCCGGGCACCACATCCGCGGGATGTCCTCCGTATTGAACTTATCCAGGCGTTCGCGTTCCGGGTTCTTCAGCAGCATTGTTTCAATGGTCGGTATCCGGTTCGGCTCGGTGCGTGTGTTACGGTCATCACGGACTGTTGCAATCTCGTATATGATTTGCGGCAGCGCCTCGCATACCGCCATTGCCTTAACCAGGTAGTGAGGGAAGCCTTTCGCTTTCCGGTAATATATGCCGTTCGACTTGAAGAACTTGAATAGGAAGAACTCATTTACATTGAGTATTGTCGCCAGGTCTTCGACTACGAATTCCAGCGGTTTCTTTCTGCATTCCATTTGTCTTTGTCCCATAGTTATAAATTTAATAATGTTAGAATAGCCAGCCCCACAAAAATAAGCTCTAGGGCCGCGGTTAGTAAAATCGCTGTAAACATTCTCAGGACCAGCCCGGGCAAATCTTCCGGGCTTCTCATCCATTTTAAAAACTTCCGTATCATGGTTTCAGCGCCTCCCTTATTTTTCCCAATAACACGTACATCTCGGTGCGCGTCAATGTAAGCTGTACATCCGGCGCATTCTTCCGGCATATCGTAAAGCCCCCGGACTTACTGCCGTCCGGTGATAGTCCCCAGTATATCACAGTTTCCTCGGCTTCCGCCTTATCGATTTTCTTGCGCATATTGTATTGCGCTTGTTCTGCTCTGTACAATGCGGTCTTAAACCGCTCCGTAAATGCGGGTCGTCCGGTCGCTTTCTCCTGCTCCCTCATTTCCTGCTCTCTGAATAAATGTTCCATATATGCCATAATGTTATAATTTAAAAGATTAGATTGATTATATAATGCAATACGTAATTGCCCAATAGCCACCAGGATAGCGCCGCCCCTACGAAGCCGCCCACGGCCGTGCACGTAGCGTCGACCCAATCGAATCTACCGCCTTGCAGCGCGTCCTTGAATTCCATGCCTAGCGCCAACCCGATAGCCAGCCAGAAGTTTATAGCGCCCGCCGGGATAGCGTACAAGAAATGTTTCCAGCGGTTAGACTCAAGGAACCACCCGAACATTTTAGAAGTGAACGACCGTTTACGCTCCGTCACTTCCGGCGCATTAATGCTTTCTTCCGGTACGGGCACCTGGTACGAGAAGGCTACGAAGTTGGACGGTATTAATAACCGCTGTACCATATCATCGCCAACAGGCTCGAATTGCTTAGAAGCTCCGCACACCGGTTCGTACAGGTGTACGTTACATCTATACTTTCCGTCAAACTGTGAACCCTCGTAGACGAACTTTTCGCCGTCTCCCAATACTACTGTATCTCCTACTTGATACTCTGATGTGAAATTTTGCTTTTCCATTATTCTACTGTTTTAAAAATTAAGTCTTTATTTACCGTTTCCCCTATCTCTATACACAACCACCCCCCGGGGCTTTTGCAAGGTTCGCCTCTCTTATGGAACGCGCACCCCTTGCATAATTCTCCATGCTCTTGGTATACCGCCCTGTAGGTTATGCCGTTGTGCTCCCGGGTATCGCCCGCGGTAAATTTTGTTAAACCGTACTTTTCGTTCATAATTTAGTTTTTAAATAAGTGTCCCAATATATGTTCGATAACCTTTACCGTCCACCCGTTACCGCACATCCGGTATATCTGTGTGTCGGATACTATCCACTCGTACCATTCCGGTACGGTCTGCAAACGCGCGCACTCGGTAGGTGTTAACCGCCTCAGCATTCCGCGAAACTGTAATAGGTTGCCCTTTTGCACCGTTGCCAGGCAATCGGGTCTTCCACGGCTATCTACTATTAAATTACCACGCCCGTCTTTGTGACAATTCCGCAAAATTGTATTCGCCTTCCCTTCCGGCGAGACTATTCGTGCGCCGAAACCGTTTCCCTTCTCGGCGTTAACCCGGGCGTGATTAGTCATACCTTCCAGGGCCCTATCCGATATGTAATACTTTTCATCTACTTCGTCCTCCAATATATCGCGGATTAATATACCTTCATCTTCCGGTTGGGGTATCTCGGCTATGTTAGTCCAGTACAATCTTTTCCGGTTCTGCGCCGATACAAGGTTGCTGTTAATCATCACGGGCTGCACTCCGATAGCCTTGGTTAACACGGCTTCCCACTTCTTTGACATCTTAACGTTCTCTAGCAGGAACTTAACGTCGGGGTTATACTTCCGTATGTCTGCCAATATGCGCATATATTCCCAAAAGAGATACGATTGCCCTTCAAACTCAAAACCCATTTCCTTGAGGTCGAGGTAGGTTTGCAAGTCGGTTATATATACCTTATCGGTCGTTACCATACCTATCTTCTTTCCGGCAAACGAAAATGACTGGCACGGGCTTCCGCCTATAAGCAAATCTATCTTATCCAATTTCGATACGTCCACCTTCGTAACGTCCCCTAGTTGGATAGTATCAGGAAATACATGTGTAGTCTGCTGTATAGCGAACTTGTCCACCTCGGAAGCGTAGTACTTATCCGGGAAACACCCGAGTCCGGTCAACGCTATCTGTCCGCAACTCATCCCGTCGAATAAACTTAATACATTCATCTCTTATACTTATTAATCAGTTCCTTAACTATGTTCATTAACCCGTCCTGTGCGGTCGCCTTTCCGCTTAGCACCTGTATAACCCGCTCGTCCACGGTTCCCTTGCTTATCAGGTGGTGGACAAACACGTTATTCTTCTGTCCCTGCCTCCACAACCGCGCGTTGAACTGCTGATATAATTCAAGGCTCCATGTAGCGCTGTACCATATTATACGGTTGCCGCCCTTCTGCATGTTAAGCCCATGGCCTGCGCTCGCTGGGTGTGTGACTAATACGGGTATCTTTCCCTCGTTCCACTCCCTTACATCATCCACGGTGTTTAGCCTACGCGCACCGAACGGCTGCAAAGCCTTCATTATCCGGGCTTCCTCGTGTTTGAACCCGTAGGCCACCAACACGGGCGAGCCGTTCGCCGCCTCAACCATTTCTACCAGGGTCTCCAACTTTTCATCGTGCACGTTGTACACGTCCCGCACTTCATCATAGACCGCGCCCCCCGCGTATTGCAGCAGCTTGTTTGTAAGGGCCGCGGCGTTTAGCGCCGTGATTTCTTTGGAGTCTCCCCCGGTAGCGTCAAGCAGCGTTAGAAGTTGCTCCTCCTCGAACTTGTCGTACGCCTTCTTCACCTTCTCGGATAGTTCAACGTAATTGTTGATGTATGTAACTTCCGGCATGTCCAGGAAATCAAGCGCTTTCATTGACAGCGTGATGTCGGATATCTTTTCCCCTATCACCTCCTCAGTATCGGCCAGCGGTTTGTACTCGTAGATTATCCCGGCGTTCTGCCGTCCCGGTCGGAAGTAGTTAGCGCGGTAATCGGTTATCGTCTTACCTAGTCTCTGTCCGCCGTCAACAAGGTACATTTGCGCCCACAGGTCGATAAGTCCGTTTGGTGCGGGCGTTCCGGTCAGACCCACGACACGGTAACAACTGCGGCGGATAACCTTTGCCGCCTTGAATCTTTTCGCGCTGTGGTTCTTGAAACTGCTTAGCTCGTCCAATACCAGCATATCATAGGGAACCTTTTGCCCGCCCCACATTTGTAAGAGCCAAACAAGATTATCCCGGCTAACCGTGTACACATCCGCTTCCGCCCTGGCTGCCGCTTCTCTTTGTTTGGCGGCGCCCTTTATGACTGATACACGTAGGTGGCTTAGGTGGCTCCAGGCGTTAACCTCGTCTAGCCATGTCATTTCCGCTACTCTCTTGGGGGCTACTACCAATACCTTAGTTACTTCAAACCGTTCTATCAAGTCAGACACGGCCGTTAACGTGGACACGGTTTTCCCTAGTCCCATGTCGAGAAACAGCGCGGCGCACGGGTTGTCCTCTATATGGTTGACGGCCGTTATCTGGTACTTGTGTAGCTGTGTACGGTCCAGCATTATTCCCCCTTGTTGATTGTTTGGAACACTACGTTCTTCTCGTCTTTTCGGTAGTCTTCGTCACATTGGAAGTCAAGCCCCTTGCATTCGGGCACGCCTTCTGCGTTGATACTGTAAAATGCACACCCCTTACAGGTGTTAGTGTTCGCCTCTCTTACTACGTAGGTTGTACCGTCTTTTTCAAAGGTTGTGCCTACACACACATAATTACTAGCTTTATTATCCATGTCAATAAATTTTTAATTGTTATTATCTCATTCCTATCTCGTCCATGTACAACTCGTTTGCAAGGTCTTTCCGTGTGAACCGTTCCGGAAATAATTTCAGTACTTCATCTATTACATCTAGTATATCGGGAAAGGCTGACCTGATGCCTAACAGGTTGCACAACTCTCTAGCCGGGTTGGCCTTGAATACCTCGTCCGTGTACGTTTCCCGTAATTCGTCCACCCCTGCAATCAACGCGGTAGCATCTAGGTTATTGAGGCCTCTACGAGTGTGCTCTTTGCGTATTATCCGGTCGGGTACCTCTGACAACAGGTATTGTTGCAGGTTATCCGGAAGGGCCTCAATAGCGTCCCCGATTGCGTATCCCTCGGTCGGTGTCCCGTATGCCATAGCCTTAACCAGGTGCCCGAACTGATTCACGCGGTCTACTTTAAGTTTCTTATTAAATTCTTCCATGTCTCTAGTAAATTAATAATCCGACAATAGCATAATATTCTCTACGGGTACCGTTACGGTCTTATGTCCGGTAGCGTTCGTATAAGAGCCGGGGCAATTGCATCTAACGATTACCTCCTGCTTATCACATAGGTTCTTGCCTATTATCCACCCGGTGTACGTTCTGTTTTCGCGTGGGAAACAAATCTCTTTCGGCGTTCCGTCCCTCCGTGTGGATAGGTCTATAATGCTTAGAGGTGATTGGCCTTCCATAATGTTACGGGCGAATATCGTAGCACGGTCCGTCATAATAAGGTGATACCCTTTATTGTATAGATAAGCCTCCAGGTCCTTAAGGGAGTTGAACCGTTTCCGCTCCCCTGTCTTTTCGTTGGTCGCTGCAAATATGTTATGCAGTCCCGCATGTACGAAAACCTTTAGATATGTATCGCCGTTACTGTATAACTCGTTATAGTTTCTTTCTGTGGTCTCCATATTATTCGCCTCCTATTACTTTAGCCATTGTTGATAATTCCTTTCGGCCCACTGATATGTACATAACACGCCCGCGTCCGTATATCTCCCAGGCGCCATTAAACTTTGAATAGGTAGCCGTATTACCGTCCTCGTTATTAAGATTGACTACCTCACCCTTGGTCGGTTTATATTCCGCCAGGGACGTTAAGAGGGCCACAGCGGCCTTTGCATCCCCCAGGGGGATAGTCAGTGTATACGATGAAACATTAGCGCTTAGGGCGGTTATCTGATATGTTATCACGCCCTCCATATCTGCCTTGACTAGTTTACAAACTCCCAGGCGGAACGACTTAATCGTTTCCAATCTCCCGGTATTACTTGTTACCTGTGCCATTGCACTAACTGCAAACAAAACTACTACTAAAATACTAATTAACTTTTTCATGATTCTAATTTTTTAAAGATTTACTACTGTGATTACTGTGAAATTCCTTAGATACAGGGTGGCTTCTGCCCTCGTTATGCTGTTTGACACGTATACCGTTCTTGGTTCGGCATTTACGAATAGCCACTGCGCAGAAGGAACTTCATCCACTAAATCATAATTCATTAACTTGGATAGCGTGTTTCCTAAATTGGTTTTACCCGTTCCGGGTCTGCCGATAATCAAAATTTTCTCTTTCATGATTCTAATTTTTAAATGTTATTTGATTGGTTTACTTTAAATGTTTTAGGGGCTATTATATAGATAATTCTTTGAAAATTCGTACTTCACAATTCCACTTCTTAGCACGTCTTTCGGCTTTTCTTCTTGCTGCGACTTCTGTATAGTCGTACCATGTTTCCATGACGGGGTTCGTTATTCCGAATAATACACTCCAATTATAAGTTTTAGTTTCCATATCTTTTAATTTTAAAGGGTTATTACTGTATAAACAACGGATGCTTTGAAAAGGTTCACCGTTATCGCTTTATTAACTTTTATTTGCTTATATGTTCAAACAACAAACTGACATTTCACACTCTTCATCATATTCATAATCGAATAGAATCCCGTTAAAATACTCTTGTAAGCGGTTGAACACTTCTATATCTTCACCGTCCCATGCTAATGTAACCATATTGGTACGTGCGAAAGTTAGGTCTATTTCTACACCTGCTACTTTTGATAAGTTCTTTTCTATTGCTTCAATCTTAGTTTTCATATCATTTAATTTTTAATTGGTTTATTTCCTTTTGACACTTCAAAGATACGGATACTTTCCGGACTGCAAAACTTTTAGTCAAAACATTAACATTCGTTATACCGTTTCATTCGTTATTAACGTATAGTAACTTATCAACCTCTGAAACCGCTTCTTTCCATGTCTCCGGGCTATCCACTACCAACACGGTAAACCCTAGTTTCCGGATACGCCCTATAATGTGCTCCTGTATCCTGGTCGGTCTCTTTCCGGTACTCTTGAACTCTACGAATAGCGCGCGCCCGCCGGGCAACAGGTACATACGGTCGGGCAGCCCGTTAACAAATTGGGATAACAGTTTTACTGCTATCCCCCCCTTGTCATTGACGTACTTGGAAAATGTACGTTCAAAAACCTTCTCACTCGTCTCGTTCGCCTTCATTGCTTCCCGGTCTTACTATCCGTATAACGGTATTGTTAGCTATCTTGCACGCTCGGCGTAGTGCTACATAATGCTTTCGGGCTGTTGTTGCTTCCGTCCATGTCAGACCGGTGCACCCCTCCAAATCGCTCCACGATAGTGTATCCTTAGTATACATTTGCAGCTTGTACAGCCCGCAAAACTCTCCCGTACTCTTGTCCGGCGTTATACGGGTGGCGCCGTCCCTTGGTCCTCTTAACTTCTTCTTGTTACTCATAATCTTATTATTAATTTATTAGTACTTTACTCCTTCTCCCTGTACGCTAGTACCACCCTTTTAATAGGTGCTGACTGCGGGCCCTGCTGGTCCATTATACGTAACCCGGCAAATTTTCGGGCCGTCTCTATGTCATTGACTTCGCGGGAACCGATAACCGCGGTTAGTTCTTCCCCCCGGTACTTGACTACTCTACCGCCCTCAAATATAACGGTTACTTTTAAAATCTCAAACATAATCTTTATATATTAGTTGTTGGTTCGCAAAATATTAATATAAACGTCACGAAAGCGACTGCCCAAAACAGGTACGTTAAAAATGTAAGCATCTTCTTTTTCATATTCGTATGGTATTAATGATCCTGATATTCTATTTTTTTATTTTTCTCGCGGATCCGTATCGTGCACGGACCCCCGATTTGGCGAGCGCCTCATTAACGATATCCGTGATACAACCGCTTTTTGCTATGTCTGCAATAGCCCCCTGTGAAATCTCCATTGTTACCGTGGTGTCTTTTCCTCCCAGGGGGCGAAATGTTACTTTAATTTTCATATACGTATGGTATTATATGTCCAGGTCTTCAATTTTAGCTATATATCCGTATCGTGTACGACCCCCGGTTTTGTCGGACGCCTTATCATCTATATCCGAGAAACAATGTTCTTTTAACAGTTCTGCGATAGATTCTTGTCGAACCTCCATTACTACCGTTGTGTCTTTTCCTTCCTGGAAGCTAAATGTTACTTTAATTTTCATGATTCTTTAATTTTAAAGGGTTATTAATTTTTATAGGCGGGTCGCCCCGCCCTGGTTAATGATTACTTGATTATTACACATTCTTTGCTGTTAATCTTCTCGTCCTGTATATTGACGGCTACATACTTAAGGCTCTTAAGGTCGTACAGAACCGCGATAGTGTTACACCCGTTAGCGGTGTTATAGTCGTTGACTACGTTCACGAATTCGTATATCTTATTACCTACTGATATCTTAACGTTGGTTTGTCTGAACAAATCGAATGTTACCACGTAGCTAAATTTCTTCTTTTCGTCTATTACTTTAGTTGCCATATCTTTTAATTTTAAAGGGTTATTAATTTCTTATTGACACTACAAAGATACGGATACTTTTTGAACTACAAAACTTTTTGAGAGAAAACTTTGTAGATTTAACACAAATAAAGAAAGGGAAACGTTTCGCAACGTCTCCCCTCTGAACTGTAAACCCCTTAAATTAGTAGTTGATTGAAATGAAATTGAGTAGTATTTGATTCTCTCTTTGCAAAGATAGTTATTCTTTCGGGATATCCGTGCCCACTCGCCTATAAATTATCTGCGAACCATAAAGTTTTAGCCGGGCCTGTTTACCGCGCTTCCACCCCTTTAGAGATCCCAATACTTTGGCAAGCTCCCGGCCCCTCGCGGACGTGTAGTCTTCTTTCTTTTGGCCTAACGCCTCGGTCCACACCTCGATAAGGCTGCACGTATCCTTGCGCACCGTCCCGACCTCGCCCAAATCACCGTTAAGAAAGTCCAGGCGTTGAGGCAGAAATCTATCTTCATAGTCAGCCGGGAACAATCTATCCAGGTATTCCTCTATCAGTCCTTGCAGCGGTGTGCTCTCCGTAAATTCATCCCTCGTTCCGCCTGCTATCATTTCGGCCTCATCGGACAATGTGAGGGCCTCGCCGAACATATAGGCGTTCACGGCCTCCGCCCATAGTTGGTCTACAATAGCGTCGAATCGCGGTTCGAAAATGATATGTGTATTCTTAGTTCGACTAACGGTTACCGGGAAAAATCGGCGGTTGCCCGTGGTGTCCTTCAAAAATTCGTCATCATTCGTGGAGCCAAAAAATACACATTGCCTTTGGTGAGTCTTGACGCGTCTAGCGTATGCCCCCCTGTACGTATCTTCGCGCTTGGATATAAAGTTTTTCACCGCCTCGACATCGGAACGCCTCAACGCTGATAACTCGGCTAGCTCCACGAGCCAGGCAAATTGTATGGCCTCGTACGACTCTTTGCCGGATAGATTCGTTAACGAGTCGTTAAACCAACCCTTGGAAAGGCGCTGTATTAACGTGGACTTTCCGACCCCCTGCTCGGAGTAAAACACCAGGGCGGTATCAAACTTGGTGCCGGGCTTGTAAATGCGCGTAACGGCTGCCAAAAGCATTTTGCGGAATGCCTCCCGGGTGTATGCGTTATCCTCGGCTCCCATGTATTCGATTAAAAACGTATCAATACGTTCTACACCGTCCCATGTAAGAGACTCCAGGTAGTTTTTTATCGGGTGGAACGCGTTATCACTGCTCACTTGTTCGATAGCGTCATTCATCTTCGCGTCGTTGTAAATGCCGTGCAACCGCTCTATACGCCCCTTTATAATCGATACGTCCGTGTCGGTGATAAGGTCGCCTTTTTTGGTCCCCTTACGAGTAAAGGAAGGCCGGGTAAATACAATGGTTTCCTTTAACAGGTCATAGGCCAGCAGTCCATTTAATAACGGGTCCGATTTAAACGCGTTGACGAAGTTGTTAACGGTTACCTGCTTGTTCCCCTTTCCGTCCAGGTCCCAAACCAATTCAGTAATGTCCTCGGCGCTGTCTGACTTGGTGTCATCCCCGTAATCTTCGAAGTCGTTTAAATCGGCATCCGGCGTAATCAAGTCCTTAACACAGTCCTTATCTTCACAAACTAGCTTGTTCATCGCCTTCGTGCTGTCCTCTTTACCCAGGTGCCCGAACTTGTGCACACGTACAAGGTCGTAGGCGTTATAGGCGTGCCCGTCTGATATCGGGTCAGTGGCGTGGTACGAGAAGCAGTACAAATCGTCAAACACTATCATACCACCCACACTATTACCCGCTTTATATGTGTATCTGTCGTTTCCCTGGTAAACCTCGTACACGTCCGATAGATACTTTTCTATGGCTTCCTGCACGGTGTATGCCCGGCAGAACGCGCCCACCAGGCCGGACTTTTCGCGGGGGTTCTGCGCCATTGCCTTATTCACAATCGCGCGGGTCTCTTTCTCCGTGTCGGACTTGAACGCCCAATTATTGATATCCCGCCATTCCTCGCCATTGCCGTACAGCGACAGAAGGTAATCGGCGCTAATCGGTTCTCCCTCTATCACGTAGAACGTTTTAGGCTGGTCGGCGGAAAGAGATTGCCAATACATCATCCGTTCCGCCTGGAAGGTTGTCGGGTCGAACAAGTCCACGCCTATCAACTCGGCCACTTTACGCGACGCGGCTTCGTACTGCACAGGGTCTTGCACTTCATCGGCGAACGGCACGATAAGGCGGAACCGTCTGGCGGCCTCACGGTCCGAACGTGTGTTATATATTACCGCGGCTACGCCCGGGAACCTTGCCCCGAATTCAGCCGGGAAAAGTTCATCCGCGTAATCAACGTCTAATGTTATCATAGACCGGGATAACACCGCACTCTTAAGCCTTCTGGCGCCGGAAAGTTCTCCTGCCATATATCCGCCGACGTCCTTCAGATTGGCGCGTGTTGTGCGATCCAGGCGGTCGAACTCGCGCATAGATTCCGGGCTGCGCACCTCTTTACCGAGTCTTTCCAAAAACCCCTCCCATGTGTATCTGACGGTCGCCCATTTCATTGAGGCGGAACTCCCCGCCACTGACAAAGTATACTTATCCATATCTAATCCTTTTTATAGTAATTACTTATAAATCCTTCCGCGTTCAACGGAATGCCGAACGGTTCGGCCCACGCGGGCGTACTCGCCATAGTCTGGCAAATCTCCCTGAGCGTTACCACGGGCTCCCCAAAATCGTCTACAGGCACCTCGTTAACTGTCTCATCGTGGATATGCCCCACTATATCAACCCCGGGATATCTGTCGCGGATAGTCTGCATACCGTACACTAGTATATCACGGCTCACTGCCTGTGTCAGGTTCTCGGTTAGCTTTCCCCCGTAGGTATCGAGTTCCGACCATTTGCCCGTTAAATCGGTGCCCATGTACGTAATAACGCTACGTTCACGGCCATTGATACTTTTGGTCTTTATTCTGCATTCCGGGTAAAACAGGCGACGACCGGAAGGCAGCAGGATAGCGAGCGAATTGTTTTCCTCGAACCATTCGAAACGGCACACCCATACGCCGTACTGTATTACATCTACACGGGCCTTGTTGCGTATGCATAGCTTGGCCTTACTTTCAAGAACCTCCCAAAATTCCACGATACGCGGCGACGCGTCCCGCCAGCGTAATATGATATCCTTGTACCGGGCCGAGTCTATTGATTTTTCGTAGTCCATTGTTTCCATAGCGCCGACCCAACCACCGTACCCTAGAGCTAACTCCGTTACCTTTCCTTGCTGCCTGTAATGGGTCCCTTTCCCGCACTGCTCCTCGGGCAGGCTGAATGTACGGCTAGCGGATACTACGTATATATCTTTTCCGTTCCGGAACGCGTCCAGACGCCATTCTTCACGGGCCAGGCCCGCCAATACGCGCGCCTCGATTGCGCTATAATCCGCAACTACGAATATCTTTCCTTCGTCCGCTATAAATGCGGTACGGATAAGTTGCGAAAGCATCCCGGGGGCGTCGCCCCAAAACAATTCAAACGTAGCTAAATCAACATTTTTAGCGTCTTCACGGCACGAGTCCAACTCATGGATATAGTTACGCGGTAAGTTCTGCATTTGCACCAGGCGGCCAGCAAATCGGCCTGTGCGGCCTGCTCCGTAGTAACGGTACAATCCATGTACGCGCCCGTCCGGACATACACAATTAAGCATAGCGGTATATTTTGCGTTGCTCGTCTTATTGATGATTTTGCGGGCCTCTAGCACCTCGGTTACCTGGCTGTCGTTGCACGCTGCTATAATACCGTCGATATCTTCTTTCCGGAAAGAGTCAAACGTTATACCGGAACGGGCAAAGCAAAATTCTTGCAATTGCTTGGTTGACTTCAAAGATGAGATGTTATACAGGTCCTTAATATGGTTTTTCAGGCCCTCGCAAAAATCGTTGTTGAGGTTTTCGGCATTCGTGGCTAGTACTGTATCCACCTTTATCCCGGTGTCGTTAATGTATTGGTCTAGGGCGTAGACTTCGCGCTCTGATTCCGGAAACATACAGTACTCTAATCTGTGGTACGCTTCGCGCTCGGAAAGTACGTCATAACGGAGATAGTCCTTAAATTCCTCGGCCTTCTCCGGGTGGTCCTTCATGTAGTTACGGTACACACCGTCCTTTTTGCTCCGCTGGGGAATGCTGAAAAACTTTATCAGCGCCAGCCCGGTGCCCTTCTTCCCTTCTTTGAGGTTAAGCGCTGCCGACAGCATTTTAAGCGATTCCGGAAACCCTGCATATAGCGCCAGGGATGCGGTGCATAAAAATCTATCTGCGGGAATATCAATGCCGTATGCCTTCAGGCACAATCTTTCGAACTGCGCATTGTGCGATACTATTGTGTATTGGGTGTCCTCCATTAGGGATATGAATTTCTGCCACCCATTTTTGTCTTCTGCAACATCAACTATAACTACATCACTATCCCCAACCGCGTAACCGACCAGGAGAATTTCAAAGTCAAACGACATCGTATATCTATACGCGCCGCCCGCCTTAATATCATCGCCCGAAAACGTTTCAAAGTCTATGTAAATTGGGTTAATCATTTTTCTATTTTTAGGGGTTAAAAAATAAGGCCCACCCGCTTCTACTCGGGCGGACCTCGCACATTTGTTATAAAATAAAATCGGTTAATAAAAAATTATTTAATAAACTCTGTAAAAATGTTATTCGAAATCACTCAATCCGTTATCACTTCCTCCTTCATCGTCGAAGTCGTTAACGCTTGCACCTCCGTCTAATCGGTTGTCGTCTACAACTTTTTGTATCCCGTTGAGCCCAACGCCGACCCCGCAACTATTGGCGGATTTAAAGTACGTAAACAAACCTAGTGATGCGGTTCCCCATGAACCCGAATACATATCTTCTTTAACCGTTATCGGCTGTTTATGCTTGTCGATAACAATCGGTTTCCCGTTCTTCTCCTGTCTCTTGGCGTTAAGTACAAACATACCTTCATACCCTTCGTCGCCTTTCTTATCGCCGTCCGTTAGCGGGTTTCTCCAATCTTCCGGAAGGTTTCCCTTGAATTTCGGGTTGCTTGCCAAAAATTCATCCGCGAGTTCCTTGAGTGCTCTCTTAATCTCGTTAACCTGCAATGTGTCGGTTTTCGGGATAAGTATTGATACACTGTAATAGTTGGTATTCCCGTCCATGATAGGCGCGGCCTCGAATACCTTTACATAGGAAAATCTCACATTTTTTAGAATCAATTTCTTACTCTTACTCATAATTTTTAAATTTTAATTGGTTTTTTAATTCGACTCAAAGATATGGTTTTATTTTTATATCTCACAATCGTTTTACTTATTTTAATATTTGTTAGCTTTCGATGTCGAAATCGCTTAGGGCGTTAATCTCGTCCCCCGGCGCGCTATCCGGAACTAACTTAGGTTTGCCCGTTTTGGACTGTACATACTGTCCGTACTTGGCGGAAAACACTTTCTTTCCTACTAGTTTTTCCAGGTCTCCGATACCTTTCAACTTGATGTTAAATACCTCATCTTCCAGGTATTCCCGTAACAGGTCTTGCCGTATCGGTTCCTCATCCGTTATCACCCTGCTAGACCTTCCCGCTACCAGCTTGTACCCGTTCCACTTGTGGCCCCTTAGCGCCTCATCGTACACGTACTTGTTAACGCTTTCCAGCCAGCTCTTATAGCGGTCTATCTTACCGATAAGGTCGGTTATTTCCTCCTGTGTCAGTAGTTCCGGGTATTCGTACCGTTCGAAGTCCTGCATGACATTTTCGTACTGTTTCCGGCATTGTGCCTTTACAGGGCAAAAGCCGCACCAATCGCCTACCTTTTGCTCGCCTTCCCCCGCGAAAGCCCTCTTAGCTGCTGGCTTTAGCACCTTATTAGCCCACTGTGTCAAGTCGTTAACGGAGATTTCCCATGTATCGAAATGGTGTAACCGTACTTGTGCAATGACCATTTTAACCTTCGTTATTGAGGGCTTTTTCTTAAGTGCTCCGAGTGCGTACAACATCATTTGAGTATTGTTTTCCGCCTTCACCTTAACACCTTCGCCGTACTTCAAGTCGATAATTTCCAATATATCGCGTCCGACTAACTGACAGTCCACAGTGCCGAAACAGTCCGGGGCGTATTCGGAAATATCTACCCGCTCCTCTAGCAGCATGGCACACGCTCCGTCAGACTTCTCAAGGTTGTAGTTTTCATTCATCACGAAATCGCAGTAATTGCGGGCGTGCTTGAACATTTCTGGTTTGAATAGCGGATGCATCAGGTGATCGTCTTTAAGTGTCGGCAATTCCTCACCGAACGGGTCCGGTTCCCATACACCCGCATTCCATTGGGCCAGGCAGTACTCACAAATCTCGTGGAATAGGGTGCCTTCTTCAGCATACACGCTCGTTCCGTTTTCCACTGTTTCCGATAGCCGGGCTGAGGGTGGGCAATTCATCCAACGGCCCGAAGAACTGGGGGATAGTAAAGCGTGGTCCCTATCTTTATGGTTTTGCGTCATCATAGGTTTACCTCAATGTACTTCATAAAGTCGGCAAACATCTCGGGCGTCAGGTTCGTGAAGTTTGTCGCCCCAACATTTAGGAACGCGCCCTTGACAACGTCCCTACGGCCCTTGTCCAGCACTCTCACGACTTCGGCTTTTACTTCTTCCATAGTGTATGTTACCGCCTCCTTAGGTTGCTCCGTTTCCCTAGGTTGTTCCGTTTCTTTAGGTTGTTCCGGCTTTTTTACGGGCTCCTTTACGGGCTCCTTTACGGGTTCCTTTACGGGCTCCTTAGGTTGTCCTGCCTCCTCAATGCACTTGATAAAGTCGGCAAATTTATCGGGCGTCAGGGCCGGGAAAGACGTCGCCCCAACACGATCGAACGCGGCTTTGACAACCTCTCTACCGTATTTGTTTAGCGCTCTCATGGCTACGACTCTTACATCGTCCATAGTGTACGTTACTGTTTCCTTAGGTTGTTCCGGTTCCTTAGCTTGTTCCGGTTCCTTAGGTTGTTCCGGTTCCTTAGCTTGTTCCGGTTCCTTATTTAGCGCTTTCATGGCTTTGGCTTTCAACTCTTCCATAGTCATTCGTTCCTTAGGTTGTTCCGGTTCCTTAGGTTGTTCCGGTTCCTTAGGTTGTTCCGGTTCCTTAGGTTGTTCCGG
>OGJR01001391.1_pt1 | contig 15900 bp, 12 predicted proteins | sample 1572301 | NCBI WGS metagenome assembly OGJR01 (sample SAMEA2582083, study PRJEB24529) | metagenome | biome: Human gut stool | place: China | collected 2011 | reverse complement strand
CAAAATACTACAACCAATATTTTATGGCTGTACAAAATATTATTTAATCTCCTATTTGAAATAACAAATCAATCATCCTTCTATTCGCTTGATCAATTCTAGTAAAATCCTTGTCAATATACACGTCAGCCATTTTGTGGGCTTCGTTCACGTGATTCAAACAAAGATCAATATCATCCTTCGAGATATTTAACACGTTTCTTGCTATCGTGGCCCATGAATGCCGGACAGAATAAGCCTTCGTGTCTTCCGGGATCAGAAACCCCCGCAATTTCTCCTTCTCTTGCTTATTCTTAGCCTCTTTTATCTCGTTTTTGATACTTTCATTAACCTCTTGCACAACTCGCTTAAACCCATTATTTACGGCCCCGTTAAAAACCGAGCTATCACTATACAATTTATAGAACGAAAACAATCGAACTTTACCCGGATCGGCATACTTTTTCATCAATCTCTCTGCCTCCGATTCTATTTTTATTGATATCTCTGCATTATCTTCCCTCCTATCTTTGGTCTTGCTTCTTTGATAAGTGATTCTCCCATTCTTCCGACTTGAATAAGGTACATTGAACATATCAACGGTATTCATCCCAACAAGGAAAAAAGAAAGCATGAAAACATCCCGGGCAAGTTCCTGACGCCTCAACCCGTTTTCAAGATTCATGATTTTACGGATATTCTCAAAATAGATATTCCGTTTCTTCGGGGGATTAGGTTTTACCACTTCAAACTTGCGAAACGGGTAATGCTTGATTACCGGATCACCAAGCTCATCATCATTATAAAAATCAATGGCCTCGTTAAACACTGCACGAATATCCGCCATATAATCGTGGACCCCTGTATCCGTCAATGGCTTTCTTTTAGTTGTCACTTCCCGCCCGAACTGGTTTACTCGCACGATTGTCCGTTCTGAACGCAAGAACTCTTCAAACTTCTCCAAAAATTTAGAAGTGACCTTTACTATATTCAATTCCTGCCCGGAAAAATCAACAAGAGCGTTAATTGTCGTCTGAATATGCTTTGCTCTCTTTTCCCTCCCAGCCTCGAATAATTTAGAGATATGCTTTCTAGCGAAAGCAATAAAATCGATACAACTAACCTCGTTTTGCTTCTTCTTTATAAATTCAACAATATCCTTAGCAGAATAATTACTCACGTCATTCCCTAAACCACGGACAATAACATCTTCACATTTTTCCATTTTTTCCAGCAACAACTTCAAGAGAGTCTTATCTTTTATCTCAAAATTCTTATTCTGCTGCTGGGCCACGACATAGAAATCCGTTTTCAAGTACGCGTGTTTACGATCCTGCGTCACTCGAATTGACACGGGATATTTATCATCTTTCCTTTTATAATCTTTAGGGACGTAAATTTTAAATGTAGGCATTTTTTTCGTGTAATTTCCATGTAACATTCGTGTAACATGACCTCATAAAGGTACAAAAAACTATGCTTTTTTACACGAAAAAAGAGGCCTAATCTCTTCGAAAAGGCCTCTTTTTGTAGCTAATTTCTTGATTTTCAGCGGAGCCAATTTGGGGACTCGAACCCCAGACCTACGCATTACGAATGCGTTGCTCTACCAGCTGAGCTAAATTGGCGATAACGGGTGCAAATGTACGACTATTTTTGTAATTTGGAAACGATAAATCAATTTTTTTCAACTCAAAACCGCACATTTTTTATACATTTGCGGCTACATTTTAATTATCAATAAGATGAAAAGAAGGATACCGACAATTATTTTTCAATTTGCTCTATCACTTTCCCTATTTTTATTATTAATCACGAACGTTTCGGCCCAAAAGAACGCTGTAGAGACCTCCGGAGATGTCATATATTACGCAACTCCTGTCTTCTGTTTGGCTACCACTCTATTGAAAAAAGATTACCAAGGAACCAAGCAACTTGCTTTCTCTGCAGTTATGGCTGTTGGAACAAGTTACATCTTAAAACACACGATTCGTAAAAAACGCCCGGATGGAAGTGATCATCATGCATTTCCATCAGGACACGCAACGGTTACTTTTCAAGGAGCTTCCTTTTTACAACGCCGATATGGTTGGAAATTCGGTGTCCCCGCTTACCTTTTATCCATTTACGTCGCTTGGGGACGGACTTATTGCGATAAACACGATTGGTGGGATATTCTTGGTGGTGCTGCCATTGGCATCGGTAGTTCCTATATTTTCACCAAACCCTACGGTCGTACACGTATCACCCTCACCCCTACCGTACTCCAAAAGTACCCTGGAATCCACGCTTGTATCACTTTCTAACAGACTTCTAAATATTTTGTTAAAATAGTATTTAAAGAAATCATAAACCTTTTTTTAATCATGGAACATCCATATTATATGTCTATTTTTGTTTAAATCAGAACAACAACATATAATATGCAACCTCATATCTACAACATAATCTTTCTTTTATTCACGCTAACCACACCCGTGATCATGTTTGCCCAAACGCAAAAGAATGATACAATTAGAAAAGATACAACAACCACAATACCCGAAAAAAAAATTATCAAATACACACTAAAAGGTATCGTAACAGGAGAGACTGATGACGAAACTCTACCAGGTGCACACATCTACGTTGGAGAAGATAAAAAACCAACTACGGTAACTAATGCGATGGGAGAATTCACCCTAAAAGACCTCCTTCCAGGAGAGCTGGTTATTACCGCATCCTTTGTTGGTTACCAAGCTACAACCCAAAAATATCTGGTAAAAGTAGATACAAATGTCGGAAGAATTAAACTACTTCCGGAAGTACTGGAAGAAGTCGTTATTACAGCAAAACCACCTTTGATCATTCAGAAAGGTGATACAACAGAATTCAACGCAAACGCCTTGAAAGTCCCGGAGGATGCAGAATTGGAAGATTTGTTGAAAAAATTACCCGGTTTTCAAATCGTCGACGGGAAATTAATGGCAAACGGGGAAGAAGTCAAGAAAATCTATATCGACGGAACCGAATATTTCCTTAGTAACCCGATGGCTGCCCTCCAGACACTTCCGGCCAGTCTTGTCAACAAGATAAAGATGTTTGACGGAAAAAGTGAAGAAGCTGATTTTTCAGGATATGATGACGGAAAAAGATTCCGCTCATTAAACATTGAGACCAAAAATCCTAACCAGTTGAAAGTATTCGGTAAAGCTAACCTAGGATACGGCATTTCAGAAGACCTAGAAGATTCATTTAAAGATAATAACTATAATCTAGGCGTTTCAGCTAATGCCTTCAACAAAAAGCAGAAATTTTCCATACAAGGAAGCCTACGTAACACCAATCAAGGTTCCGAACTTCCTAATGCACAATACCACGGGAAAGGTGGGAATAATCGAGGGAAAAATTACTCCGTGGACTTCGCCAACACTTTTAGTAAAGGTACTGATATCGGAGGAAGTTACAATGGTAGCAACAGCGAGTCTTATTCTGCCAATTCCAGTATTCAGGAATATTTCCCTTCTGAAAGTTTCCAGAGCAACATTTATAATTCAGAATCACATTCGTGGTCTGAAAGTTCAAGTCATAACGTGAATACCCGGTTTAATTACTCCATGAACAAGAAAAACAGGTTCTACTTCACCCCTTCTTTTTCATTTAGCAAATCAGATAGTCGATCATTGAACATGAATAGCAATATTCAAGACAACGACACGATAAATATCACGAACAGCAAAAATCAAAGTCACAGTGAAAATCGTTCCTTCGGGGGGAATTTCTCCTGGATGCACGCCTTCCAGAAAACGGGCCGGACATTAACTCTAAACGGGAATATAAATATCAGTAAAAACGAAAACAATAACACACAACAAGATAGTAGCATTATAAACAAGAGAGATACGTTACGAAATCTCATTAACACCTCCGAAGGTATATCCAATTCATACACGGCTTCTATTTCTTATTCAGAACCGTTAACAGAAAAAGCCCGATTATCATTCAACTACTCTTTCAGTTACAACAAGAACAGTTCTGACAAAGAAAGTATGTCATACAAAGACGCACTTTTCACGGAAGTCATTGGTATTGACACCGCCTTAACGAATAAAACCAGTACCATAAGAACAAGTAATAGCCTAGGCATCCGTTATGGATACAATCAAGAAAAATTTTATTTCAGTGCCGGAGGCTCAATCAATCTATCAAGAGAAGAAAACAAATACGAATACTTGAATGCACCGGACTCTAACGTGAGAAATAATTACCTGAACCTTTCCCCTCAAGTAAATTTCAGCTATAATTTATCCAAAAGATCAACTATGACTTTTTACTATAACGGGAATACAGATTCCCCCAGAGCCGAGCAATTACAAGATATTCTTGATGTGAGAGACCAATTAAATATTTCAACAGGAAATCCCAATTTGAAAAAAACATTCTCACAATCGGCCTCGATGACTTTTAGCCGAAGTATTGTAAGCGAAGAAAATTTCAGTTTCCTAAACGTAAATCTCAGTTTCCGGAACTCATTTAACAATATTGCCACGGCAACACAATTCATTTCAAAAGACACGGTTATCAACGGTTACCAAATATTGCAAGGAGCACGACTCACACGGCCCGTAAATTTGAACGGACAATGGGGGCTTTCCATGAATTCCAGTTATTCCTTCGAAATCAAATCTTTAAAATTAAGATTAAGTCCTTCTTTATCTTACAGTTATTCTCGAACACCTTCAATCTATGATAATATAAAGAATTTAACAAATTCTCATAACGCATCATTCGGTCTTAACATTAATAGCAACATATCAGAGAACTTGGATTATAACGTATCTTCCCGCACCTCTTACACCAATTCGACAAGTACGACCACGGAAGGCTCCAGTTCTTTCTCCCAATCAGTCAATGCGAGTGCCAAATGGGTGTTCTGGAAAGAATTCATCCTTGCCGGAGATTATTCATATAGTTACACGCTAAGTAAAAAAGGTGGAAACGTAAACCAATCCAATAGTCTCTTAAACATGGAGATCGGAAAAAAATTCTTGAAAAGAAAACAGCTTCAAGTCAGGTTCAAAGCAATGGACATTTTACGCCAAAGAAATTTGTTAAATTACAGTATTCAAGACCTGTACACACAAACAAACTATAGCACCAATGAGCGGAATTACTACATGCTAACGGTTTCCTATCGCTTCAACTCCATAGGTAAAAAGAAAGAAGGAAGAAGTCCGGAAGGAACGCCTCCCCCCGGATTCTTTTAAAATTTAATTTCTCAACGAACATAACGCACCCCTATCCGCTCCTGTATTTGCGTGGGGGATAAATCCGTGTCAACCTTTATTTTATAACTCCTTCCCGGAATTATATCTATATAATTATCTGAAAAGAAAGTTGGTATTCCCGGAATATAGAACATGACATTACAAGCCAGTTTATCCGAGGAAACCCGAATAAATTTCTCTCCATTCTCCTCCCCTGCTTGAATAGAGAAGTGAGGTTCTGGCAAATTCATATTCTTATGATACACGAAATAAGCATTCTTTTCATCTAGAACCCGATCACCTTGTCTCAAACATACCACAAGCATCATCTCCTTCTCCGAACCTCCCCCAAGCAACGATTTCCGGTTCAACTTCCACAAAACCGTTGAAGTATTTGCCGCTACATTTACCTCTTTCTCTGCCAAGGAAACAGAATTTCCTTGAAAATCCAGTACCTCAATAATCAGTTTCCCTTGAATCTCCTCCAATCTGTCACTCACGGCATAAATTGCCAAGGAATCCCCCTCCCACTTCGGAGCAACGATAACCTCTTTAAAACAATCCCGCATCACGTAATGCGCCGCTTTCCATTTATGGTAATAATCCGTCGTCGACCAACTGGCAACAGGCCAACAATCATTGATCTGCCAAATCAAGGAACCCATACAATAAGGCATATTCCGACGATGTGCCTCGATACCCATCTTTGTAGAAAGTCCCTGCAACACGTGGGTCATGTAAATAAATTGTTCAAACTCTTCTGGAACCCGGTAATACATTTTCATATAATCCAGGATACGCCCGTTACCAATATAACTCCTTTGATGTGATTTCATCACCTCCGATTCTATATCATAATCCTCCGGCAGTGCATACGTTTCTATCGTGCTCATTTCCGGGAAGGACTGAAACCCGTATTCACTGCAAAAACGGGTAGTCACCTCATCAAAGCTTTCCAATGGTCGGAAACCATGCCACACCCCCCAGTAATGCTGGTCGCCCGAAGTAGTTCCGTCCAATCCGTGCTGATCCGGTTCCGGCCCTGCCATCGGCGAAGAAGGCCAGTAATCATCCCCATCCGTGTAATCTTTCACCACCTCGGGAAGTATCTCGTGAAAAACTGTATAGTAAGCCTTGAAAACCGTATCCTGTTCCTCCTTCGTGAAAGCATTCTTCCATCCCCATCCCCCGGGCGCACCATATCGCCAAGCTAAAGCGTTTTCATTATTCCCACACCATAAAGCGATACTAGGATGATTCCGGATTCGGGTAACATTGTCAATAGCCTCCTGACGCACGTTATCTAAAAACTCTTGATTCCCGGGATACATCGCACAGGCAAACATGAAATCCTGCCATACCATGATCCCGTACTTATCACAGAATTCAAAAAAAGCATCATCCTCGTATATTCCACCACCCCATATTCTGATCATATTCATGTTAGCATTCGCTGCATCCAACACCATTTTCTCGTACAAATCCCGGGTCACACGAGGCAGGAACACGTCGTTCGGGATAGCATTAGCCCCCTTGGCAAAAACGGGTACACCATTCAACTCGAAACCGAAAGATTCTCCCCATTGATCCTTTTGGCGAACTAACTTCAACGACCGTAACCCTGTCGTCACCTTCTTTTCCGCCACCATACCTCCCCCGCTGGTCACCCGAATCGTGAAATCGTACAGGTTCTGTTCCCCCAGCCCGTTACTCCACCACAAACGGGGATTCCGGATCACGTAAGGTATAGATATTTTATTCTCTCCCTTTTTCAATGCTTTTTGCTCCTGCAACAACACTTTCCCCTCGTTCATAATCGCCATTGTTACATTTTGTTGCTTATCCGAATTCACACACACCTCCGCAACCAACTGAGCCATTTCCTTTGTCACGGAAGGCTGGCGAATAAACACATCCTCCACCTTCACGTCATTCCAAGCCTCCAATATCACCGGACGCCATATACCGGAAGTCACCAAACGAGGCCCCCAATCCCAACCGTAATGGTAAGGAGCTTTACGAGTGTACACGCTAACCCGATCATCTCCCATGCCACCTCGAACACTCTGATCATTATCCGCGGGTAACCTCAAACCGTAACGTTCCATCTCTTCCCGCCCCTTAAGAGTCGGGGAAGCGAACACGATATGCAACTCGTTCCGACCTACTTTTAATTTCCCCTCAACATCAAACCTCCACGTCCGGAACATATTATCCGTACTCCCCAACTTCTCCCCGTTCAAATAAACATCGGCGTAAGTATCCAACCCCGTGAACGTGATTCGTTGATTGACCTTTTCCCCTATTTCCTCCGAAACCGTGAACTCTGTCCGGTACTCCCAATCCTTCTTATCAATCCATTGCAACTGCAACTCATTCATTCGGTAAAAAGGATCTTCAATCTTCCCGTTGGCCCGTAAATCCGTGTGTACCGTACCGGGTACCGTAGCAGGTAACCATGTTCCCGAATCCCTTTGGTGAAATTGCCAACCGGAATTCAATTCCATACGAATCTCTTTTTCGGTTGAACACCCGATTATTCCCCAGGTGACACAACCGAAAAACAGAATCCAAACTATTTTATTCATTAGACTTTGCCTCTTGTAGAATATGTTTCGCGAAATTATAACCCAAAGCCTCGTAACGTTGAGTCAACAACTTCGCCCGATTCAAGAAATTAGAATACTCTCTATCTGCCTGCGGGGTCCATGCCACCTCTGCCAATGCAGCCATACGCGGCAATAACATATATTGGGCATGACTAAAAGTAGTGATATACTCCGTCCACAAGTTAGCTTGCACCCCGATAATTTTCTTTCCTTCCTCGGCAGTCAATCCTTCTGTCGGGTCCAAACTGTATACTTTCGCCACATCAACAAAACCACCGATACCAAAAGGTTCCTTGTCAACATCTTTGGATTGATAGTAATCAAAATAAGCGTAGTCATTCGGCACCATCACCACCTCGTTTCCTCTCTTCGCCCCTTTAATACCACCCGTCTTACCTCTCCACGACATGACAATCGCTGTTTTAGAAACATCACCTTCCAATATTTCATCCCAACCGATAATTCTCTTACCTTTCTCTTTCAAATACCCCTCAATTCGGTGAACGGTATAATCTTGCAGTTCACCTTCTTCTTTCATATTCTCCTGTTTCATCCGGACCTGACATTTCTTACACTTTTTCCAAGCATCCCTCGGACACTCGTCTCCCCCGATATGGATGATCTCTCCGGGGAATAATTCCGCAACCTCATCCAACACGCCTTCCCAAAACTCAAACGTTTTCTCGTTACCGGGGCAAAATACTTCCGGGAACACTCCCCACATCTGACACACCTCGTAAGGTCCACCCGTACATCCCAATTCCGGATAAGTAGCCAATGCGGCAAGTGCATGTCCGGGAAGCTCTATTTCCGGAATAATCGTGATATACCGATCGGCAGCATATTGAATAACATCTTTAATCTCCTCCTGCGTGAAAAAATACGGTCCGTATGGAGTACCGTCATATTTTCCGGTATTTTTACCAATCACGGTCTGTTTCCGTTGACTCCCGATTTGCGTGAGTTCCGGGTATTTCTTAATCTCGATACGCCACCCCTGGTCATCCGTCAAATGCCAGTGGAACACGCTCAACTTATGCAAAGCCAACATATCGATAAAAGTCTTCACCTCATCCACCGTGAAGAAATGACGACACACGTCCAACATCGTCCCCCGGTACCCTAAACGAGGTTCATCTTGAATCTGTACATTTTGAATCCGAATCCGATCCATTTTCTCCCCTTTCTCCACGCCCACAGGCATCATCTGCCGTAAACTCTGCATAGCATAGAAAACAGCTTTCGAACTTCCGCCTTTTATATTAACCGCATTCTTCTCCACCGTTAAATCATAAGCATCCGTTTTCATAGATGGCTCGACAACAATATTAATCGCATTTTTCCTAGCCTCCCCGTTCTCCACGGTTAAAGCCTTCCCGAAAGATTTCTCAACCAATGTACTCATAAAAGTACAAGCCGGTTGCAAATCATCCGCCCCCTTCACCACGTTAATCACTGTTTTCGGGGATAGATAAAAACCACCATCTACAACTGTTACTTGCTGAGGTTGAGGAATAATATTCACCTCCTGATTCGGTTCGCTGGCACATCCGCCAAACAAAATAATACACAATACTACGATTGAAACAATACTGATTTTTTTCATAAACGCATTTTTAAACACAACAGCCAAGGTAAGTTAAAATTCGTTCATGCACAAATATTCTCAACAAAAACACCTAGATTAAATCATAAATCGTCAATCATAAATCAACAAGCTTCCCCTTGGCAACTCACCTCACATACAGCACCTCCTTATCCCTGTACCTTCCCATATCCGAGATAATAACCTTCTCCCCGACCGTCAGCCCCTGCAACACCTCCACGTATTCGAAACCACTCTCGCCCAGCATAACCTTTCTCTTTTCCACCCGCTCTCCGTTGACAACCCACAGGTCATAATCTCCCTGCCCCATGTAATAAGCTCCTGTTGGCAAACGCAACGTCTCATCCTTCATGGCATGAGTGACGTGTACATCCACTTTCAGCCCTGAACGCAATCGGGTATTACCCTGATCATCCAAGAACACGACAAACTTGATGACCCCGTTATTCACCGAAGGTGTGACATTCCCCACGGTACCCGAAAGCTTCTCTCCACCGATCACCACGTTCACCCGGTTCCCCACGGTAATCTTATCCGCGTAACTGTCGGCAATCTCACCCTCCACCTTAAAGCTCGACAAATCAGACAATATCGCCAAATTACTTCCCTGCGAAACGGAAGCCCCGACCTGATCGTTAATCCAGATCAACGTGGCCGAACGAGGAGCCATCACCTGTGCCTTCCCCAGCATCTTGAACAACAAATCCATATTCCTTTTGGCAATCTTATAATCCAACTCCAGCGAGCGAATCTCCGACCATGAAGTGCTCTTTTTATTTTCATATTTACGTTTTAATTGCTCCAGTTGCATCTGCTTCACCATGTAATTCAATTCTGCCTCCCGCACCTTTTCCCTCGTACTGGCCCCGATACTATCCAAATAGCGCTCGTTATTCAGCGACACCAAAGTTCGTTTCAACATCATCTCGTCGATGTCCACCTGCATCTTCATTTCCGCCAAATCACTCGCTATCGTTTTACGCTGCAAATCCAATTTATTTAATTGCATCTCCAACGACTCCTTCTTTGTCTCGTACTCTGTCCGTATCGTTTCCAAATCCAACTGCAACAACGGTTCATCCTTCCGAACCCGGTCACCCGACTTCTTGTACACTTCCAACACCTTCGAAGACACCGGAGAAGTGATGATCTCTTCTGCGAAAGGAACCACCATCCCCGTGGCATACACGGATACCTCCACGGCCCCCTCGTCCACCACACCGAAATTCACCTCTGCCCCTCGAATCTTGGGTTGAAACATATTAATCAAAAAAGAAAACACCCCCACGCCTATGACCACGATCATAGAAACTTTCACGATCATCTTCCGCTTACGTCGTCTTTTTATCTCCGGAGATATTGCCTGATCCATAATCTAATATTTTTCTTGTTGATAAATTATATCTTCTCTCTTCTCGAAATCATACAAAGTCAACCTGCGTAAAGTATAAAAATACACCCATGACGAATACAGCTGGCTAACATAAGTACGCCGAGCATTATCCTGTTCCGTCTGCGCGGCATTCAAATCCAACACGCTGATCTGCCCCAACACGAAAGTCTCGTATGCCGTCTTGTAACGTTTGCGGGCGACAGTATCCGCCAAACGCACGATCTCGTTCAACCGATTCTGTTCCTGATATTGTTTCACTGCCGTCATCACATCTTGCTCGAAATTCAATGTTTCTTTCTCCAACTGCACCCGTGTAATCTCGGCTTGCGAGCGAGCCAACTCCACCTGTCCTCGTCCTTTTCCCCAGTTCAATATCGGAATACTTATTCCCAAACTGACCGCCTCCCGGTTACGCAAATTCCGGTAAGTTTCCTTAAAGGTTCTATCACTTCCCGTGAACCCGATAGAAGCGTAAACGTCCGCCTTGAACCCTCTCCCCGCTTTCGCCTGTGCCACCTGCTGACGTGCTTGCAGCATCCGACAAACCACGTCATAACGGAAAGGATTATTCCTGTTCGCCAGCTCCATGACCTGCTTAAACGTCACCTCGACATCCATATTTCAAGACATCTCCGGTTCAGTCGGCAACGTAACTTCCTACAAAGTGGGTAAAACTCAAATCGCTAGAGGAAAACCGGGCTTCGTGAAGGACGCACAAACCCCGGAACAATTAAAACAACGTGCTAGATTAAGCCTGATTACCAAATTGCGCCGCCGTTTCCTCAAAGTCCTATCCGTTGGCTACTGCTCCCCCTCCGGTAAAGTATGCGCCAACTGTTTCACCCGTGACAATATTCACAAAGTGAACGCAGAAGATGCGGAAAATCCCACCGTGGACTTGTTGACACTCTCGCTCTCCGGTGGCGGGTTGCGCCTCCCCCTCATCGAAGCGAAAGTGGACAAGGAAAAAAGACGGGTCTCGTTCCAATGGCAACAACAACCATTAATGCCTTCCATGGCTAAAGAAGACCGATTGATGGGTGTGATTCACGAACGGGAAGAAAAGAAAAGCCGACTCGTGGAACTCGGAACCAGAGGCACAAACGGGGAAAAAGAATGGCCGCTACCGGAAGCCTGGGACGTGAACCGACTGGTCGTGTACGGTTTCGCTGTCAGCGAGAACGGGCAGAACGCATCGGGTACGCTGGGGTTACTCGAAACCAACGGGGAAGCCTGATCACGAATCCATTTCCAGATTCGTGAAATCCCCCGTGATTTCAATTCTCGGCTCCGGATATTCAAAAAGGGCAAAGCGAGATTCCGTGCGCCCTTCAGCATAATCCCACAACGAACTGTAATCCTCCACCCGTTCCCCCAACGCCTGTAATTGGCGCAAATAAGCCGCGATCGACTTGCTTTCCACGATATAAATATTCCCCTCGTGATCCACTTGGGGACTATGTCGTCGTCCCGCATCCAAAGAAAAACGTAAAATACGTTTTCCCTCCTTTGTCATCCCCACCGTCTGGAACGTCATGCTCTTCCCTATCCCCGGTAAGTTCATCACGTTTCGATCCGTGGCTAAAAACGGTTGCCGATATTTATCCAACAAGCCCGGCAATTCCGAGGGAATCCTTTCCGGGTATTCGAGCAATTCCAAAACCTCCTTTTCCAGCTCCATGGATAAATCCCCGCACACTTTTTCCTCCAACACCTCTTGTACCGAACGACTATTCGGGGCAAACAAGGCATAATTCTCCTCGAATCCCTTCACGGAAAAAGTGTAATAAGTCAAAATACCGATTCGATTCAAAACCTCTCTCAACCTCGCCGTATGCCCCCGACGTGAAGCCGCCACCGTAAACACGGCTTGATTGGTGATAATCCATCCGGCCTCCAGCAAGCACCGGGCAGCATGAATCACCTCTTCCGTCACCTCCAAAGGCGACTCGAAATGAGTCTGTATGAAAAATTGCTGAATCCCAACCTGCTCCGCCTTCTCCCGGAATCTTTTCAACACCTCGATCAACCCGTCATTTACACGATTCGGCAGATAAGCCAATAATCTCGATCCCAACCTCACCCGTTGAATCTCGGCATATTTTTTCCCTTTCCCACGCCGCTTGTTCAATTCCCGCTTACGCACGGCCATACGGAAAACAGCATCCAAGATTTTCTCTAACGTCTGGTTCTGACTCATCAAGGCATCCCCTCCCGTGATCAAAATATCCCGTAATTGAGAATCATGCTCGTAATACATCATCAGACGTTCCATCTTGACTTCCCACCCGTCCGTCGGCTTCAGTCGATCCAAGTTAAAATTCAAATGTCCTTTCTGAAAGTCATACATACGCTGACATAAAGCGCACAGCCCACCACAAGCCCGTCCCATCGAATCCGGGATGAAAATGGCCACTTCGGGATAACGACGATGAATATTCGTGGCATTGGGTAACAACCACCCGGCAGCATTCGGTTTTCCCGGTTCCACCACATCCTCTTTCTCCCACGCCCGAATCTGCCCGAAATTCTCCACCAGCTCTTCGGAATAAATCACGTAACTGCGGATCGTAGAATCATCGTACCCATCCGTCCGAATGCTTAACAAGGAAAGATAATACGGTGTCACGAAAAACGGGATCCCTTTCTGTTTCGCCCGATACAACAGCTTCATCAATTCCGGAGACAACGTGTTACCCATGAACAAGTTCAGCTCATCCGGATCACGAACGGCTAAAGCCAAATGAAACTTGTAATCCCCCCACCATTCATTCACTAACTCCCGTTTTCTTTCCAGGCTCATTTCCTCCTCAAAACGATAACGGGTGTTCAACTTATCCCTCTTCTCTATTTTCCCGATTAACAAACCACATATTCTCTCCCGGTTTTCCCTACGCTCCCGAGCGACATCCTCATCCATCCCGGTTTTCCAACGTCCTCGCCATTGATCACATCGTGCCCGATCCGGTAAAACGACTTCATCTATCCGGTATTTCTTAAATAGATAATACCAATCCAACAAAAAATCCGGATGTATATCATCCCCTTCTCCCCGTAAAGCTTGCCATAACCATTTAATCGGTTCATAACGAATCTTCTCCCCCGTGGAAAAATCCCGAATATACCGGGTCTCGTTCATGAACATCCTGAAAAATCGTTTTATAGACGAAGAAGTAGAATGCTTTGCTAAAGCAAGACGTACGTACCCCCTCAGAAATTGTTCAAACTCTTTCCAATCCTTACTAAGGTTTGCACCTTGCATGATCGTCGGGAACTCCCGCTCAAATAAACTCACCAACTCTATACACGAAAAACTTAATATATCTTTCTCCTTCACATTTTCTCCTTATCTTAGATTAAACAAAAACGACAAACGGATATCGCCCAAACAAGTCCCCGGAAGTCAGGGTTTAGAATATTTATATAGGCAATAAATATCTGATGTCTACAAATTTAATAAAAAAAGAGAAAGTTCGCAACCAATAAAACAAAAAAAAACGCTGCAATCTTGTGATTACAGCGTCTTTTTCAACACTTATAGCCTTCGGAAAAGGTACTAATTCCTCCTCTGTTTATACGAAGTCCCTAAACTTTACAAACTTTATAGAGCTTATGAACTTTTGACACTCTTAGTATCTCGTTTTATTATTGGTCGTCTGCCAAAGCCTGAATTCCTCCCCTGCACCCTCTTCTCGTTTATTCTCAAACGGGATACAACGCATAGGACCATCCAGCACGATCTCTTTATAGATAAAAGAATCATCAAATCCTCCGACAGCTGCATCCTCCTTCGTACAGGCATAATACACCCGTTCCGGTCTCGCCCAGTAAATCGCCCCTAAACACATGGGACAAGGTTCACAACTAGAATAAATCTCACAACCTTTCAATTGGAAAGAATCAAGTTGCTTACAAGCCTTGCGAATAGCATTCACTTCCGCGTGAGCCGTGGGATCATTATCCGGAACAACCGTATTCCCGGAAGTTGCAATAATCTTACCATTCCGCACAACTACCGCCCCGAAGGGCCCTCCCGTCCCATTCTCCACGTTCTCCACGGCAATACGAATTGCCTCCTTCATAAACTCCGGATTATAAGAGTTCGCCTTTGGCGAGTTACAGGTTAACTGGTTACAAGTTACAGATTCTTTCATCTTTTAGATTCTAGTTTTTAACTTTTATCTTTTTCCCGCTTCTCCAAATCATGTAAATCCCGATCAACACAAAGGGAATACTCAACCATTGTCCCATATTCAAGGTCATGGCGTTTTCAAATTCTTCTTGGTTCTCTTTCACAAACTCGATCACAAAACGAGCGGTAAAGATCAGTACCAAAAACATTCCGAAAAGAAACCCTTGGCGATCTTTCGCTTTTGTCTTCCAATACAAATGCATTAAAACAGCAAAACTGATCAAATAACAGATCGCCTCGTACAACTGTGCCGGATGACGGGGAGTCATCGGATCAGGCATCCCGGAATGTACAAAACGGAATCCCCAAGGTAGCTCTGTCGGTAAACCGACAATCTCCGAGTTCATCAGATTTCCCATCCGGATAAAGAAACCAGCCAACGCGATTGGAATTACGGCACGATCCAAAATCCAAAATATTGATTTCCTACTTACCTTCTTGGAATAGTACCACAACCCGGCAATAATACCGATTGCCGCCCCGTGACTGGCCAACCCTTGGTATCCGGTAAAACGGAATTCCGGTTGAAACCGAACTGGCAGAATAATTTCAAACGGATGAGCACTATAATACGCCCAATCATAAAAGAAACAATGTCCCAACCGGGCCCCGATCACCGTGGCAACTGCCACGTATATCCACAACTTGTCCAACCATTGCTGGCTCAACCCTTCCGACTTGAACATCTTCTCCTCTACCTTATACCCGCACACGAAAGCCAAGGCGAATAACAACCCATAATAACGAATCGAGAAACCACCTAAACTAATTAATTCAGGACTAACATCCCAGTTGATAAATAATGAAACCAATGTCATAATTTTAAATTTTAAATTGTAGATTTTAAATTAACATGCAATAATCCAAAACCTACA
>OGJR01001377.1_pt1 | contig 16083 bp, 11 predicted proteins | sample 1572301 | NCBI WGS metagenome assembly OGJR01 (sample SAMEA2582083, study PRJEB24529) | metagenome | biome: Human gut stool | place: China | collected 2011 | reverse complement strand
GGAAATTTGGTATAAAATATGCGACATATTGTTTCTTTTATTTAAATATAATATATATATTTGTAGCCAAAATAAAACAATATTAGAAGTGTATAACACCTAAACAGAACAAGTGATATTAGTGTTTAATTTATAACTTAAGAGAGCAGATGGTCAAACCTTTAATTCACACAGCAACAACACGAAAAGTCTATTTGGATATTTGGCGCAATATTAAGAATTTGCCAAGTTAGTCTATTCCTATTCTATATTTATAGATAATAATAGCCTATCCCGGGTCGGTGCAGAATATGCTTAAAACCGATTTTGGGGGAAGGGGTGTATTGTTATTTCCTACGCAAAGATAAGCGTATTCCTCATTGTAGATAAATCTATAAAAATAAATCAATTTCATTAATTTTAATTCAAGTATCAAAGATGAGAAAATCAATTCTCTTGTTTGTACTCTTTACTCTGACAAGTATCCCCCTGTTGCTTTTTGCACAGGGTGGATATCAGGTAACGGGACACATTATTTCGGCGGAAGACAATCAGCCGATGATTGGTGTGTCTGTTTTGGAGAAGGGTACGACGAACGGAGTAATTACCGACATGAATGGTAATTACAGTATCACAGTGACGAAATCTCCCGCCACTTTGCAGTTTTCTTATGTCGGTATGAAAACGGTAGATAAGCAGGTGACTGCTTCTACTCGTATAAACTTGACAATGGAAAATGACGCGCAGATGGTGGACGAAGTAGTGGTAGTAGCGTACGGTGTACGTAAAAAAGGTACAATAGCCGGTTCTGTATCCACTGTGAGGGCGGAAAAAATGGAAAATGTACCTGCTGCCAGTTTTGACCAGGCATTGCAGTGACAGGCACCGGGATTAATGGTTATGTCCGGTTCTGGTGAACCGAGTGTAGCTGCTTCATTTCAGATTCGAGGTATCAATTCTTTGAGTTCGGGGACTTCTCCCTTGTTTATCCTTGACGGGGTGCCTGTATCTAGTGGTGATTTCAACACTTTGAACCCAAGTGATATCGAATCGATATCCGTATTAAAAGATGCCTCTTCTACCTCTATCTACGGAGCGCGTGCGGCAAACGGTGTGGTGGTGATAACTACAAAGCGCGGTTTGGCCCTAGACAAAGCTAAAGTAACATTTCGTACTCAATTGGGCATCTCTCAGTTGGCTCAGGATAAATGGAACCAGATGAATACTGAAGAACGTATTCTGTTTGAGAAAGAAGTGGGATTGGATAAAGGAAAAGACTATGATCTTCTTCGTAAAACCGATATTAATTGGCTTGATGTGGTATTTAATGACAAAGCTATGCTGCAAAATTATGAAGTATCGGTGAACCGTGCTACTGACCGTTTAAATTATTATGTGTCGGGTAACTTTTTTGACCAGGATGGAATTGCACAAGGGTCAGGATTCAGACGTTATAATATGCGTGCAAATGCAGACGTAAAAGCTAGTAATTGGCTTAAAGTTGGTACTACTTCCACTGTGTCTTATGAAGATATTGAACAGGCGCAGACTGGAGAATATACTTCAGTAACTCCAATTTCTGCTTCACACTTTATGATGCCTTACTGGAATCCTTATAATGAAGATGGATCGATAGCTTCAACTAAAGATGACAGTTGGACGGGAACCAATCAAAATCCGCTCGATTGGATGCGGAATAATCCTGTTAGTTATAAAAAATATAAAGTATTGTCCACTTTATATGCCGAAGTAAATCCCATTAAAGGCTTGACCATAAAGTCACAGTTTGCTGCAGATTATGCGCATATGACAGCGTTTAGACAATCCTTTCCGAGTTTTTCCACAAATAATGGTTCGGGGAATGCCGGGCGTAGTTCTAATGACAGATTGAGTCTGACAATTACTAATACTGCTAATTACATGTTTACATTGAGGGAAAAACATTCTTTTAATTTTTTATTAGGACAGGAAGGAGTAGATGCCCAGTCAGAAGGATTCTCCATTTCTATGAGAGGACAGAACAATGATCTTCTTACTAATATTTCGAATGGTACGCTAGCTGCCTCTTGGTCGGATACGGCGGCAGGAACCCTTTATTCCTATTCATACCTCTCTTTCTTCGGAAGAGGCGAGTATAATTATGATGGTCGCTATTATGTAGACTTTTCATTGCGTACTGATGCTTCTTCCCGTTTTGGTAAGGACAATCGATGGGGTGCTTTCTGGTCTGTCGGATTGATGTGGAACCTTAAGAAAGAAAAGTTTCTAAATGAGTGTAAATGGTTGACAACCACTCGTCTAGCTCTCAGTACGGGTACTTCCGGTAACTCGGATATCGGCTATTATGCATGGCAGTCTTTGGTGAAAGGCGGAATGGACTATATGGGTGAAACTGGTATTTACCCTGCTCAAAGCGGTAATCCCGATTTGAGTTGGGAGAAAACATGGACCACTAACTTGGCTTTGCATTTGGGCTTTTGGAACCGGATAAACTTGGACGTTGAGTTATATAATAAGAAGACTACGGATATGTTGATGGATGTTCCGCAGTCTTATGCAGTGAATGGTTCGGGAAGCCGTTGGGACAATATCGGAGCAATGGTCAACCGGGGTGTGGAAGTCATGGTGAACGGTGATGTTATCCGTACAAAAGATTTCTCATGGAATCTGAGCGCAAATTTCTCATATAATAAGAATAAAATTACCGAGCTCTATAATGGAGTAGATGAATACGAAATTGCAAGTACCAATCTTAAGTATGTGGTAGGTCGGTCATCTACTGAATTTTATATTAATCGCTATGCTGGAGTCAATCCTGCTAATGGCGATGCGTTGTGGTATACAAAAGATGGTGAGATAACAACAGAATTCAGAGATTCTGATAAAGTGATGACTGGCAAGAGCTTTGTGGCTCCATGGCAAGGTGGATTTGGTACGACATTAACGTGGAAAGGTATTTCACTGGCTGCACAATTTAGTTGGGTGGCTGATCGTTGGGTGTTTAACAATGACCGTTATCTGGATGAAGGAAACGGGCTGTTTGAAACATATAATCAGTCCCGTCGATTGCTTTATGACCGTTGGAAGAAGCCGGGTGACGTGACGGATATACCTCGTTATGGAGTTACTCCGCAAATGGATTCTCGCTTTTTGGAAGATGCCTCTTTTTTGAGATTAAAAAATTTGATGCTTAGTTACAACTTCCCTCAAGCATTGCTTAAAAAGACTAATTTTTTGACGCATTTGAGAGTGTTTGTGCAAGGACAAAATCTGCTCACATTCACCAAATTCTCAGGGCTTGATCCTGAAGGTGTGAGCAATATGTATCAGGCACAGTATCCTTCAACTCGCCAGTTTACTTTTGGTCTGGAAGTTTCATTCTAAACATATAACTATAAAACAATGAAGAATAAGATAAAGATTTATTTGTTGTTGATAGCTGTGGGCATTGGCTCCGTATCATGTTTGGACAAGTATCCCGACGATGCTATCCAAGCCGGCCAGGCTATCAAAACAGTGGACGATGCTAATCAGGCAATTATTGGCATCTATGCGGCATTTAAGGATGCTTCGCTCTATAGCGGACGTCTGACGTTGTTGCCCGATTTGCAGACCGATCTTGTGTATGCCGTTACCGGATATTCGAATCAATACGGTGATTTGTGGCGTTGGAATATATTAGCTACCAATGAAGATATCGAGGCTGTATATGGAGCTTTGTATGCTATTATTAATCGTTGTAACTTCTTGTTAGATTATATTCCGGGAGTACAGCAAAGCACGACGGACGATGACGCACTCGATAAACTGGAAATGATTCACGGTGAAGCCCTTTTTGCTCGGGCGTTGTGTTATTCCGAACTAATTAAGCTATTCTGTAATTCATATGAAAGTGATGGGGAAGCAGAAAATGAACTGGGAGTAGTGCTTACTTCTCATTATGATTCGGTAGACAATACTCGTCGTGCTTCGTTGAAAGATTCTTATCAATTTGTACTGGATGATCTTGAATTGGCTGCTGAATACTTGAAAATAGATGAAAACAGTGTGTCAAAGGACGACCTTTACAGCACTACGTATATTAATGAATATACGGTTTATGCTCTCCGTGCTCGGATTGCTTTATATATGAAGCATTATACTGAGGCAATCAAGTATTCCACCAAAGTCATTGACAGTGGTTATTATGTGCTTTCAAGTGCATCTATACAATATGGAAGTACCGGCCAGAGTTTCTATCAGTATATGTGGACGAATGATGCTTCGACTGAAATAATTTGGAAGGTGGGTTTTACACCTACTTCTTATGGCGGGGCTTTAGGTACAATATTTTTTAATTATGATTATTCAACAGTACGTCCTGACTATGTACCTGCAAAATGGGCCTTAGAATTATACGATCCGTACGATCTTCGTTTCTCAATTTTTTTCCAAACATATCTAACAGGATATCCACATGCATTGCAATGGTCATTACTTCAGAAATATTGGGGAAATACCACTCTCATGGAAAGCTATAACATTCGTCACGTCTCTATGCCGAAACCATTTCGATTGTCAGAGCAATACCTTATCCGTGCGGAAGCATACTGCTTTAAAAATTCACCCGACTACGGAAGTGCAGGCAAAGATCTCGGAACTTTATGTGCTGCGCGTTATTCTTCGTATAGCGGTGGCGTGAGTGTATCTGAGAAGAATGCTTTGGAGGTAATCGAACAAGAACGTGTGAAGGAACTTTATATGGAAGGTTTCCGTCTTCAGGACCTAAAACGTTGGCACAAAGGATTTGAAAGAAAGCCGCAGAGCGAGTCACTGGACAATGGTAGCAGTTTGAAAGTGGAGAAAGACGATCCGCGCTTTGTATGGCCTATTCCTCAAAATGAGTTGGATGCACCGGGATCAGACATTCAACCGAATGAAAGCAATAAATAATAGTTTTTAAAATCAATAAACATGAAAAAGATTTTTATTGGATTATCAGCCATATTCGCCTTCGCGTTCGGATTCACCGGTTGCGACACCGATTATGTTACATATAGCGGTCCCGATTATATCATGTTCTCCGATACATTGACCGTACTTCCGGTTCAAAACAATGAGGAGTATTTCGATATACCAGTGGCGGCTACCGAAGCTTGTAGCTACGATCGAACGTTAGGAGTGGAGATTTTGGATAAAAAGACGAATGCGGTGGAAGGGCGGCATTTTTCTCTCGAATCAAACACGGTGACCATCAAGGCGGGTGAGCGCACTGCGAATGTTCGCATACGTGGTATTTATGATAATATAGAGGTTACCGATTCGTTGGGAATGGTTCTCCAACTGGTCAGTAAGGAAGAATCTAAGTGGGAACTCTATGGAACCGAAACGAAGGTGATTTTGGAGAAAGTATGTCCGTTTGATATTCATTTGTTTGAAGGTTATGCTTTAATAGTAACTTCTACTTATTTTGGTTCGTATATGAAGGATGTAAGCCAGCGGTTAATTCGTACAAAAGTTGATCCCAATGCAGAAAACACTATCATTATGAAAGACTACTTCTATAAAGGATATGACCTCAAAGTGAAGTTTACTACCAACGACCTGCTTAATCCGTTGATTGAAATGGAAGATCAACCGTTTGCTTCTACTATGGAAGCTTTTGATACAATTTATGGTGATTGGGAAGTGTGGGCATATCAATCAGGGTATTACCTCTCTTATTATAGTAGTTGTGAAAGATTTATTTTCCAGTATATGACATTACATGTACCAGGTATGCCTGCTGGAAAAGATGAAGTCGGTACTTACATAAATGTAGTGAAATGGGTCAGTGATGACGAAGCGCAAATTCTTATCGAAGAAGGCGTCAATAATTCATTAAAATAATAATAAAAAATAGAAATATGAGAAAGTTTAAACAAAGAAACTTGGTTGCGCATATACGGAAGTTCAGTTTGGAAAGCTGTTTCACGGCTCTGTTCATGGCGTTATGCATTAGTGCTTGTTCGGACGACGACGATGCAGCAAAAGTGGTTTTTCCCGAAAAACAAACTGTCAATTGTGTATATGGTGATACAAAAGAATTGAATTTTGAAGCGAATGCCAACTGGCAGTTGACTTCTTCGGCTACATGGTGCCGGTTTATGAATGATGGTCATGAAGATTATTCTTTGTCGGGAACTGCTGGAAAGCAGACTGTGACATTAAAGATTACCGATGAAGTTGTGGCGTTCGAGGCACCTACCGTTGCTCATTTGACTATGATGATAGGAGCGGATAAGGCGATTATTGCTGATGTGGTGCGTGATAATAAAACGCGTGAATTGAAGATTTACGATATGGAAGGCAATGAAATCCAAGAAATAGAAGTCGGATATGATGATTATAAACCTTTTCAAGTAAAGGCTAACTTCCGTTTTGCTGCAACTAACAGACCGGAATGGTTGGAGGTAGCCGGCAATGCTATTGTAGGTACTGTAAATGAAATGACAAAAGGTGAGGTCAAAGTGATTGATAATCCTCTGTATGCAAAGTATGTACAAAATGGTACATTGACTTTTGCCGACGAAGATGGGGTTATGTCTTATTCATTCCCTTTGGTATATAAAGGTATGGATCCGAAAAAAATTAAGATACTTAACTCTAATCCTTGGAATTGGGAAGTGTCATTGGATGGCAAGACATTCATACAAACAAGCAGTGCAGGAGCCAGTGCTTCTACTACAACTTCTACTTATAATAAATTTATACCCTATACCGTGCAGGCTTTGAATGATGAAGTAGTTCCGGTGTACATTCAGAAAGTGGTTGAATATGGAATGGTGCAGATGAAAATTGGAGAAGAAGATGGAGTGGACTGGATAAAACTTGAAGATGATAAAAAAGGTAATTTGCGATTGAAAGTCAATGATTCTTCTGAAGAAAGAGAAGGATACGTGTTACTATTACCTCAAGCGTTATATGATGAAATTAAAGATGAATTATGGGAAAATTTGATAGAAATGGATATGGAAACATACGAACAGGATATCAAATATACTTATCAACAAAATAATCTTTTGATTAATTTTGTGCAGAAAGAGAAAAAGCAAGAGGTGGCACAGGCGTTTAAAGTGACTTACTTTGATTCAAGTTGGAATACACAAGAAGCTATTTGTACGAAGGTTACTGATACCGATATAATAAATTTATATCCAGATGTAAGTGATATTTATACTATGGAGTGGCCTTCTGCTCAAGGCGGGGTTACCATTGATCCATTAGAGGGTGATTTCGAATTAGAATGGAATTTTAAAGTAATGCGTAATGGTGAAGATATAACTTCGGAAAAAATTTGTGAAGGTAGTGATACATCATTGAATGCTTTTATTGAGGGTACTTTGACAGAAGAATTCCATATTCTGATTGAGAAAGATGGTGAAATAAAAAAAGTACTTATTGTTACTCCAAATTATAATTAATCATTGAATAAATGAATAAGAAACTATATTCCATATTATTCTTTGTTCCCCTCATTGTTTCTTTATTGGCAATGACGGTGGTGACAGGATGCTCTGATGATGACGAGCCGCTACAATCCACTTATGGATATGTGCAGTTTAAGTTATTAAAGAGTGCATCCATGGACAAAGGTACGACAACTCGTGCAGTGACCGATAAGCTAGATAAGCTAAGCGATGCACAGAAAGTGAAAGTTGTCATGCAATACAATGGTTCAACTATTACTCAGACTTTGTTACTGGATTCATACAATGCAGAAAATGCAGAATTCGGATTGCGTAGTGATAAGTTGAAGTTGCTCACAGGAACCTATACTATCATTGGTTATTATTTGTATGATAAGTTGGATAATGTATTATATGCCGGCCCTGCCGGAAAGGATAATGTATTTACGATTATTGCTGACGGTTTGCATACTCAAAAGTTGAGTGTAGATGCAGTGTCACGAGGTATGGTCACATTTAAATTGGTGAAGGACTTTGTGAAAACTCGCGCGGCTGAGGATGAAGCATATCCATTGAGCAATATTTTATCAATTGATATCACAGTGAAGAACCTTTTCACTCAAGAGCTGACTACGATAGAAAAGATTCGGGTAAAATATGTAGAAGACTTTACCGATGAGCCTGCCGACGGATATGGCGACAGAAACCAGGAAACGTCTTATGCAGAGTGCGACACAGTGGCATGGCTGAAAGCAGGTACGTACCAAATAAGCAGTTACAAAACCTATTCGGATGAAAAGGCTAATAATTCATTGGAGGTGGCAACTGTACAGACTTCCAAGTCGTTTGTCGTGAAAGATAATGAAGTGACAAAGGACGCGGAAGTACCTATCCGTCTTGACGAAACAGCCGAATATATTAAAGATTATATAGCACTGAAAGCTATTTGGGAAAAGATGGGCGGTCCGTCATGGAAGTATTATGGGGAATCCGCACCGATGGGAGTTAATTGGAATTTCAATAAGGATATTGACATGTGGGGTAACCAGCCCGGTGTGCAGTTGTTGGAGAATGGTCGCGTAGCTCTAATATCGCTTGCCGGATTTGGCGCTGAGGGCGTTGTGCCCGATGAAATTGGACAATTCACTGAATTGAGAATTTTATCATTAGGAACACATGATGAAAAGCTCGGTGGACACTTGTTCGACAACTATTCCGTCAACATGAGCGACGAACAACGTAAGGCTATGCGAATGGATTATGATACGAAATTTCTTTCTAGGGATGCTCGGGAAGATTTGTCTACTATTCTACGCAAAGGAATTAACGATAATCCGAAAATGAGTCCCATCAAGAGCAGTCGTATTTCTACGAAAGATGTGCAGTTTGGTGCTTTGACGAATAAAATTACTGGCGTATCTAAAGCTATCATGAGGCTGACGAAATTGGAACAATTCTTTATATCTAATTCACCTGTCAGAAGTGATGGACTCTTTGTGAATGTGAAACCTGATTCGCCTTACTATGAGGAACAGGAGGAATGGAATTGGAAGAATATGGCAACTTTGACGGATATAGAAATCTACAATTGTCCTCACTTGGAAAAACTGCCTGTAGATATGTTGAAGCAGTTGCCTGAATTGGTCTCACTCAATATTGCTCATAATCCGAGTATAGATGGAGACCAATTGAAAAGTGATTGGGAAGCGCTGCTTGGAGAAGATTCACAGTGTGCAGATAAGATTCAGCTTCTTTATATGGGATATAATAAGCTTAAAGAATTTCCTGAATATGGTCTTCTGAAGAAAATGAAAAAATTAACACTTTTGGATTGTACTAACAATGAAATTGAAATATTACATCCTTTTGGCAAGGAAGTCAAACTCATGAAAGTGTATCTGGATAATAATAAAATAAAAGAAATCCCGGGTGTTGAGGATGGCAATGGATTGAAATATTTCTTCGGCTGGAATGATGTGGAAACTTTAAGTTGCACAAACAATCAGTTGACGGAAGTGCCGAATATTTTCAATGCTAAGTCCGATTACGTGATGGGGACAGTAGACTTCTCTAACAATCTGATAGATAAATTTGAGGATGGTGAGAATCATCGGGGTATCAATGCTTCTACTGTAAATTTTCACCATAACAAATTTACGATATTCCCTAAACTTTTGTTTGAGAAAGAATCACCGATGCAAACACTGAACCTTTCCGCCAACGGTATGACAACCATTCCTAAAGGGGCACTGAAGGGAAAGACGTCTTTGGAGTATCTCACTAGCCTTGACCTGACTTATAATAAGTTAAGTTCGCTGACAGATGATTTTTATGTGATTAATATGCCGATATTGTACGGATTGGATTTAAGCTATAATAGATTCTCCAAATTCCCTTCTCAACCGCTGTCTATCAATTATCTGGTAGTGTTCGGCATTAGCCACCAACGGGATGATAACGGTAATAGAACACTGCGTGAATGGCCTACGGGACTTTATAAAAATCCGAGTCTTAAGGTCTTTTATATCGGTTCAAATGATTTACGTAAAATTGATGATACCATTTCGTCGACTATCGTGTTGTTTGAAATCAAGGATAATCCGAATATTTCGATTGACATGAGCGGGATATGTCCGTATATTAGAGCTGGACAATATACGTTGATTTATGATAAGTCGCAGGACATCCGCGGTTGTGATGCGCTTGATTTGGATAAATAAACAAAATAGAATAAAAATCAATGAAATATTTAGTAAAGATAGCATTAGGATTATTCGTTTACATGGCTGCTGTGGCATCGTGTAAAGATGATGACGATAGTGGTATTACCGGATTCTCGATAGATAAGGAAGATATCACGATGGGTGCTGACGGTGGCAAGGATATAGTAACCGTCTCATCGGGAGGCGAATGGGCTGTCAGTGCGTCGGAACCTTGGGTGAACATTTCTCCTGCTAATGGTTTCGGTGCTACTGAGTGTACGGTTTCTATCGATTCGACCTTAATTAACGGAATGCGTAAAGCAGAAATACGTTTTATACCTCAGGGGCAGGCGCCATGTGTGATGACGGTGCATCAAACTGGTTATGGCAAGATGATTTATATAGAAAAGCCTGATGTGGAAATCAAAGCATCAGATACTTATGACAATCGCCATTTTGATGTGATCGTAACCACAAATGTTGCGTTCAAAATGAATACGGAATATGATGTTATTCCAGAAAAAGAGTGGCTCACTTTGCCTGAAGATCCCACTGTTGATTTAGATCGTGGCTCTCGTCCGCGTACAACTAAAATCCGTGTTGAATGGACGATGAATCCGGATTTTGACATTCGTACAGCTAAAATTCATTTCACACCTAAAAGCACCGAAGATAAACTGGAACAGCCTGCTGTGTTGACGATCTCTCAGAAAGCTTCACCGAGGATTGAGGACAATCGCTCGGGCGACTCATTGACGTTGCTCACTATCAGAGAACGCTTGGAAATAGGTAACAACTGGAATCCGGGTGAGAACATGAGATATTGGGACAATGTAGTATTGTGGGAAGAAGGTGATGAAGGACTTCCGAAGGGCGAAAATGTAGTGGGACGTGTACGTTCTGTGTCTTTTAATATGATTAATACCAAAGAATCAGTTCCGCAAGAAGTGCACTACCTGACGTATGTGGAAAGCTTGACTTTCTTTGGCAACTCTAATACGGCAACTAAGAGCATTACGTTGGAAGATGATGTGTGCGGTTTAGAGTATTTGAAATCTTTGACTGTAAGTGCTTACGGATTGTCTGCAATTTCGGATAATCTTGTCCTATTAGGTGATCGGCTTGAGACGTTGGATTTAAGTAGTAACAACTTCAATTCGGTGCCTTCTATTATTACGAAGGAGAATTTCCCGAAACTGAAGTCACTCAACTTAATAGGTAATAGAAGATCGGTTATTTCTGATCTTAGAAATGCGAAAGATCCCGTCAAATACCCGGATGGTATCGGTTTGTTCTTTAATACCAAAGATGATAATACACTTCGTAGATTGTTTATGTGGGATAATTTGGAAGAGTTAAGGTTGTCCTACAACTTTATAGAAGGAACATTGCCTGATTTTGAAATAGGAGTGGACGGAGTGACCGGTTACTCACAGGCCGATGTAGAAGCATTTGGCGGTGATACTATACAGTATTTGGTAAATGAGGGCGCCCATATTCCTAAGATACTTCCGAAAATGAGAAAACTTAGTGTCAACTTGAATTTCTTTACCGGTAATCTGCCTGAGTGGGTGTTGTATCATCCTCATTTGATAGAATGGGATCCGGAGGTATTGATTTATAACCAGATGGAAAAAGGGTTAAATTCAGAAGGAAAAATGGTAAGGTTTGATAACGAGCCGACTAATTTCGACAAGTATTTTGAAGCCTTCCCTAAATTCAAGGAAAAATATGAACTCAAAGACTAGAATATGAAGAAAATATATATATATATAATGACAACGTTTGCACTGTTGGCAGGAGCTTGCAGTGACAACGACTTAAACGATGATGCTCCGGTAGTTCCCGTCACTCCGGATATAGTGATACCGGAAGGGGCTGCCGAAGGGGAATTATTGGTTAAGTTTGTCCCCGAAATGACTGAGATTCTCGACCATACGATGAAAATACGTGCGGTGGGAGCCTCTACCCGGTCGGGTATTCCGTCAACGGACGAGGTGCTTTCTATTTTAGGAGCGTATGACTTCGAACGCGTTTTTCCTGTCAATTCGCGCACCGAAGAAAAGAGCCGTGAAGCCGGATTGCATCTTTGGTATTTGGTGCGTTTTGATAAGGGCACAGATTTGAAAGAAGCTATGGGAAAACTGTCTAAATTGGGCGAAATTTCGAAACTTCAAATAAATCCTACCATTCAGCGGGCATATAATCCTAAAAAGAAACCAGTTCCGGTATCGGAAGCTGCTCTGAATAAGATGAAAACGCGTGCGGCAGATAACGGTTTTAAGTTCAATGATGAGCTATTACCGCATCAGTGGGGATATATAAACCGAGGAGATTATAGCTTTGTAACTGAGAAAGCTCCTGCTATTGTGGGGTCCGACGTTAATTGTGAAGAAGCGTGGGAACTGTGTACGGGTGATCCGGAAATCATTGTTGCCGTGCTTGACGAAGGTGTTATGTGGAAGCATCCTGATTTGGAGGCTAATATGTGGGTGAACGAAAGCGAGGTATTGGGTTCGGACGATGATGCGGACAAGAATGGTTATAAGGGTGACCGTTATGGTTACAACTTCGTAAAAAATAGCGGGATCATCAGTTGGCAAGCAGCCGAAGATACTGGTCACGGCACTCATGTGGCGGGAACGATAGCTGCCGTGAATCATAATGGTATAGGAGTCAGCGGCATTGCCGGAGGAAATGGAACCAAACCGGGAGTGAGGATTATGTCCTGTCAGGTTTTCGATGGTAATTCCCAGGTAAAGATGGTGAATGAGGCGAGAGCTATTAAGTATGCAGCCGATAACGGTGCCGTAATCCTTCAATGCAGTTGGGGATATAACTCCGCTTATTCCAATCCGTTGCAAGGATATGTACCCGGGCCTGCCACTGACGAAGAGTGGTCAAAGACTTATCCATTGGAAAAAGAGGCACTGGATTACTTTATCCATAATGCAGGTTCTCCTAACGGGGTGATTGAGGGCGGATTGGCCATCTTTGCTTCAGGCAATGAATACTCATATATGTCTTCCTATCCGGCAGCTTATGAGGGATGCCTTTCGGTAGCTTCTATTGCAGCTGACTATACGCCGTCATCATTCAGCAATTATGGGATGGAAGTGGATTTCTGTGCTCCTGGTGGTGATAGCGAATATCATTGTGTTCCGGGTGAAGATACTGATGGTAATAATGTGAACATTGATCAGGGAATGATCCTCTCTACTTTAGTGGTGGAAGGCAAAGCAGCCTACGGTTACAATGAGGGTACGTCTATGGCTTGCCCGCATGTGTCGGGAGTGGCTGCACTCGGTTTGTCGTATGCTTTGCAACAACGTCGCCACTTCAAGGTGCAGGAGTTTATAAACTTGATGAAACAAACGGCGAGAGAGGTGGATTCCTATTATAAAGGTTATAAGACCTATTATTATTTGCATAATTCTCCGGGCTGGTTGGCAACAAGAATGGACCTTTCTTCTTATAGGGGCAAAATGGGTAAACTGGTTGATGCTGGTGCATTATTGCATGCTATTGCCGGAAGCGGGTCGGATATGAAAATGCCCAATCTGTATGTCGGAATCGATAAAATCGTAAAAATAGACTTGGCACGTTATTTCCTGAATGGAGAAAATCTAATATACGAATGCGAGATTAGCGATACGTCGAAGGCAACTGTTACCCTTGAAGGTACTATACTGAAAGTGAAAGGAGTTGTTGCGGGTATGACAAGCGCTACGATGAGAACAAGCGACGGAAAGGAACAATCCTTCACCATTACTGTCCGCAAAAATGCGAATGATAGTGGTTGGATGTAATAGTTTGATAGATGAAGAATAGGCAATGGAGATATTATTTGCTTTATTGGCTGATGGTCTTTTTCCCTGCCCACTACCTTGGGGCGCAGGGAATAGCCTATCAGTCTGTAGAAGTTGATTCGTTGATTAATCCTCCTTTACTGAAAGAGGGAGGAGAGATGTTCAGTTTCGATTCTCTCCGTATACATATTGGCAGTATATACGATACCGATGCGCCCCGAACCTACACATTTCCGTTTCGCAATGTCAGTGGCAAGAATGTACGGATCACGAAGATAACCACTTCGTGTGGATGTACAGCAGCAGCGTTCAGTTTGGGAACACTTGCTCCGGGAATGGAAAGTATGGTTACATTGGTGTATAATCCTAAAAATCGCATCGGAACTGTAGAAACATATGCGTTTGTGTATACGGATATTTCAGAAAAACATCCGGTAGCGCGTCTGATGTTGATAGGTGAGGTTGTCTGTTCCGATGAATGGAGATATCTTCCTTCTACAATGGGAACCTTGCGTATGAAACGCAAACAAATTGTCTTTTCGGAAATGACCTCTAATGTTTGCCCTTCTGAACGCATTTTATGTGCTAACATCGGGAAGAAACCTTTGAAGCTTTCTGCGCAGATGCTTCCTCCATACGCTGTTTTTCAAACAGAACCGGAAGTTATACCGCCAGGGCAGGAGGCAGACATCGTGATAACCGTAGATGGTAGTAAATTGCCTGACAACTTAGGTAATGGGCTGCAGTTCAATTTTATTGTTGAAGGGGTCGACGCACCATTGACAGATCGCTTGGTCAGAGTAACTATCAAACGTTTACAATAATATTTTTGATTAACATTTAAAAAAAACTATAATATGAGAATTCTTTTCAGAATAATACCATTATGCATGCTTTTGTTTAGCTTTATGGCTTGTGATGACGATGAAGAAGTAAAAGTGGAAACGCTGGAAGTAACTCCCGCCAATCTGAATGGTACTTGGCGGTTAGTAGAGTGGAATGGAGAGCCTATGGCTGATGGTACTTATTGTTATATAACTTTTGTCCGTAGAGATAAAACTTTTGAGATGTACCAGAAATTCGATAGTATGTATGCTCGTTTTCTTAGCGGGATATTCGAGATAGAGAAAGATACTTATTTGGGATATATTATTAGCGGTAAATATAATAACAGCTTGGGCGGTCGTTGGAACAATTCGTATATCGTAACAGAACTTTTGCCAGCAGGAACTATGATTTGGACGGTGAAAGATGATGCAGGAGATGTGTCTAAATATGTTCGTTGTGACGGAGTTCCTTCTAAAATTGTAGAAGAAGCTAGAGATGATATAGATAATTAAAATTTAACTTATTGAAAGAAAAAGAGGATTCACTTCATTTATTGAAAATGTTGTGAATCCTCTTTTTTTACGCTTTGAAGAACCTTCTTTGCTGAATGCAGCATTTAATTGTGCATTCATATCAAACATTTTTAATTCTTTTTCGCTCATAATATCCTTTTTGTTGATTCATCTAAAATATTGAAAAAATCTTTATAGTAGTTTTCGTATGCTATTATGTTTCTGTGTATGTAGCGAAGATGATAGAAGTTTACTAGTTGAGCATTATGAATAAATAATTTATCTCTTCACCTAATTATAATTAGCCATGTCATAAAAAAAGTCATGAATTATTTGGAAATAAAATAAAGCCTTCTTATCTTTGCATTGGATTTATAATTGTAATGAATACAACTTTGAAAAGAAAGGAAGATAATGAAACCATACGATCGATTATTAGAGCATAATATCAAGCCTTCCATGCAACGCATCGCTATCATGGAATATTTGATGGAGCATCCGATTCATCCGTCGGCTGATGATATTTACACAGCATTGTCTCCTTCAATGCCGACACTTTCAAAGACAACGGTTTATAATACTTTGAAATTGTTTTCCGAACAGGGTGCGGCATTAATGCTTACGATTGACGAAAAGAATACAAATTTTGATGCGGATACTTCTGTACATTCCCATTTCCTTTGCAAACGTTGCGGACATATTTATGATTTGAAATGTCCGGAAGCGATTAAACAAGTGGAAAATCTGGAAATGGATGGTCATCAGGTATCGGAAGTTCATTATTATTATAAAGGTATTTGCAAGAATTGCTTAAGTAAAGATAAAG
>OGJR01001376.1_pt1 | contig 16084 bp, 10 predicted proteins | sample 1572301 | NCBI WGS metagenome assembly OGJR01 (sample SAMEA2582083, study PRJEB24529) | metagenome | biome: Human gut stool | place: China | collected 2011 | reverse complement strand
TGTGCCGAAGATAGTTAGCTGGAAACGGCTTGTGAAAATAGGTAGTCGCCGACTTGAACAGAAAGCTCTGAGAGAAATCTCAGGGCTTTTTTGTTGTGTCTGTAGAATAACGGAGAAATTCTTTGTGGAAAGTGCTGCGGGCGGGATGCTTGACAGAACGATTGCATTGGCATACATTGAGAGTGTGATAGACGGGAAAGGCAGGATGGGTGGCGTATGAATAAATCGGAAAGGAAACGGATGCTTTGTGTCTCGCTTGCGGCGGGCGCGATACTTCTGTGTGGCGTGCTGCTCGTTCTGCTGATGCGTTATCAGCACACTTCTGCAGTCCGCCCACAAGACCAATATGTGGGGCAGATTCCGGATTTTTACAGCACGGTGGATGCAGACGGCGATGGTGTGGATGACCAGACAGATATGCTCGACAATGCGCTGGCCTATGTGGATACCCGTCCAAAATACAAGAGCCGTTATTATCAGACCGGATATCCGGACGATGGCTATGGCGTGTGTACCGATGTGGTGGCTTTTGCGCTGAAAAATGCCGGATATGATCTGCAGGCGCTGGTGGACGCCGATATCCGGGAGCATCCGCAGTGGTACGATATCCGGCAGCCGGATGCCAACATTGATTTTCGCCGGGTGAGAAATCTGAAGGTGTTTTTTGCGCATCATGCGGTTGTACGGACCACGGATGTGTCCAGGACCGAGGAATGGCAGGGCGGCGATCTGGTGATCTTTGAAAACCATATCGGCATCGTGTCCGACCGGAGAAATAAAAACGGAGTGCCCTACATCATTCACCACAATGACCCCTGGCAGGCGGCTTACGAACAGGACATTCTGGAGAAACGCACCGACATCATGGGCCATTACCGGATCTCGGAATAACACGCAGAAAAAGGCGGCCCCGCCGCGTTGTGGATGCAACGTGACGGGGCCGCTTTGCGATATAATAATGGAGAAGAAACCGAAGAAAATTCCGATTATTCCAGACCGGCCATCTGCTTGATGGCCTTCATGGCGAAGGTCAGGGTGCGGCCCATGGCAACACCGGCCATCAGGCAGGGATAGTTGTTGGCGAAGAAGCTGCCGGACATATCACCAGTGATGTAGAGGCCTGCCATGGGCTGGTTGTTGGTGTCCAGGGCCTGGCCCTTTTCGTTGATGGCAATGCCCTGCTCGGTGGTCAGCAGAGAGGCACCCAGCCAATAGCCGTAGAAGGGAGCGGTGCGGATGGCGCTCAGGCGGTAAGCAGGCTTGCCGAAGTCCTCGTCGTTCTGCTTGTCGTACAGCTCGTTGTAGCGCTCCACGGTAGCCAGGAAGGTGTCCTTGGCAGCACCGGTAAAGCCCAGCTTGTCAGCCAGTTCCTCAATGGTGTCAGCACGGAAGAAGCAGCCCTTTTCCTCAGCACTTGCAAAGGTCTTTTCCAGACCCTCCATAGTGTTTTTGCGGGTACCGGCAGAGCAGCCGATGGTGTGGAAACGCTTTGCGTCCTCCAGCATATTGGCGTCACTGATCTGAGCGTAGACGCGGCCCGGCTGGTGTGCAGCAGCGTAAACGATGTCGTTGTAGGGGCAGCTCTCGTTGGCAAAACGCTCGCCGTTGCGGTTCACCTTCAGGAAGGGCTGGGTGCCGGGGTTGAACTGGCGGATCTCGCCGGGGAAGGCCTTGCCGCCAAAGGCGGAGTCGCTGTCCACATAGCCGGCATCCACACCGGGAGCCACGATGCCGCGGTCAAACAGCATGGGAGCAGCTTCCTTGTCCAGGTTAGCACCAGCCCACACAGCGGCACGGATGCCGTAGCCCTTGTCGGCAGGGGAGTAGGAGCAGGCGGTGGTGACGCTGGTGCCCAGAGGATCCAGCTGCTGCATCATGTACGGGTTGCCGGCGTAGCCGCCGCAGGCCAGCAGAACGCCCTTGGCTGCGTTGTAGCGGATGAAGTGGTCGTCATCCATGTTCTGGGCGATGATGCCGGTGATGCGGCCGGAATCGTCCTTTTCCAGCTTGGCCAGGCTGACCTTGAAGTCCACGTCGTAGCCCAGCTCCTGGATGTACTGCAGCAGCAGTTCATTGCGGGCCAGACCGGATTCCCGCTCGCTGGCCATGTAGTTGTGCTCCTCTACGGGGAACAGGTAGTCGGTGTTGTGTTCTGCATTCTCAGCAGGCCATGCAGCCTCGGTACCGGAGGTAAAGTCGCAGACCCAGCCGTACTTGTCTTCCAGAATGCTGCGCATGAAGTCGTGCATGGCGGCAGACTCGTTGATCCAGGTCTTGACAACGCGCTGGTCGCACTTGCCGGAAGCGTAGCGGGAGATCTCGCTCAGCAGCTTGGCGCGGTCGAAGGGCTCCTCACCGGCAGCCTTGGCGGCGGCGGAGTCGATGGCACCGTACCAGTGGCGGGTGTCCTGCACGTTGCCGTTCTGCTCGATGATGCGGAAGTTCAGGCCGTTGGCGGCTGCATAGGCAGCGGCAAACATGCCGCCGTTGCCGGCGCCCACGATGAGGATGTCGGTGTCCACCGTCTCGGTGATGGCAGCCTCGTCGATGTCGGGCTCGGTGCCCAGCCAGTCGTTCTCGTCGCCGGTGGGCAGCTGAACGGAGGACACAACGGCCTCGCCCTTGGCCTGTGCATAGCAGCTCTTGGCAGCCTTCATGACGGCCTCGGAGGTGATGGTGGAGCCGGACACGCCGTCGATCTCGGCAGAACCGGCAGCCAGCAGCTGATCGCGCAGCTCGTCGGCAGCAGCAGCACCGATGGAAGCGGTCTCGCCGGAGGTGTCCACGACCACGTCGGTCACGGCGCTGTCGGAGAAGGTCATGGTGACCTTGACGGTGGAGGAAATGCCCTCGGCAGTGCCCTCATAGGTGCCGGGGATGTAGGTGCCGGTTGCACCGGAAGCGGCAGCGCTGCCGGAAGCAGCGGTGGAGGTGGAGCCGGAGGCTGCATTGCAGGCAGCCAGAGCACCGGCGGTGACACCGCTCATGGCGGCGGCAGCGGCAATCTTCAGAAAGCCTTTGCGGGAGATCTTGTTCATAGTGGTTTCCTTCTCTTTCTCTTCTTGTGTCTTTTCGTGATTTTTGGCCCTGTTCTGTGGAAAAATCTGCACAGAACCAACAAAAACAGTTTAGCATACCTGTGAAAAGTATGTCAATCAATTTGGGGGCACGGAACGCCTTAAACTTTGTTAAACATTTGGCGCAGGTACGGCCCGGTCAATGGAGAAAAATGCAGGCTCTGCGGGGATTTATGCCAAAAACAATGCACGGAAATGTTGCGCAGGTGTTGCGGGTATGTTACAATTGAGTTGCACACAGAAGCCGGCCAGCCACGACCGGCAGAACGGCAGCAAACGCTGTCACGGAAAGGGAGATTTTGGTATGAAGGTGGCAATGATCGGGCACAAGGACTTCCCGTCCCGTTCGGGTGGTGTGGAAGTCATGGTCGGCGGGCTGGCAGTCAGCATGGTCCGGCGCGGTTATGAGGTCACGGTGTACAACCGCGGCCTGCAGAAGGGGCACAATGTTTACACGACCGAGGGCGTGCAGGCCCGCCGCATCTTTACCTTTCAGAAGGCGTCGCTGAATGCCATGGTCTATTCGTTCCTGGCCACCTTTGACGCCCTGACGCGGGACTGTGATGTGATCCACTACCACGCCATCGGCCCATCGGTGCCGCTGGTGATCGCCAAGCTGTTCGGCAAGCACACGGTGTGCACCGTGCACGGGCTGAACTGGAAGGTGGACAAGTGGGGCGGCTTTGCCAGCGCCTACCTGAAGCTGGGTGAGCGGGTGGCCGCAAAGTATGCGGATGATCTGGTAGTGCTGTCGGAGAGCGAGTGGAACTATTTTCAGGAGAAGTACGATCGTACCGCCATCCTCATCCCCAATGCGGTGCAGATGCGCCAGCCGCTGCCCTGCAACCTGATTCGCAAAAAATACGGGCTGGAAGCCGGGAGCTACATTCTGTATGTGGGCCGCATCTCGCCGGAAAAGGGCCCGCTGGACCTGGTGGAGGGCTATCTGAAAGCCCACACGGACAAAAAACTGGTGCTGGCCGGCCCCTTTGCGGAGACCGAGTACTGCACCACGGTGCAGAAGAAGATCGCGGGCAACCCCAACATCATCACGACGGGCTATGTGGTGGGCGACGCGCTGCTGGAGCTGTACAGCAACTGCGCCCTGTTCGTGCTGCCCAGCCACACCGAGGGCCTTTCGCTGTCGCTGCTGGAGGCGCTGTCGCTGGGGGTGAAGTGCCTCGTGAGCGACATCCCGGAGAATACCACGGTGACCGCCGACTACGGCACCGAGTTCCGCACCGAGGACACCGACAGTCTGGCCCGGGCACTGGAGCGGGACACTGCCCAGCCGCTGACCCCGGAGCAGAGCAAAGCGCAGCTGGACTATGTGCGGGCCAATTTTGACTATGATATCATGCTGGACCGGTATGAAGAAGTGTACCATCATGTGACCGGAGATCCGCTCAAGGCGATGCCTTCGCATGGAGGTGCGGTGTGATGGACAACGCACAAAACCCGACCGGTCCGGTCCTGACCGCGGCCGAAAGCCGCCGCCGGGTGCTGCACAACATGTGCTCGTCGCTGTTGTACAACCTGTCGGTGATCCTGTTCGGCCTGCTGCTGCCGCGGCTGTACCTCACCAGCTTCGGTTCGGAGCTCAACGGTCTGGACAGCACCATCAAGCAGATCTTTTCCTGTCTGACTCTGCTGGAAGCGGGCGTGGGCCTGGCCTCGCAGCAGGCCTATTACCTTCCGGTGGCCGTGGGCGACGGGAAAGCCATCAACGGCATTTTTTCGGCCACGCATCACTATTACCGCCGCACCGGTATCGTGTATCTGCTGGTCACGGTGGTGTTTGCGCTGCTGTACCCCCTGTGCATCAACACAGTGCTGTCCTACGGCACCGTGAGCCTGATCGTGGTGTTCTACGGCATCCCGGGCATCGTGAGCTATCTGGTGCAGGGCAAATACCGCTCCTTTATGGAAGTGGAAGGCAAAAACTATGTGATCACCTACATCACCACGGCCACCATGGCGGCGGGCAACCTGCTGCGCATGCTGGCGCTGCTGTTTACCCGCAGCATCCTGTTGGTGCAGGTGACCTACTGCGTGCCTTCGGTGTTCCAGGTGCTGGTGCTTACGGCCTATATGCGCAAAAACTATCCGTGGCTTAACGCGCACGACACCCCCAATCTGGAGGCGCTGGCCCAGCGCGGCTCGGTGCTGGTGCATCAGCTCACGAGCATCGTGTTCAACAACACCGACACGATCCTGATCTCCAGCCTGTGCGGTCTGGCGTCGGCCAGTGTGTACACCATTTATATGCTGTTTTTCTCCAACATCGAAAAGCTGTTCTACTCGATCGTCAACAGCATCAGCTTTCGGCTTGGGCAGCTGTTCTATGTGGAGCCGGAAAAGTTCAAGCGGCTGTACCGGCTGTACGATGCCCTTTACCTTTCCGCGGCCTTTGCACTGTTCACGACCGTGGCTGTGTTCCTGATGCCCATCATCGCGCTGTACACGGCGGGCGTGACCGATGCCGAGTACCTTGACACCCGCCTGCTGGTACTGTTCACGGCGGTGGAGCTGCTGTTCAGCGCCAAGCAGCCGTCGGGGATGCTGCTGAACATCAGCGGCCGCTTTGAAGAGACCCGGCAGCAGGCCCTGATCGAGATGGGCATCAACCTGCTGGTGTCGGTGATGTCGGTGCTGCGGTTCGGCATCGCGGGCTGCCTGTTCGGCACACTGGCGGCGCACCTGTACCGCTATACGGCGTTGATCCTTTTTACCCGGACCGAAGTGCTGGGAGAGTCGCCGGTGGGCGATTTTGTGCGGCTGGGCGTCAACGGGCTGCTCTGCTTTGTGCTGCTGTACCTGCTGGGATTTGACCGCTGCTATGGCGGCGGCTACCTGATGGTGTGCCTGAAGGGTGCGTTGTTCGGGCTGTGGGTGCTGCCGCTGTTCCTTGTGGTGAACGCGGTGCTGGACTGGCGCAATGTGGACACCCTGCGCGGGCTGCTGCACACGCTTACGATCAAAAAAGGAGCGACGGAGGAAAAACACGATGCGGAATGAAGAAACGATGTGCGAGGGCCTGCTCTCGGTCGTGATCCCGGTGTACAACATCCGGGACTATGTGGAGCGCTGTGTCCGCTCGGTGCTGGCGCAGCCGGATGTGCCGCTGGAAGTGCTCATCGTGGATGACGGCAGCACCGATGACAGCGGCGCGGTGTGTGACGCACTGGCGGCGGAGGACAGTCGGGTCACAGTGATCCACAAGCCCAACGGCGGCCTGTCGGACGCCCGCAATTACGGGCTGTGCCATGCACAGGGCGAGTATATCCTGTTCATGGACGGTGATGACTGGCTGGCAGAGAACGTTTGCCCCGGCCTGCTGCAGATGGCGCTGCAGACCCGGGCCGATGTGGTCATCGGCAAGGTGCATTTTCTGCGCGAGGAACCGGTGATGACCCGCTGGGAAGAAGCGGTGGAAAAAAACTTCACCTTTCACACAGTTTACACCGGTAAGGAGTATCTTTTGAAATGCCTGCAGACCGGCGGCCTGCGGGTGGAAGTGGGGCGGCACCTGTACCGCACCGGCTTTTTGCGGGCGAACGGCCTGCAGTTCTGCAAGGGCATCCTGCACGAGGACGAAGAGTTCACGCCGCGGATGCTGCTGCAGGCGCAGCGGGTGGTGCTGACCGGGCAGGAGATCTACGATTACGATAACTGCCGCGCCGGTTCTATCACGCACGCGGAAGGGTTGAGCACCCGCCGTGTTCAGGACCGGCTGCGCATCTACGACAGTCTGGCGGAGATCTACCGTACGGTGACCCCGCGGGCGCTGCGCCGCCGCCTGCAGGATGACCTGTGCTGGAAGTATCTGGACTGCGCGGCGCGGTTCGATTGCAGCACCCTGCCGGGCTACCGCCCGCAGCGGCTGCGGATGCTGCAGTTTGCCTGCACGCCCCGCCGCCGGGCCAAGGCAGCGCTGTTTGCCCTCTCGCCGGAGCTGTTCCGGCGGGTGATGAATCATTGACCCATTGACGAGGAAAGGCAGAAGAGCATGGCGCAACATGCAAGAATAAAACGAACGCCCCCGCCGGACGGCGCACGCCGCCGATGGTGGCAGAACCGGCTGCTGCAGCTGCTGGCGGCTTTTGTGCTGCTGTGCGGCGTGGCAGCTGCCGGACTGAAACTGTACACGGATTATACGAATAGTCATTTTCAGGTGACCTTTTACCGGGTGACCTCCAGCCATGTGTCGGAAAAGCTGCGGGTCCTGTTTTTGTCGGACCTGCACCTGCGGGAATACGGCGAGCACAACGAGGAGCTGATCCAGACCGTGCAGGAGCTGGACCCGGACCTGATCCTGCTGGGCGGTGACCTTGTCACCTTCCCGAACCCGGAGTATGAGAATATGCTTTCGCTGTGCCGCAGCCTTGCCGATGTGGCCCCGCTGTACGGGGTGCTGGGCAACCACGAAAGCGAGATGATCTACGGCGGGGTGGATGACCAGCTGGCGGAAAAATTTTCGGAGGCCGGGGTGCAGTTGCTGCGCAATGAGACCCGCACCATCCAGATCGGGGAAAACAACGTGGAACTCATCGGGCTGGAAGGTGCCCTGAAGGACTTTTACAAATACGGTGCCAGCGACTGTGTGGAGAGCCTGAGCCGCCAGTACGACACCTTCCGCATCTGCATCAACCATGTGCCCATGGCCTTTGTGGACTACATGCAGGATGCGCCCTTTGACCTGGCGCTGGCCGGGCACACCCACGGCGGCCTGATCCGCCTGCCGGTGCTGGGGCGGCTGTACACCGCAGAGGAGGGGCTGTTCCCGGAGTATGCGGGCGGCATGTACCAGCTGGACAGCGGGGCACCCCTCATCGTGGGCTGCGGCCTGGGCGACTCCAACCAGATCCCCCGCGTATACAATCCGCCGGAGCTGGTTCTGGTGGATGTGAACTGGTACTGAGATGAACAAACTTGAAAGGAGGCCCGGAGACGTGGTGACAAAGATCAAGCAGATCTTCAAACAGGCTGTGCTGCGCTTCTGGAGCCTGCGGGTGCCGTTGATCGTGGTGTGCATCCTGCTCGCGGCACTGCTGTGCACCGCACAATATCAGGACAGCAGCCGGGTGGCCTCGGCCCAGATGACCCTGAACTACTCCGAGGCATCGCAGGGGCTCAACCCCAACCGCACCCGGTTTACGACTACCGACCTGACCTCCGACGAGGTGCTGCAGAGCACCCTGTACAACGCCGGACTGGAAGGTCAGATGACGGTGGAACAGCTGCGCAAGGCCATTACGGTGGAACCCACCGATGTGACCAACGTGAGCAGCTCGGAAAACTACATCACCACCAGCTGCAGCATCAGCCTGCAGCTGGAAGAACCCTGCCAGCACCTGACCGCAGCCACGCTGCTCCGGATCTTCTGCGGCAGCTACAAGGATTATTTCATGGAGCACTACGGCGAGAACCAGAGCGTGTTCTCCTGCACCATGCCGGATTACTTTGACACCGAGCCGTATCTGCGCCTCAAGAGCCTGACGCTGCGGGCCGACCAGCTGGACCGCTACCTCACGGCCCGTGTCAGCGAGAACAAGAGCTATCAGGACGCCACCACCGGCAACACCTTCCTGAGCCTGTCCAAGCAGATCCAGAACGTGATCAACTACGAGATCCCGCGCATCCAGGCCTATATCCTGCGGGGCGGCCTGTCGGCGGACGTTTCTTCCCTGACGGCCATGCTGCAATACAAGCTGCAGATCGAGCAGCTGGACTATCAGGAGCAGATGGCCTACTACAACTCCGACAATCTGGGCATTGGCCTGTACGATGAGAGCATGAGCGCCATCGTCATGATCCCCACGCTGGACGAGAACCGCGAGTTCTATATGTCCCGCACCAAAACGGCGCTGGACACCATGGCTAGCGACGCCGACGGTGCCCTGGCGGAGGCGACCTCCCATCAGGATGTGATCACCACCACCCAGTATGTGGTGCAGCAAATGCAGACCATGAGCGACCCGGCGGGCCTGACCACGGTGAACGCCATGCTGCAGGAACTGGAAACCACCATGGATCGGATCCAACAGGCACTGCGGGTGACGGATGCCTCCTATATCATCTATAAGACCCAGAACTACCTGGTGTTCAACGATGCGGCCGGCTCCTTTGTGCAGCAGATCGGCCTCAAGCGGGTGATCGTGGAAATGGCAGTCTTTGTGGTGCTGTGCTTTGGCCTGTGCATGGTGCGCACCGCCCGGCAGATCCGGAAGGAGGAACAGCGTTGAAAAAGTTTGATATCCTGCGCTACCTCCGGCGGTTCTTTGCACTGGTGCTGGCCGTGACCATGGCGGGCACAGTGGTGGTGTACTGGTACTGCAAGAACAACCAGACCTACACCGCCAGTGTGAACATCAAGTACCTGCACGACGGCATCAAGGACGGCTTTGCCCCGGACGGCACCGCCATGAACGTGGACGAGATCTATTCTTCCAAGGTCATCTCGCAGGCCATGGAGAGCCTTGGGCTGCAAAGCGGCATCAACCTTGTGCGTTCCCACTGCACGGTGGAAGAGCTGATCCCGGACGACCAGAAGGCCCTGCAGGAAGCTCTCATCGACAAGGGGGAAGAGTCTACCTACTTCCCGGACGAATACAAGGTGACGCTGGTGGTGGACGGCAGCCTGGGTGCGAGCTACGCCCGCCGGGTGCTGGATGCCATCGTCAGCAGCTATTCCACCATCTACACGGAGGAATATGTGGAGCTGCCCCTGACCATGAACCCCTCCAGCGGCCTGCTGAACAGCGGCTACGACTATTACGAGTGCGTGGACGTGCTGTCGGCCGACACCACCGAAGTGCTGAACTATCTGGAGGATAAAAAGACAAACTATCCCAACTTCCGCTCTTCGGTCACGGGCTATTCCTACGAGGACCTGTACGACATCTATAAGATGCTGTACGACTACGAGATCCCGTCGCTGTACGCGAATGTGATGACCGGGCCGCAGGTGCGCAACGCCGACAAGTTGTGCCGCAACCTGACCCAGAGCATCGAGAGCAGCGTGCAGAACGAGCAGGTGTATCAGGAGCGGGAAGCCTACCTCAGCGGCCTGATCCAGAACTACTCGGAGAAGAACCGCGACCTGATCAACTACCATTACCACAACGACGCCAACGACAGCGGCACCGACTACATCCTGAAGAACGTAGAGGCCTACGATGACAACCAGAGCAAGCAGATCACCTACGATTCGCTGATTTTGGAGTATGTGGAGATCGACAAGACCCTGCGCAGCAGCGCCATCCGCCGGGCCTACACCCAGCAGCTGCTGGACACCTTCCAGGCAGCCGGCGGGGTGGGCGGCGATGAGGCCTCCCATGCCGCGATCGAGTCGGAGATCAACAAGTACGAGCAGACGCTGGTGGACTACTACCAGATCGTGAACCAGACCAGCATGGAGCACAACCGCTCCCTGAGCGCGGACTATCTGCAGACCACCAGCTCCACCAGAGTGTGGCCCAGCATCAACACCAAGCTGTATTTGGCCATCGGCTTTGTATTCTTCTTCCTCGTGGGCTGCGCACTGGCCGTTGTGGTGGGCCGTTCCCGCGACTTTGTGGAATACTTTATGTATGTGGACAAAAAGACCGGTCTGCCCAACCGCGACCGTGTGGATGCCATGATGGCACGGCTGGAAAAGCAGGGCCTGCTGCCCAGCCACTTTACCTGCATGTGCTTCCAGTTTACCAGCCTGAACCATCTCTCACGGGAGTATGGTTACTCGGTGGGCAACCATGTCCTGCGGGACTTTGCCGGGCTGGTGGCGGCCCTTGGCACCGAGGAGAGTTTCATCGGTTCCAACGGTGCGGGCCAGATCATGGGCTTCTTCCGGGAATGCAACGCCGTCAAGGCGGAGGCCATTCTGGAAGTGCTGGACGAGCAGATCCAGGAGTACAACAGCCTGAACCCGGATTACGCCATCGAGTACAAGGCAGCCAGTGCCACCTCGGATGACGAAAAGGAATTCAACATCCGGGATCTGCTGCGCTGCGCATTCAAGAAGCTGCGGGATGCCAATAAGCCGCAGCCGGAGACCGCACACGAGACGGTGTAAAAAAGATAAGGAGGCGGCAGTCATGCTGCAGAATCAACGGGCCTGCCAGCTCGTCCGTTCCAAAACAGGCTGTGAGCCGCTGGCACTTGCCGTGGCGTGGGGTGCCCGCACGGCGGGCCGCTGTGCCGCCGGGGTGCTGGGAGCCGTGAAGCATCAGCGCTTTTCCGACCAGCAGCTGGAGACCTTTGCCGCCCGCGCGCCGGGCATCTGCCCGAAGCCGGTGTGCGATGCCGGGGAGCCCCGCCAGCTGCCGCCGCAGGACGATGCGGTGGATGTGTCGGTGATCGTGCCGGTGCACAACGGGGAGCGCTTTTTGCGCGCCTGTCTGGGCAGCATCCTGCACCAGAACACCACTCGCCGCCTGCAGGTGCTGGCGGTGGAGGACGGCTCCACCGACGGCAGCGGGGCCATTCTGGCCGAGTACGCCCGGCAGGGAGGGGTCACCGTGCTGCACCCGGAGCAGGGCGGCAGCGCGGCCCGCGCCCGCAACACCGGCCTGGCCCGGGCGGTGGGCCGCTGGGTCCTGTTTGTGGATTGCGATGACTGCCTGCTGCCGGACGCAGTGGAGACGCTGCTGGCGGCACAGGCGCGTACCGGGGCGGATATCGTGCAGGGCGGCTGGCAGTATTGCGACGAAGCCGACACCCGCGGTGCGGTGCAGCAGTACGCAGAAGCGTGCTACACCGGCCCCCGGCGGCTGGATGTGGTGGAGCTGCCCGGCACTCCCTGGGGCAAGCTGTACCGCCGGACCCTGTTTGAACGGGTACGGTTCCCCTCCGGGTACACCTGTTTTGAGGATGCCATGATCCATTTCTGGGTCTTTCCGCGGGCGAAGTGCATTGCTTCGACAAGACCTGTGGTATATTTGTGGCGCAAAAATACAATGGGGCTCACCGCGACCTCCCAGAATACGGCCAAAGCATTGCAGGCCTACTGGGTGGCTGAAGAAATGCTGGACGGTGCGGTGCGTCTGGGCCTGCCGCAGGATGCGCTGTTTGCCTGCAACCTGATCCTGCAGCTGGCCAATTACTGCTATGTGTGTGTGGCCGGTCTGCCGGAGGCGGACCGGCAGACCGCCTTTGCCTGCTGCTGCCTGCTGTACCGCCGGTGGGCAGCGAAGCTGCCGGACCCCCGGACGCTGCCCTATGCCGTTCGGCTGGCGCAGCGGGCGCTGGAACAGGCGGACTATGGGCTATGGCAGCTGCAGGGCAGACTGTTCCAGCTGATCAACTGACCGGTTTACACCGGCACGGAAAGCGAGGTGGACCGCGTGCAGGATGTTTCCAAGATCCTGACCCGGAAATATTACGGCAAAAAAGACCCGTTCCGCAGCCGGGAGTTCCGCCAGCCCCGCTGGATGGAACTGCTGGCGGTGCTGCTGTTCACCGTGTCCGGGCTGGGCGAAGGCAAAAGCATCAATGCGGTGCTGGGCGGTCTGCCCAAGGCGGTGACGCTGGCCTTTGTGGGGCTGGCCGGGCTGGAATTTTTCATCCGGGGCGATTTTGACCGGTTGAAAAAACTGGCCGGGCCGTCCGGACTGTACATCCTGTATCTGGCGGTGCTTGCCGCCTGGTCCATGTTCATCTGGGTGCGCAACTTCACGGCCTTTGCCTCCATCACCCGCGGCGTGGAAAAGATCCTGTATCAGAGCATCGCCACGGTGGTGGCCATCTGCTGCGTGTACCTGTACGGGCGGTTCAGCATCGACCTGTTCACCATCGGCATCTGCTGCGCAAACCTCTTCATCCTGTTCAGCGAGGTGCCCGCCTATGGTGTGGGCGAGAGCGTGAGCTCCCTGCTCACCAGCATCCTGTCGCTGGGCAACAACACCTATGGCTATGCCGAGCGGCTGGAGATCCACGAGGTGACCTTTCTGGAGGGCATCTTTGTGCTGTACTACCTGTTCTTTTCGCCAAAAGAAACCAAGCAGCAGCGCACCCGCAACTGGGTGCTGGCGGGCTGCTCCTTCTTTTTTGTACTGGCGGGCATGAAGCGCATCCTGCTGCCGGCGCTGGTGGTCTCGGCCTTTTACATCTGGGTGCTGCGCCGCAGCAAAGCCAAGGAAAAGCTGATCATGCTCACCGGTGCGGCCTGGGTGACCCTGTTCTGGGTGTACCTGTATCTGGTGCACACCGGTGCCATCTCCCGCATCCTGAACGCGGTGGGCGTCAACATGATGGGCCGCGATTACATCTGGAGCCTGGCCAAACCCTATTATCAGTTCTCGCCCACCTTCATCGGGCTGGGGTTCGAGGCGGTGGACGCCATGGTCACCCGCTTTTATGAGATCGGCCTCATTGATGTGGCCTACCCGCTGCACAACGATATCCTCAAGGTGTTCGTGGAGCTGGGGTTTCCGGGGCTGTGCTTCTGGTGTGCGTTCCTGTACCTGATCCTGCCCTGGTACTGGACCAAACGCTACGGGCCCGAGGCCGGCATCCTGTATTTTGCCATCCTCAACCCGCTGTCCATGACCTACCTCACCGACAACACGGCCTTTTATTTCTGGTGCACCATGGGTCTGCGCATGATCCCGCTGGCGGTCTGCTGCTTTGCAAAGCCGACGAAGGACCCTGCCGCCCAAAAACAGACATGGCAGCCGCCCTCGGCGCAGGAGGTGCAGCGGCGCATCCGGGCGCAGTACCGGGAGAAAGGAAGTTCTTCATGATCCATATCCTGCAGTCGGTCAGCAACATGGACCGGGGCGGCATCGAGTCGATGCTGATGAACTATTACCGGCATCTGGACCGCACGCGGTTCCAGTTCGATTTTCTGGTCAACAAGAAAAAGCCCGGCTTTTTTGATGACGAGATCCGCGCACTGGGCGGGCGCATCTTCCAGAGCCCGGGCGTAGCCCCGCAGAGCTACCCGGCCTACCTGCGCTCTATGCAGCAGCTGCTGGCCCAGCACCCGGAGATCAAGGTGCTGCACGCCCACAACGAAGCCATGCAGCTTTTTGCGCTGGAAGGCGCTAAAAAGGCAGGCCTGCCGGTGCGCATCGCCCACGCCCACAACACCCGTCTGCCCAAGGACGCCAAGCTGCCGATCAAATGGTTCTGCAAACAGTTCATTCCCGGAGCGGCCACCGATTACTGGGCCTGCGGGCGGGCGGCCGGCATCTACTACTTTGGACAGAGCGCGTGGGATGCCCGGGGCGTGACCCTGCGCAACGCCATCGACCTGGACCGCTTTGGCTACCGGCCACAGGTGCGGGCAAAGCTGCGGGCAGAATATGGCCTGAACGATAAGCTGGTGGTGGGCTGTGTGGCCCGCCTGATGGCGCAGAAGAACCACACCCGCCTGCTGGACATCTTTGCGGCCCTGAAAAAGGTGCGGCCGGACAGCTGCCTGCTGCTGGTGGGCGAGGGCGAGCTGCGGGCCGAGCTGGAAGCCAAGGCCGCCCGGCTGGGCATTGCGCAGGATGTGAAGTTCCTGGGCGTGCAGAGCGACACCTCCGTCTGGTATCAGGCCATGGATGTGTTCGTGATGTCCTCGCTGTTTGAGGGCCTGCCCGTGGTGGGCATGGAAGCGCAGGCGTCCGGTCTGCCCTGCGTGTTCTCCACCGGCGTCACCGAGGAAGTTCTGCTGCGGCCGGACAGCTGCCGCATTTCGCTGGAACAGCCGGACGAAGCATGGGCCGCAGTGCTGAAGGATGCGGACCGCAATCTGCCCGACCGTGCGCAGGCGGCGGCACAGGTGCGGGCTGCCGGGTACGACATCCGGCAGGAGACCCTGCGCCTGCAGCAGCTGTACACCGGCCTGATCGCCAAAAGGGGTGCCGCACATGCCTGAGATCAGTATGATTGTTCCGGTTTATAACGTAGAGCAATATCTCCCGGCGGCACTGGACTCTCTGCGGGCCCAGACCTGCCCGGACTGGGAGGCCATTCTGGTGGACGACGGTTCCCCGGACGGCTGCGGGGCGCTGTGTGATGCGGCCGCCCGGCAGGATGCCCGCTTCCGGGTGATCCATCAGAAGAACGCCGGGGTCGGCGCGGCCCGCAATGCCGGGTTGGCTGCAGCCCGCGGCACCTATGTGCAGTTTCTGGACAGTGATGACGCACTGGAGCCCCAGATGGTGGAGGTGCTGTGCCGCACGGCCCGGCAGACGGACGCCGACCTGATTTTGTTCGGCAGTTACGATGACCGCTATGCGCCCGATGGCACCCGGGTGAGCAGCACGGAGGTCGCACCGGTGCTGGAAGGGGTGTACCGCGGCGACCCCTGCCCGCAGCTGTTCTCGCAGCTGTCGGCCATGTCGCTGGTCACGCGGCAGCTGTTCCGCCGCCGCTGCATCGAAGAGGGCAGCTGCCGCTTTACCGATTACAAGATCGCGGAAGACGCCCTGTTTTTCGTGTGCTTTTACCGGCAGCACCTGCACTGTGTGGTGGGTATCCCGGAAAAGCTCTACCGCTATAAGCTGCGTGCCTCGGGGTCGGCCTCCCAGAGCTACCACCCGGAGCGCCTGACGGATAACTTTTACCTCTCGGACGCGGTGGAAGCCGTGGCAAGGGACTGGGGCCTGAACGACGACCCCGCCTGCCGCCGGGCCGTAAACCACAGCCGGGTGCTGGACCTGCAGCTGGGCATCAAGAATGTCTGTCTGGGGCCGCTGAGCTTCCGGCAGCGCACCGCATGGCTGCGGCAGGCGTTGCGCATCCCGGCGGTGCGAGCCGCTGTGCGGGACATGCCCCTGCAGGACGCCCGCAGCCGCAACGACCGCATCAAACTGGCCTTGCTGAAGGCGCGGCTGTGCGCGGTGGTCATTGCCCTGTCCAGCTGGAACAACCGCCGCTGAAAAGACGAAACAACAAAAGCGCCCCTGTGCACTGATATGTACCCAGTTTTCTGGACACTGGATGAAAAATGAATAATTACGATTCAGACATGGATGCTTTCCTGAATTTAGAGGGAGGCATCCATTTTGTTTTAG
>OGJR01001373.1_pt1 | contig 16102 bp, 9 predicted proteins | sample 1572301 | NCBI WGS metagenome assembly OGJR01 (sample SAMEA2582083, study PRJEB24529) | metagenome | biome: Human gut stool | place: China | collected 2011 | reverse complement strand
TGACCAGAAGATTGTTTTCCGAAAGCAGCGTAAATAACCGATCCCGGCTGACCGGCAATCCGTCTTATTGCAGCAAATGTCACAGTTTGCAGCCGCCGAGCCGGGGCATCAGTTTTCGATAGTAACCCATCCGCTTCAAAAGAAGGGTATCGGACAAGGCTACTTGCATATTACGCCATAAATGTTTATAATAGGCCTGACGGGTATAGCCCGAACAACCTGCATAGAAACGACAGGCAAAATGCCGGTTGCCAACCACGTCCCAAATCTATGCCCGCATCACCAACGACAAGATCGGGCAGGATATGGCGGCGTTGAGCGAAAAACTCAACAGCGTCTTCAAGGTCACGCAGTAATCCGGCACGATTCCGGAATACCGTACCCCGTAATTTATTTCCGCCGGCAGGGAATTAAACACCGGAGATGAAAATACGCAAGGCCATGCGAATCGCTCGAAGGGCGAGCCTTGGGATTTCCATCCCCAGCGTTTTGCTGGTCGCTACCGTCGCACACTCTGCGGACCGGACGGCAGCCGCTTCACAACACACGCATATCAGAAACCAAATAGTTGCAACAGAGATTTCTTTCGCGGCCTGCTTCGATAAACTGCCGTATAAATGCAGATTTGTTTAGATATTTATTTCTTGAATTATATATTTCTCTGTTTCTGCATCGAATCATCCGCATGTCCGGATGATTATTCCGATAAATATTTGTCCAACCGTCTGTTTCTTTATCTGAATATTTGTTTCGATGGCAATATACAACCTGCCGAATCGCTTCGATTCTGATGTCCGCTCACGACCGCTCCAGTCCGTTCGGCGGACTTTTTTTCATCTTCAGACTGTTGTAATATTGCATCGGGAACAGCCCTACCCTCGGAAGCAGCATCGGGGAATTCTGAAAACTTTGGGCAGAGATTCTCCGGCGCGAATTTTTCCCATCGTCAGATGGGACCATTTGCATGTCGTGTCGCTACGCAAAGATTTGCATGAATACGACCGCTCTTATCCATATTGCGGATTTGTAACCAGACTACAAACACGCAAATCGAATTAGATCGATTTGTAACAAGGCTTATCACATCTGTAACAATCGTTATCGAAACGTTACACACAACAGACTATTTTTGTTATACCAAATAAATCAACTAATCTGATATGAAAAACAAGTTACTACTATTCGGGTATGTCTTTGCCGCCTCGTTCGGGGCATTCGTAGTCGGGCTTAATTTGGGAGGAATTTCCGGGGCGCTCGAATTCATTACCGCCGAGTTCGGGCTTTCGGCCATGGCCATGGGACTCGTGACAAGCGCCATTATGATTGGCTGCCTGATAGGAGCATTGCTGGGAGGGCGTTACAGCGATAAATACGGCCGCAGAAACATGATGATCATATCTGCCGTCATGTTGATACTGTCGGCCGTCGGATGTGCCATGGCAAGCAATGCCGCATGGCTGATTGCAGCCCGTTTCCTAGGCGGCTGCGGTATGGGTGTCCTCTCGGCTGTAATACCTATTTATATATCCGAAATATCTCCTGCCAAATGGCGCGGAACATTCGTTTCGTTTTACCAGTTATTCATCGTTATCGGCATTCTTGCTGCTTATTGCGCCGATTTTGGGATGATTTCGTGGGGAAACAACTGGCGTTGGATGCTAGGATTGCCGTTGTTGTTCGCTGCGGGCAATCTACTGATGCTGTTGTTTCTGCCCGAAAGTCCGCGTTGGCTGATTAAACAGGGGGAATATGAGGTTGCCCGAAAAGCCATCGCCCGCATGGGAATTTCTTCCGAAGATGCGGCAGTTATGCTTGAAACACCGAAATCTTCGCAGAAGGGCGGGCCCAAATTATCCGAGTTATTCCGCGGATCGACGACACACATCGTCCTGTTGGGCTCGTTGCTCGCCGTATTCCAGCAAATCACCGGAATTAACGTTATCATCAATTACGCCCCTGAAATATTGCGGCAGACCGGTATCGGCGGAGATACGGCACTTATGCAGGCCATTTATGTCGGAATAGTGAACTTTCTGTTCACGATTGTCGCCGTATGGCTAGTGGACCGTCTGGGCCGCAAGAAACTGCTTTTGTGGGGATGTGCCGGATTAGTCGTGTCACTAGCGTACCTGACCTATGCCTTTGCCCAGCCGCTGCCCGGCAGTATCGGGATTCTGATCGTCCTGCTTGTTTACATCGCTTTCTTTGCTGTGTCGCTTTCCCCGCTTATGTTCGTCGTTACAGCCGAAATATATCCCTCGGCGATCCGGGGTACGGCCATGGCGCTTTCAACGGGGATCAGCTGGGCCTGCGCATTTCTGGTCGTGCAGTTCTTCCCCATAATGCTGGAGAGTTTCGGTGCGGCAATCGTTTTTGCCGGATTCGGAGTCCTTTGCCTTGCTGCATGGCTGTTTATCTACATCTGGATTCCCGAAACCAAAGGGCGTTCGCTTGAAGAGATTGAAAAACAACTGCTAAAAAAAGAGTAAGATGTATTCTAAACCCCTTGTTATCGGCATCGGCGAATTTCTGTGGGATATTTTGCCTACTGGCCGCAAAGCCGGAGGAGCTCCCGTGAATTTTGCCTATCATGCCTCGCAGAACGGTGTCGAAGGCTGGGCTGTCAGCGCTGTCGGCAATGACGATGCCGGACGCGATCTGCTGGCAGTTACCGCCAGTTACGGTATCCGTACACTCGTTGCTACGGTGGATAAGCCGACCGGCACTGTCGATGTGTCGCTCTGCGACGGCCAGCCTACCTACACGATCCACGAACATGTCGCATGGGATTATATTCCGCTCACGGAAGAGATGCTGTCTTTGGCGCGCCGAGCCGGCGCCATCTGCTTCGGCACGCTGGCACAGCGCGGCGAAGTTTCGCACCGGACCACATGCGCCATGGTCGAAACTGTACCGGCCGACGCTTATCGCATCTATGATATCAACCTGCGTCAGCATTTCTATTCGAAAGAGTTGATCGACCGGTCGCTCCGCATCGCGAACGTGCTGAAAATAAACGATGACGAACTCGTCCGGTTGCAGGAGATGTTTGCGCTTCCGGAGGATACGGATGCTGCGTGCCGCCAATTGGCGGAACAATATGCACTTCGCATGGTCGTACTTACCGGCGGGGATCGTTTCAGCTCCATTTATACCCGCGAGTGTATATCTACGCTGCCGACACCCCGGGTGGAAGTCGTCGATACCGTAGGCGCTGGCGATGCCTTCTCCGGAACCCTGATCGGAGCCTTGCTTTCGGGCCGGACGATCGCAGAGGCGCACCGGACTGCCGTTGAAACCGCGGCTTATGTCTGTACCTGCGCAGGCGCATGGCCTCCGCCTCGAAAATAATCTGACCTTAAAACCCAAGTTTACCATGAAACGACTGACTACGATCTTAATGGCGCTCTGCACCATAGGCTGCGGAACGCACGGCAGTCCCTCGGACGCCGCTTCACAGGTGACGATGGCGTCACTGTTGGATGAAATGATTTCATACGACGCAGTGACCGGTTATCCGGCCGTGAATTACCGTGCGGCGCAGGTCAGCAGTTACGACCGCCGTACCGTTGACCCTCATGAACCCGGCTGGTTCGCCAACGACGACGGAGCCGGATTCGAACGGCTCGACACGATTCGCGGCCGTGTCGAAAAGGTGCTCTTCGATGAAAAGGGCCCCGGAGCCATAACGCGCATCTGGATGACAACCAACGATAAACGGGGAACGCTGCTGTTCTATTTCGACGGAGCAAGTACGCCTGAAATCGAGATTCCAGCCTATGATATGGCACGCTTCCCGGTGACTGTAGGCGAGGCCCTCTCATTGACACATACGCATTATGAAGATGAACTCTCCAAAACCGGTGGCAACACCTTCTTTCTGCCCCTGCCTTATGCCCGATCCTGCCGCATCACACTCGAAGAGTCCGATTACACGGTCAAAATCCCCCGTTATTATCATATCGGATACAGAACCTATGACAACGGAACGAATGTTCGGACCTTCTCGTTGAGAGAAGTGCGCAAGCTCACGGATAAGATCGCCGCGGTAAACCGTAAATTGTTTTCGCCCGAAACGTATACCGACGGAACGGAGTGTACCCGGACCGTCACCCCGATGTCGAACGGCGCCACGTCGCTGCACTTGCCCGACGGAAACAAAGCGATCCGGTCGTTGACCATAACGCTCTCGGAATTTGATCCGGCAGATCTTGTCGAGATCATGCAGCGGACTTGGCTGCGTATCGATTTCGACGGTATACGCTGCGTATGGTGTCCCCTCGACTGTTTCTTCGGAGCCGGCACCGGTGCACCGGCTTCATCGAACTGGTACGTCTCGTCCGACGGCAAAGGCACCTTTACGAGCCGTTGGGTGATGCCTTATGCGGAACATGCGGACCTGCGTCTCGAAAAAAGGACCGATATTCCCTTTACAGCCGTAATCACGGGTTATGTCGATGATTTCGACTGGACGGCACAGACACTCTATTTCCATGCAACTTACCACGATGAAACAAGTATTCCAGTCAACAATGATTATAACTCGCCGGACAATCTCGACTGGAATTTTACGACCATAACCGGTCGCGGGGTCTATTGCGGCGATGTGTTGTCGCTTTACAACCACTGCCCGGACTGGTATGGTGAGGGCGATGAAAAGATATGGATCGATAACGATACGTTCCCGTCGTTCATGGGTACCGGGACAGAGGACTATTACAACTGTTCTTGGGCGCCTGTGGTGCCGTTCGCAACGCCGTTCGGCGGCGCTCCCCGGGCCGATGAAGCATCGTCGCACGGATACAATACCTTTGTCCGAACCCGCAATCTGGATGTAATACCTTTCGGGCAACGGTTGCAATTTGACTTGGAAATGCTGAGCTGGAATCCCGGTGCGGTCGATTACCGGGCAGCTGCTTTCTGGTACGGGACGGCAGCGTCTGCGGCAACGGAGAAAAATTAACCTAAATACCATCAATTATGAAACAACTCTATTTCATGTTATGCATGGCTCTGATGCTGCTGTACGGCATGCCGGCATCTGCTCAAACGAGTCACGGCATTTCCGGAAAAGTGACCGATCAGACCGGAAACGGAATTGCCGGGGCATCGGTCATCGTCAAGGGAACTACGACCGGGACCTCGACCGGCAGCGACGGCAGTTACTCGCTGAACGTAAAGGACGGAAATGCAACGCTCGTGTGTTCCTTTATCGGCATGAAGAGTGCAGAAGCCGCTGTAAATGGCCGGACAGAGGTGAACTTCGCACTCGAAGCCGATGCCATCGGCCTTGAGGAAGTGATTGCGATCGGTTACGGCACGATCCGCAAAGAGGAGATCACCAGTTCAATCACCCGAGTGTCATCCGATGAATTTTTACAAGGAAGCGTCAGCAATCCGCTTCAACTGCTTCAGGGAAAAGTCGCCGGTCTGGGTATTTCCAAAACATCGGGCAATCCCAGCGGCGAGCTGAGCATCATGTTGCGCGGTATTTCGACGCTGGCAGCCTCTTCGGCTCCGCTTATCGTGATCGACGGGGTGGCCGGAGGGTCCCTCAACGCCATTTCACCGGAAGACATTGAATCCATCGATGTCTTGAAGGATGGTTCGGCCGCTGCCATCTACGGTACGCGCGGAACGAACGGCGTGATTATCATCAATACCAAACGGCCGCAGTCGGGACGAGTCGCGTTGGAATACAAAGGCTATGTCACCATCGACCAAATGCTCGATGAGACCTCCGACTATCCGGATGCCACGGAACTCCGCAGTCTGAAATCCCGGCTTGCGAAAGAGGATTCCCGCTTCGACCTGATCAACGATTTCAAGGGCGACACGGACTGGGTCCGGGAGATTACCCGCACGCCCGTCAGTCAGACGCACTATGTTTCGCTGCAAGGCGGAAATGCCCGGACGAATTACCTCGCTTCGGTAACCTACAACGACAAACAAGGTATCTACAAGGGCTCTTTCGACGAGTCGTTGACCGCCAAACTCAGCATCAACCACGCAATGTTCGACGACCGGTTCAAGATCGCCCTGAATGTCAGCAATAAAATCGTAACGCAGGGTATCGTTCCGGACGATCTCTATATGCAGGCGCTCAGCCGGAACCCGACCATCCCGGTCTACAACGCCGACGGCTCCTATTATGAAAACAGCAACGGTGCCAACCCGGTAGGCTTACTGAAAGAACAGAACACCGAAAACAAGTACGACCAGCTGATGATGTCGGGACGGATTTCGGTCGAACCGGTCAAGGACCTGACGATCAGTGCAACGGGTATCTACATGGGCGACTTCAACGATTACGCTTACAGCACGACCCAAAAGCATTATTCATCGACGATGGGCAGCACGCAGGGACAGGCGCGACTCTCCGGGGGCCACGGCGAGGACAAGACACTCGAATTACAGGCCGACTATTCGCGCAAATTCGGCCGCCATACGCTGCAGGCAACCGTCGGATACAGTTACAATGACTATATCCACCAATCTTCCGAAATGTATGCCTACGATTTCCCAATTGACGGATTCGGCGCATGGAATATCGGTTCGGCGAATTCGACGCTCGATGGCACCTCGAAGCTGACCAGCTATAAGTACCGGATCAAGCTGATCGGTTTCTACGGCCGAGTGAACTATAATTTCGACAATAAATACCTTTTTATGGCCAGCCTGCGCCATGAGGGAAGCGATAAGTTCGGAAAGAACAACCGTTGGGGTACTTTTCCGGCCGTAAGTGCCGGCTGGCGGATTACACAGGAAAAGTTCATGCGGGATGCATATTGGGTTTCCGATCTCAAATTACGGGTCGGATACGGCATAACCGGCACCGCTCCCTCATCGCCCTACCAATATGTCCCGCTATACAATTTCAGTACGGCATACATGGGGTATGACGGAGGTAAATGGGTGAATGGTATCGTGCCGACGAACAATGCCAACGACGATCTGAAATGGGAGCGCAAAAAGGAACTTAACGTCGGACTGGATTTCGCTCTTTTCAACAGTCGGTTCCGGGGCAGTATCGATTTTTACAACCGGCGCACCGATGACCTGCTCTACACCTACACGGTTCCGACACCGCCCAATATTACCAATTCGATTCTGGCCAACGTGGGTTCGATGCGCAACCAAGGTGTCGAGGTGATGCTTTCAGGCGACCTGATCTCCCGCAAAGACATGGCATTGACCCTCAGCGGAAACTTCTCCTACAACAAAAACAAACTGATTTCGCTCTCCAACGACAGGTATACAATGGAATATCTGACACTCGGCTCGACCGGAGAACCCATGCAAACTTACACGCACCGGCTCGAAGATGGCTGGGCAGTCGGCAACTTCTACGGATGGCGTGTCGATGGACTGAAAAACAGCACGACTTGGAATGTTGTCGGAGCCGAAAATTCGGACCCCAGTGAAGATAATAAGACTATTATCGGTAACGGGATGCCCAAAATGTTCGCCGCTTTGCAGGCCAGTTATCGCTGGAAGGGGCTTGACGTGTCGGTATCCTTTCGCGGAGCTTTCGGCTTCGATATTCTGAACGCCTACCGGATGAAGTATGAAACACTCGCTTGGCTGTCGAGTTTCAACGTGCCGAAATCAGCTTATCAGAAGATCGGCGAATATTACAATTTCGCGCCGTCGATCTATTCGGACCGTTATATCGAACCGGGCGATTACGTCAAACTCGACAATCTGACCATCGGCTACACATTCGATCTTTCACAACGCAACAAGGTGATACGCAGTATCCGGGTCTTCTGTACGGGCATGAACCTGCTTACGATCAGCGGCTATTCTGGGCTGGACCCCGAAGTGGCGATCGTCGGCCTCACACCCGGCGTGGACCCGATCAACAAATACCCTAACCTGCGTTCGTACATCGTCGGTGCATCGTTCAACTTCTAATGATCAAAACCATGAAACGAAAAACAATACATCTGTTCGGCGCATGCGCACTTCTGCTGGCTTCATGCACGAATCTCGATCCGGATATTTACAGCGATATGACAATCGACAAGATTCTGGAGGACAGTGAACAGAGCTCGGCCTACCTGCTGACACCCATGTACGGGCAGATGCGCTGGTTCAACGAGGACCGCAGCATCTGGGACCTGACCGAGCTCGGAACCGATGCATGGGTCATTCCGACCAATTCGGACGGAGGCTGGTATGACGGCGGTATCTGGCTGCGGCTGGACAATCACGAATGGAAATCGACCGACCCCCATTTCAGTACTTGTTGGAGCCACTTGTGGTATGGCATTACGACCTGCTGCAACCGGGTGCTGCATCAGTTCGAAGAGGCCGGGCTGGAGCTCGACGAGCAAACGCTGGCGGAGGTTCGTGCCGTGCGTGCATTCTATTATTATTACCTGCTGTCTCTTTTCGGGAATGTGCCGATCATGGAGACCTACGACGTGCCGAAAGATTATATGCCGACGACGCGCGACCGGAAAGAGGTGTATGATTTCGTCGTGCGGGAACTGCGCGAGAGCATGGACAAACTGCCCGAAGAACAGCGGTACAGTCGTTTTAACAAGTGGGCTGCCAAGCATCTGCTGGCAAAGGTATATCTGAATGCCGAATCGTGGCTCGGCAGCGAATATGCCGCCAAGCGCGACAGTACGCTCATCCTTTGCAACGAGATAATCGGGTCTGCGAAATACCAGCTCGACGACAGCTTTTCCAATATTTTCAGTCTGCAAAGCGAAACGTCGCCCGAAATCATTTTTGCGGTGCCGTATGATGAAACGACGGGATCGCCGATTTTCCACTGCATCTATGCCAAAACCCAGCACTGGGCCTGCAAACCGATCTACAACGCGGGTTCGGGCGGTTACAATGGACTGCGTGCCGTGCCTTCGTACGTAAAAGAGACGTTCGATGCCACCGATCCCGATCATTACAATGACAAACGTTACAGGCAGAGTTACTGCATGGGGCAACAGTACGACTACCTCACCAAGCAGCCGCTCTATTTTACTGACGGTGTGACACCCTTCAATTATGTCAACGAAATCGCCTCGATCGACGCCGCCCGTGAATTCGACGGCTACCGCTTCGGAAAGTACGAGGTCAAAATCGGCCAGAAATGGGAGACCGATCAGGACTGGGTCGTGTTCCGCTTCGGGGAGACCCTGATGATGAAAGCCGAATGTATGCTTCGTGACGGGGATGCACAGGGAGCCGCTGACATCGTGAACGAGGTGCGCAGACGCAGTTTCGATCCGTCTCTGCCCCGATCCGTGCGTGAGCTGACGGCCGAGCAGTTGTCCGCCTTGACAGTCGTTGACGGCGTATCCGTGCCTTACGGCGAATTCCTGAAAGAGCTCGGACGCGAGTTCACGGGCGAAGGAATGCGGCGCGAGCAGCTGATCCGGTGGAATCTCTATGTAAACGGAAGCTGGACATTCCACACGCCCAAGCAGAAGAAATATCTCGAATTGTATCCGATACCCTCTTCCGAACTGCTTTCCAACATTAACCTTCGTCAAAATGATGGATATTCTTATTAAAACAGACAGGCGGCCCGTATCCGGGATCAGAAGCATGTTGTTCCTGATTGCCGCCATATTTCTGCTGCCGGGTTGCTCGTCGGCATCCGATACGGAGATTCCCGATCCGGAACCGCCGGGACCGGAACCTCTCGAAACAGGGACGCTGCTGCCGGATAACATAACGCTCGTGGCGCGCGTCACCGGACGTTCGGAAAGCGGAGAAACGATTCCCAATCCCAACCGAACGGACGCCCGGTTCAATATCGGCCGTACCGATTACAGCAATATGTGGGATGCCGGCAACGGGACGGTCATGTGCGCATTCGGCGATAATTTCGACTACGGAGGCGGCAACTGGAAATCGAACGCCATCGCACTCTCTTCGGATCGTGACTTGACGGACGGGCTTTATTATTCGGGAATGCTGATGGATGGCAATGCCGTAAAGGAGATCGTCGTCTCGCGGGCCAAAACCGGGCAATATCCCGATGGTTCGGAATACGAAGTGACCTGCATTCCTACGGGCGGCATTGCGGTCGGCACCCGTCAGTACCTGAACTACATGAGTATCCATGACTGGACTCCTACGGGTGATAACGATTACTGGTCGGTGAATTACAGCGAAATCGTTTACTCGGATAATTATGGGACAGCATGGACCCGTTCGGGCGTCAAATGGAATGCCGACAGCAACTTCACGCAGGTCGCCTATCTGAAGGAAAACGGGTTGATATATATGTACGGCACACATTCGGGACGTTACGGCAACGTCTATCTGGCGCGTGTCAGCGAAACGAAGCTTCTCGACAAATCGGCCTACGAATACTGGACCGGCGGCGGCTGGGAGCGCAACGAACAGGCGGCGGAGCCAGTCGCACGGGGAACGGCGTCTGAAATGACCGTTGCATACAACAGCCGTTACAAACGGTATATGATGATGTATCTGTCAGTCAATCAGCGGGCCGTCGTTTACCGGGACGCACCCTCTCCCGAAGGAGATTGGTCGGGCGAGAAGATCATCATGTATGAGGATGGCAATGCGCTTTATGCTCCCTATATTCACCCGTGGTTCAACGAAGACGACGAATTGTGGTTTGTCATCTCTCATGCCGTGCCTACATGGAACGTTTTCCTGATGCGTGCCGACCTCAACTGGGATCAGGCGGGGATCAATCTGCTTGCAGAAGGAGGTTTCGAGGAGCACCCGACTCAGGCGTTGAGCTACAAGACGATGTGGCATGTGAATGCGGCGGCCCTCACTTCGCGCGATGCGCACAGCGGCAAGATCGCCTGCCGTTTCTCGAATACGAATTCCGGCCAGTGGCAGGACGTATGCACTCAGACGGTATCCTTGCAGCAGAATGCCGATTACTCGATCGAGTGCTGGGTGAAATCCGAAGAGGTGCTTCCTGAGGGTGCCTATGTCGGAGTCCGATTGACCGACGGAACAATCCATGACATAACGGGCACAGCCCAAGCCGGCGAATGGACACGCTTCGGTTGTGAATTCAATGCCGGTCAGGCTGTAAGTGCCGATGTCTTTTTCGGAGTTTGGGGCGCTCCCGAAATGACGCTCACCGTGGACGATATTTGCCTGAAACCCGTAAAAACAGAATAACCTACAACTAAAAAACAAAAACCATGAAAAACTGTTATTTCGCAATGTTACTTTTGCTGTCCGCCGCATTCGCTGCCGGATGTGCCGACGATAAAGAGGAGGGCGGCAACGACATCAAACTTAATCCCGATCCGACGCAGCTTTCGAACATCACCCTGATGAAAGCCACGTTCGCGGCGGACGAATTCAATATGATTTCCGAGCCCGGTTTCGAGCTTTTCCCCGATGAAGCAATCGACTACCGTTCACTCTGGTATTTCGAAGGAGCGTACAAGGAGCCTTCGCTGGTGTCGAAACACACGCAGACACACGGCGGTCAGGTCGCTTTGAAGCTTGAAAACCCCAACGACGGCAGCTGGTGCGATGCCTGCTTGCAGTCGATCGCACTCAAAAAGGGCAAGGATTACACCTTCTCCTGCTTCGGACAGGCTTCGTGGGCCGGAATGAACGCCTTTACGGGCGTCCGGCTGGAAGGCGGCCCGATCTATGACGGACAGGCCGGCGATTGGAATCCCGACGTATGGACCGAATTCACCAAGGAGTTCAATTCCGGCGACTATACACAGGGTAATGTCTTTTGCGGAGCATGGGGCTATCCCGGAGTATGGGTCGCATTGGACGATTTCAGACTCGTTCCGACCGGCACCACCCAGACCTCGACCAAATTGGGTACCTGCCTGACGACGGGCACTGTCTCGAATGCCTCGTTTACGGATATTTCGTTTGCGGGTAAAGCCGTCATCTGGGCCGGACCGAACAATACGGTTTCCATGGCGCTGGCCGATGTTTCGGCCGGGGGTAAGCATTACGCAAACGCATTCGCATTGTCGAACGATATGAATCCCGCTGATGGATTCTATATCGCGCAGGTTTCGCCCGGCAACGACGGTATCGTTCCTATTCTCGAACCGTCGGGAGACGGTGAAACCGCCTGTGTTCCGACGGCCGGTGTGACCGTCAACGGCAAACAGTATATCCATTATTATTCGTTCAAGTCGCTCGATCCCGAAGACAGCGACGCATGGACGGCAAACTTTTCCGGGTTGTTGTCATCGGCAGACGGCGGTAAAAGCTGGACCCGTGAGATCCGCGGCCGTTGGAGCGGAGCCGGGCATTTTGTGCAGGCGGCATTCTATTTGAGCGACAAGTATCTTTACATGTTCGGTTCGGACGCAGGCCGTTCCACGCCCAAGATATACGTCGCGCGCATCAAAAGCGACGGTGATATTGCAACTGCAGCCAACTGGACCTATTGGGACGGCACCGACTGGGTGGCGGGAGACCCAGAATCAGCGGCGGCGATAACCTATGGCAATGCATCCGAAATGTGTGTAGCCTATAATGCGACTCACAAACGCTATATTATGATTTACCGTTCGGGGACGACGGGCGGTCTGGTCTACCGCGATGCCGGTTCTCCCGAAGGCGACTGGTCGGGTGAAAAACTGCTGGCGCTCGATAATGCTAATCAGGGAGGCTGGTTCTCACCGTCCGTTTATCCCTACTCGTCGGGCGACAATATGTACTTTATCGTTTCGCAACTGTAACTAACTCTGACATCCGGCGGAACCGGCCGTGTTATGCACGGCCGGGTATCCGTTTTTAAGACCTAACTTTATGTACAAGACCATTTTGCCGCTGATAAGTTATATTCTGTTCGCCTGCACTCCGCACGGCCGGGAAAACCTGCTCGCCGACGGCGGATTCGAAGAGTCTGCGAAGATGTGGGACATCGGTAAGTCCGAATTGACATCCGAGGCACATGCGGGAGAGTTTGCCTGCGCCTTGTATGTCGAAACACCCCGTTATATACCCGTCTGGTCCGACATCTGCATACAGAAAATAATAGTGATGCCCGGAAAGGAATACCGGCTTTCCGCATTCGCCCGCATGTCCCTGCCCCCGTTGACGAACGGCGTGTATATCGGTGTACGCCGGCCCGACGGCAGTGTTTTGAAAGACAGGCTGTTCCTGCTGTCCGGCAGAGATTGGACCCGAATGGCGCTGGATTTCGATTCCGGCGAGGAGCAGGAACTCACTGTTTTCTGCGGTGTCTGGACAGACCAGGATTCAACCTATTTCGTCGATGATTTCAGCCTAAATATGATAAAATAATTATAAATTCGCGTATTATGCCGCATTGCACAATCCGTCTGTTTTTACTGCTTGCCATATGTATGATAACGAACGGCTGCCGTCGTGAATCGATCTCGGAACCCAAGCGTCATTATGTAATCGGATTCTCCCAATGTACCAACGACCTATGGCGTCAGATCATGATGATTCAGATGCAAGCCGAAGCGGCCAAATATCCGGAATTGAGCATTGTGGTCAGCAATGCGCATAACAATACACAGTTACAGATCGATCAGATTCGTGAATTCATCGAGGCAAAGGTCGACCTGCTCATCATCTCGCCGAACGAATCGGAGCCGGTGACACCGATCGCCGTCGAAGCTTTCGACATGGGAATTCCGACAATCATTTGGGATCGTAAAATACATTCGGACCATTACACGACCTGCATCAGTGCGGATAATTACGATATCGGCCGTGATGTGGGACGCTACATCAACACCATATTATCCGAAGGGTCTACGATTCTCGAAATTACCGGATTGATGAGCTCTTCACCCGCTGTGGAACGGCATAAGGGATTCCTTGCCGAAGCGAGTGAAAGCTATTCGGTGCATACCATTCCCGGCGACTGGAAACCCGATGTGGCAAAAGAGCGCGTGGCGGCGATCGGCCACTATAACGATATCGATCTGGTTTTTGCGCACAACGACGATATGGCACTAGCTGCCTACAATGTGATCAATGCAGCCGATTCACTCTGTGCGCAGCGGATAAAATTTATCGGAATAGATGCGCTCGTCGGAGTAGATGCGGTTCTCGACGGCAGACTGCAAGCCTCATTCCTCTATCCCACGGGAGGAGACAAGGTCATGGCGATCGCCAGACGTATCCTTCTTGGTAAACGGGTAGAGAAGAGCTACCAACTGCAATCGGCACTCGTCGATTCTCACAATGCCTACACACTCAAGGCGCAGCAGGAACAGATAGTCAGTTATCAGGAACAGATCAACAAACAGAAAACGGTTCTTGAACAATATGACCGAAGCGTTGACAATCTGAAATATTCATTGTGGGCCGTCATAATTATCGCCCTTGTTGCGGGAGGAATGGGCATTTATGCCATCCGATTGAATCTGCGTCTCCGGCGCCGCAACGAAATCCTGACCGCAAAAAATGCTGAAATCGAAATTGCAACCCGTGAGTTGATGGATAAGCATGCCCAGATAGAGAATGTAACGGCTCACAAATTACAGTTTTTTACAAATATAACCCATGAAATCCGCACTCCGCTGACGCTGATCCTCAATCCGCTCGACAGCATTGTCAAGCGGGAAAAGGACCCCGAAATTCAACGTAATATCTGGACGATTCAGCGTAACGCGCGCCATCTGCTGAATGTCGTGAATCAGATTCTCGATTTCCGGAAGATCGAAAATAATAAAATGATGCTTACGCTGAAACAGGTGGATATCGTGCAGTTTACACAAGAGATACTTAGTTATTTCGAGACTTATGCCGAAACGGAAAAGATCGTCTATAAATTTCGTACGGACACGTCGCATCAGCAGTTGTGGATTGATACCGATAAAATCGAACAGGTGTTGCTCAACCTGCTTTCAAATGCTTTCAAATATTCGCCCAAATACGGTACGATTTTGGTGTCGGTGACAGATAACGGTCCGAGCGTACTGATCGAAGTCGAGGATAACGGGAAGGGTATAGATAAAGAGAGTCTTCCTCGTATTTTCGACCGTTTTTATGCGCTCAAGAACACGTCGAATTACAGTACGGGGATCGGATTGCACCTGACACGGGAATATGTCGAACTGCATCATGGATACATAACGGCGGATAGTCTTCCGGGGGCTTATACCGTTTTCCGGGTCGAACTGTTCAAGGGAAAATCGCATTTCGGAGAAAATGTCACTTTTGACGAAACTCTTCCGACGAATTATCTTGCGGACGAGGTGATCGACGACAATAAGGTCAATGAGTTATTGGCCAAGAAATATAACGAAACAATCGTCATTGCCGAGGATGATTCTGAGATACTCGCCTATCTTAAAGATGAACTTTCAACGAACTTCCGCGTTATTGCCGTCAATAACGGTTACGATGCCGTTAAAGCCGTGATGGATGATGAAGTATCGCTTATCCTGAGCGACGTGCTGATGCCTGCGCTCAACGGATTCCAGTTGTGCAGCAACATAAAATCTAACATAGCGACCTGTCATATTCCGATCGTGCTGCTTACGGCTCTTTCGGATGACAACCAACGGATTTACGGAATTGCAGAAGGTGCTGACGAATATATTCACAAGCCGTTCAATATGCAGTATGTCCGTCTGAAAATTATCCGGATTATCGAAGAACGTAAGCGCCTTGCCAGTACATTCGCCCAAAAATTCGGTCGTCTGACGAGGCACGAAGCCGCCAATCTTCCTTGTGTGGACGATGTGTTCCGGGATAAACTCTTCAATCTGATCGAGGCGCAGCATAGCGACAGCAATTTCAAAATCGAACTGATGAGCGATATGTTAGGAATGTCGAGAATATTGCTTTATCGGAAAATCACAAGTATTTTCGGAATGTCCCCATCGGATTTATTGCGTAATTACCGGTTGCAGAAGGCAGTTCAACTGTTAACAGATCAACGGCGCAATGTAAGCGAAGTCGCCTATATAGTAGGATTCTCTTCACCCGCTTATTTTGCAAAATGCTTCAAAAGCGTATACAATATGACACCGACGGAATATATGTATCGAACGCGAGAATAGATGGTGATTTAAAAACCTCTTTTATCTAACTGTGACTCGTATTATGAAACACTTGAGTTAGAACTCATATCTGGATGCTCAAAATGTCAATTGTTAGATAAAAACACAAAATATGGCAT
>OGJR01001367.1_pt1 | contig 16157 bp, 10 predicted proteins | sample 1572301 | NCBI WGS metagenome assembly OGJR01 (sample SAMEA2582083, study PRJEB24529) | metagenome | biome: Human gut stool | place: China | collected 2011 | reverse complement strand
ACGAGATGCCTGCATCTCCTATCAGAAAACTGGCTCCTTTGGCAGACGCTGCCAAACAACGCGGAGTTCATGTATTTCACCTGAACATCGGACAGCCTGACCTGCCCACGCCTCAGGTCGCGATTGACGCGATACGCAACATTGATCGCAAAGTGCTGGAGTACAGTCCCAGCGCAGGTTATCGTAGCTATCGCGAGAAATTAGTAGGATATTATGCAAAGTTCAATATCAATCTTACAGCAGATGATATAATCATTACGTCGGGTGGTTCGGAGGCGGTGCTTTTCTCTTTCCTTTCCTGTCTGAATCCCGGGGATGAAATTATTGTTCCGGAACCGGCTTATGCCAACTATATGGCATTTGCTATCTCTGCCGGAGCGAAGATCCGCACTATCGCCACGACTATCGAAGAGGGTTTCTCACTTCCGAAAGTGGAGAAATTTGAAGAACTGATAAATGAACGTACCAAAGCTATCCTGATTTGTAATCCGAACAATCCGACCGGTTATCTATATACCCGTCGTGAGATGAATCAGATTCGTGACTTGGTGAAGAAATACGATTTATTCCTTTTCTCCGATGAAGTATATCGCGAATTTATCTATACCGGTTCGCCCTATATTTCTGCCTGCCATTTGGAAGGCATCGAGAATAATGTGGTTCTGATTGACTCCGTTTCGAAACGTTATTCGGAATGTGGAATCCGTATCGGTGCGCTGATTACCAAGAACAAAGAGATACGTGACGCTGTTATGAAGTTCTGTCAGGCTCGTTTGAGTCCCCCTTTGATCGGACAGATTGCTGCCGAGGCTTCATTGGATGCTCCTGAAGAATATTCACGTGAGACCTATGATGAATATGTGGAACGTCGTAAATGCCTCATTGACGGATTGAACCGCATTCCGGGTGTTTATTCTCCGATTCCTATGGGAGCTTTCTACACGGTGGCGAAACTTCCGGTAGATGATTCGGATAAGTTCTGTGCCTGGTGTCTTTCGGACTTCGAGTACGAAGGGCAGACAGTCTTTATGGCTCCGGCTTCCGGTTTCTATACCACTCCGGGCTCTGGTATCAACGAGGTTCGTATTGCTTATGTATTGAAAAAAGAAGACTTGACCCGTGCGCTTTTTGTCTTGCAAAAGGCTTTGGAGGCGTATCCGGGAAGAACGGAATAAAAGATGTCTCTATCACTTTTCATAGCCCGGCGTATCTATCGTGAAAGCGATGGCGGAAAGCAGGTATCACGTCCTGCGGTCCTCATTGCTATGGCGGGTATTGCTATCGGACTGGCTGTAATGATTATAGCGGTAGCGGTAGTGATCGGGTTTAAAAGTGAAGTGAGAAATAAGGTCATTGGATTTGGCTCGCATATCCAGATAACGAATCTGGATGCGGTCAATTCTTATGAGACACATCCGATTGTTGCTGGCGATAGTTTGATTGCCGCCCTTTCCGATTATCCTGAAGTGAGTCATGTACAACGTTATTCCACCAAACCGGGAATGATAAAAACAGACGACGCCTTTCAGGGAATGGTGCTGAAGGGTGTTGGACCGGAATTTGATTCCCGCTTTATGAAGGAATATCTGGTCGAAGGAGAAATTCCCGTTTTCAGTGATTCTGTATCTTCCAATCAGGTGCTTATTTCCAAGGCTTTGGCTACTAAGATGAAGTTGAAGCTAGGAGATAAAATTTATACCTATTATATACAAGATGAGGTTCGTGCCCGTCGTTTGACGATTGCCGGAATCTATCAGACTAACTTCTCCGAGTATGATAATCTTTTTTTATTGACTGATCTCAATCTGGTGAACCGCTTGAACGGTTGGCAGCGGGAGCAGGTGAGCGGAGTGGAATTGCAGGTTCGTGATTATGATAAGTTGGAAGACGTAACTTATGAAATCGCTATTGATACCGATAGTCAGCGGGATAAGTTTGGAGGCATATATTATGTACGGAATATTGAACAACTGAATCCCCAGATATTTGAATGGCTTGGCTTATTGGATATGAATGTATGGGTGATTTTGTTCTTAATGATAGGGGTTGCCGGATTTACCATGATTTCCGGTCTATTGATTATTATCATTGAACGTACTAATATGATAGGAATCCTGAAAGCGTTGGGAGCTGACAATTTCACTATTCGTAAGACGTTTCTTTGGTTCTCTGTTTTTCTTATCGGAAAAGGAATGCTTTGGGGAAACGTGATCGGTCTGGCATTCTACTTTATTCAATCTCAATTCGGAATTCTCAAACTCGACCCGGAAAGTTATTATGTCGATACAGTATCGGTCTCTTTCAATATCTGGCTTTTTCTTTTGATTAATATCGGTACATTGTTGTCGTCGGTGCTGATGTTGATCGGTCCTTCTTTCCTGATAACGAAAATCAATCCGGCAAACTCTATGCGATATGAGTAAGTCTTCCTTCCGGATATAAATAAACAGGTTTATTATCTTCTCATAAAATCACCTTTCCCTCGGAAAAGGCGGCATAGCTTGAAATTAAGAGATTGTATCGGTTGGAGAATATCGAATATGGGCAATGAGAAATAATATTTTCTACCTCCCCCCATTTCTTTGGCTGTCCGGTTAATCACAATAGCTTGCGTTATGTAACGAAGCAGCCATATCAATAATGCAATACCTGCTACCAGCCAATGAAAGTTGAGTATGCCGAATACGATACCTGCCATACAGGCGACATAGAATAACAGGCGGGAAAATGTTTCGAATCCCGACAGGTAACGTTGTGCTCCACGGTAGAAGCGTGCGGTAGCCATATAACTAATTTTTTCTTCCTTCCAGTCTTTGTAGCGATAGACGGGCTGTATACGCATCGTAGCGTTGAAGTCAGTTTCTACGCGCGTATTCGTTTTGGTTACTATTTGATTAATGAACAAGTCATCTTCTCCGCGTTGCAGGTTCAGATATTTGGAATATCCTTTTTGTTTGAAGAATAATTCTTTACGGTAAGCCATGTTACGACCGATACCCATATAGGGGTTTCCGGCCAAGGCGAACCCCAGATAACGTAAAGACTGAAATAATGTATCGAATGCGATACGTTTGTGTAACCAGCCTTTGATACGGTCGTATCCGCTGTACCCCAATACGATTTGCGTTTGCGAAGTGAAGTTGCGCGCCATAAGTTTCAGCCATTGGTTACTTGCAGGCATACAGTTGGTTTCCGTAAATACAAGCCAGTCGTGCTTGCTGGCTTTGATACCTAATGTCAGAGCTAGTTTCTTGTGGCTGATATAGCGGGCGCTGTCCGGTGTAAAACTATGGTAGAGATGAGGATATTTTTCTTCCATGTATCCCAGCACATCTTCTGTTTCATCAGTGGAAGCGTCATTGATAACAATGACTTCGAACTGCGGGTAATCTTGTTCCAGAATAGCAGGCAGAATTTTACGCAGGTTATCAGCTTCATTGCGTGCACAAAGAATGACGGAAAGTGGAGGCAATTCCCGTGAGAAGTGGGTTTCCTCTTTGCGTACAGTCTTATTGCGAACGTGTATCCGATTGTACAAACCGAAATAGTAAATAAGCTGAATGATAAAAAGAATACCTGCCGCCGATAAAAGAATCAGTTCGGCAGTATTGAATGTAAATGCTTCCATTGAATTTAAGTGTCGTTTTTACGCCCGCAAAAGTACGCATTTTTTCGATAGTTCCCTCATCTTGAAGGAAGGTTATTTCGCAAATCCAGATATTCTTTCTTGAACATATTCACGAAAAGGAAGAATAACGAGAGTAATAACGGCCCGAAGATGACTCCCATAAATCCGAATAACGGCAAACCGATGACAACTCCGAAAATAGTGATGAGCGGATGTGTGTCCGCCATTTTCTTTTGAAGGATAAATCGGATCAGGTTGTCGGATTGTGACACGACGATGGCTCCGTATGCAGCGAGCCCGATTGCATGGAACCAGTCTCCGCTAATAGCCAGATAAGCGGCTACGGGAAACCATACCAATGCTGTACCTACCATTGGAATAATAGTTGCGAAGCAGGTGAGGAAACCTAATAATAGTATATTGGGCGCTCCGAAAATAAGATAGCCTATCATGGCGACGCCTCCCTGAATGATAGCCAGCAGAGGAATGCCGATAGCATTGGAACGTACAATCATGTTAATCTCACGAATGACTTCCTGCGTATTTGCCTCATTAAAAGGAAGAATGTCGTTGACGTATGCTTCCATTTTTTTTCCTCCTATCAGCATAAAGTAAAGCACGAATATCATGACGAATAGATTGACTGCAAGGCTGCTGGCGCCTTCCATAATTATCTGTCCGACACGAGGGAGGATAGATACGATGAATGATAGCGTATCTTTTCCCAATACATCATAACCGGTCTTTTCTTTAATAAATTCTGCTACTTGCTGAATGGGTTCGATAAAGGTTTGCGGAGCCAGATTTATATCCTGAAGTTTGTTTACCACTAGCCAGATTATTAATCCCAGCGGAACAAGAAACACCATAATGGTTTCTGCCGTAATCAGTAATGCACTGATGCTGCGTTTCATTTTCCGCTTTTCTGTCAGATAATTCATGTGTGTGCGTACAAGTATATACATAGTTAATGCTCCCAGTAATCCTCCCAAAAAAGGAGTGATTTGCCGGAAGATGATAACTCCCATAAATAGAATAATGACAATGAGGGAATATTTCCAGTATTGTTCTTTGATGCTCATATCGTGCGATTCGTTCGTTTATATAATAATAAACACGAAAAGCACCGGAAAGGTTTGTTTTATAATGGCATATCAATATGAAAAATTGTTTTGCCGGGATTGCTTTCCTGAATGGTGAGATGCCCGTCGTGAAGGCGGATAATTTGTTTGCATAGGCTTAATCCGATACCGCTGCCTTCTGATTTGGTGGTAAAAAAAGGAATAAATATCTTTTCCTGTAATTCAGGCGGAATACCCGGGCCGTTGTCCGCAATGTCAATAGATATGTGTTCGTCTTGTTGCGCATGGATGCTGATTCTGCCTTTTTCTTTTCCTTCCAGTGCTTGCATGGAGTTTTTCAGAAGGTTGAGCAGGACTTGGGAGAGTTGGTTCTCGTCACCTTTCATATAAATCGTTTTAGGTTCGCAGGTCAGTGTGAAGATGATATTGCTTTCTTTGAAGTCGCCGGATAAGAGTTCCCGGAGATTTTGCAGGGTTGCCGTAAGTGAGAAAAGTTTCTTTTCGGGTTTTGGCAGGTAGGAGAGGTGACGGAAGGATTCGGTAAATTGCAATAAACGTTCGCTTTGTGCTTGAATGATGCGAAGTCCGCGAACTGCTTTTTCGTTGATGTCCGGATAGGTGGACAGTGTTTGTGACAGGGAGATAATGGGAGCAATGGTGTTCATTATTTCATGAGTGAGCACGTGGCTTAGTTTGTTCCACGATTCACTTTCTTTGTCGCTAAGCTCGTCACCGATATCCTTGATAGACAAGAGAGTTATTGTTTCATCTTGTAGTTTCATCCGGCTTTGTGAAAGACTGAGATGCTCCTTTTTGCCTTTTTCTTGCAGTAAGGATTCCAGTTGTCGGTATCGGGTTAATTGCTGGCAGTCTAATAAGGAAAGGGCAGTGCTGTTTGCTATGATTATTTTTCCGGTAGAATCCCATGCTAATACACCGCTGGGCACTTCTTCCAAGAGTGAGCGGTAGAAGTGTTCCTGTTTGGAATATTCTGATTGAGTTTTGGCGAGCAGGAAATTGATGCGGTTGAGAGAGCGGTTCAGTTTTTCCTGTTCTTTACTAACGTTTTGTTCGGGAAAGTAAAGCATATTATCCTTGTCTTCTATGGCATCGAAAAAGACACGCAACTTTTGGTTGAATGAATTTAGTTTATTTACCAGCCTGCTGATTTGGAAGAGGGAACAGGTAATTAGTAATGTGCCTATTACAAATCCGCGTTGTGAGATGATAAGCCAGACGCCTGTTCCCGAGGTGACGAGGATAAGCATGACGTGTAGTAGTATAACCCAATAGATGTGTCGGCTGAATATCATGCTGTTCAGGGTTTGAAACGTTTTAGTTTGTTATAGAGTGTCTGACGGCTGATTCCCAATTGTTCGGCGGCGGCAGTCAGGTTGCCATTATTTTGCAGAATGGCTGTTTCAATGGCTTGCCTTTCCACTTCTTCCAAATTGGGGACAGTGCTGGTGGTTTGCGGCTTCCAGGTTTGTTTTACCAAAATGTCTTTGGGGCGTATCACGTTGCCTTCACACAAGATAACAGCTTTCTCGATAGCGTGCTGCAGTTCCCGGATATTGCCCGGCCAGTGGTAAGAGCGTAGTTTCTCTATTGTTTGCTCATGCATTCGCATTTCCGGGCGTTGGTATTTCGAAGCGAAACGGTGGAGAAAGGTTTCGATGAACAGGAGTATGTCGTCTCCTCGTTCTCGTAATGGAGGAATTTCAAGGTGGATAGTGTTGATACGGTAGAATAAATCTTCGCGGAATAATCCTTGTTTCACCATTTCCGGGATGTCTTTATTGGTGGCGGAAATGAGTCGTATATCAACGGGGACGACTTTATTACTTCCGATTCGGGTGATATTCCTGTTTTGTAGTACAGTCAGTAATTTGGCTTGTAGTGCAAGGGGAAGATTTCCAATCTCATCCATAAAAAGCGAACTGCCGCTGGCAGCTTCGAATTTTCCCGGACGGCTTTCGTAAGCGTCCGTAAAAGCTCCGCGCTCGTGACCGAAAAGCTCGCTCTCAAAAAGGGATTCACTGATAGCTCCCATGTCGATACTTGACATGGGACGAGTATTGCGTGGAGACAGGCGGTGTATTTCTCTGGCCAGCATTTCCTTTCCGGTCCCGTTTTCTCCGGTTATCAGAATATTGGCGTCGGTCCCGGCTACTTTATTGACTACCTTTATTAATTGTAGCATGGCGGGAGAATGCCCTATCAGCATTTCAGGTTTGTTCGGATTGCCGGATCCTACGATTGAGTTTTTTGATTTTGAGGAACTTTTCTTGTTCGATTTATTATTGTATGCTTCCTTTATTTTCTGAACCAGTGCCCGGTTATCCCAAGGTTTGAGAAGAAAGTCGGCAGCTCCGTTCTTCAAAGCTTTTACGGCTAGTTCCACATCTCCGTAAGCAGTTAACATTACCACAGGGAGTGTGGGGCGGATTTCGTGAATATGTTTCAGCCAGTATAGTCCTTCGTTGCCGTTATTGATACCAGCCGAAAAATTCATATCGAGAATTACGATATCAATGGAAGTGGTAGTGAGCAGTGTTGTTATTTGATTAGGATTGGCAGCTGTGCGGACTGTACTGAATTCATTTTCGAGTAAAAGTTCCAGCGAAGCCAACACACTTTTATTATCATCTACTATTAAAATAGTTCCGGTTTCCATATATGTAAGATTGGGGGGATCTGCCTGGGTTGAACGATTCTTTAAGTTTTTGGGTAAAGATATTCGTTTTTACTTTTCCCTGCAAGAGAGTGTCCAATAATTAGACGTTTTATGATACATTTCCTGAAACATGACTTTATTCTATGTTTTGTTTAAGTAATATTTATAGCCTGAACGTTGAATAATGGCTGTTTGCACGCAGGTCATGGTGGCTTTTTATTGATAACGTCCAATTTTTAGACGTTATAGTGTGTAATAATTGGACGGGAACGATAAAATAATGTATGTCATCTATCTTGTAATCAGTGGTTTAAGTATTGTGGCATTATGTTTGCTTTTTTAATTCATATAGAACACAATTGCATATATACTGAAGAATGAGGAACATTTTCTTTTTATTGTTTTTATTGCCCGTGATTACGTATGCTCAATCTGCAATGAGTTTGGATGAATGTATCCGTTTGGCATGGAAACAGAATCCTTCTATACGGAATAGTGCCATTAACATAAAGGAAGTACGAACGGATTATGCTTCCGCTATCGGTACATTTCTTCCCCGCATAGTAGCCAACGCAGAAACAGGAAAGCGTTTCGGGCGTTCGATAGACCCGGATACTAATGGTTATACAGAAAAGACTTTTGAAGAAGGAACGATAGGTCTTGATATGACTTTGTCTTTGTTTGAAGGTTTTTCACGTATCAATCAGGTTCGTTTTCGGAAAATAAATCGGGAACGCAGCAAGTGGGAACTGAAAGACAGGCAGAATGAACTCGCCTATCAAGTGACGGATGCTTACTACAAACTGGTTTTGGAAAGAAAACTCTTGAATTTGGCTTTGGAGCAAAGCCGGTTGAGCGAACGATACCTGAAACAAACCGAGACATTTGTGGAACTGGGCTTGAAATCCGTTTCCGACTTGCAAGAGGTAAAAGCCCGCAGGGAAGGGGATATATATCGTTACCAATCCCGTGCTAATAGCTGTCGGTTGTCATTACTGCATCTGGAACAGTTGATGAACTTTCAGTCGGGTGATACACTTGTCATTCAGGATACGATTGTCGAATTGAATAAACTCCCGTTACTTTCACTCCCCTCTACGGAAACATTGTATAGACAATCGTTGGAAGTACTCCCTGCCATGCGTATGATTAGCTTAAAGCAGAAAGCTGCCCGCAAAGAATATGCAATGGCGGGCGGAGCTTTTTCTCCTTCTGTTTATGGCCGCTTTACGGTAGGTTCTAATTTCTACAACACTGCATTTTCCGCCAGGCAATTGCGGGATAATATAGGAAAATATATCGGTATCGGTATCTCTTTCCCTTTGTTGAGCGGTTTTGAACGTTTTACGAATCAAAGGAAGTTGAAATTGAACTTGTATCGCCTGAAGAATGAAGAGGAATTGGAGAAGCAACAGCTATATACTGAAATTGAGCAAACTCTTCTTTCCCTACGTGCCGGCTATACGGAACATCAACAGGTATTGCAGCAATTGAGCGCGGAAACTCTGGTCTTGAAAGAATCCGAACGAAAGTGGGAAGAAGGGCTTATCTCTGTCTTTCAGTTAATGGAAGCCCGTAATCGTTTTATTTCCGCCAAAGCAGAACTGGTTCGTGTGCGCTTGCAGGTAGAAATGATGATGAAACTGGAGAAATATTACCGGGAGGGAACTTTCTTATAAAGGCAGAGTTTATATATTTTGAATAACAAAGTTGATACATCTTTAATAACTAATTTATAATAACCCTATTTTTGATTGATTCCTTATGGATACACCTATTGAACGTAAACCCGGCATTACCCGTAAACATCTATATGTAATAGGTGGTATAGCCTTTGTTATTGCCGTTGTTTTATATTTCATATTCAGAGACACTACCTCTTCCATGACTGTGGAGAAAGAACGTCTGACGATTGCTACCGTTAACCGTGGTGAGTTTAATGACTATATTCGTGTCATTGGTCAGGTAATGCCTAATCGTATTATTTATATGGATGCCGTGGAAGGTGGACGTGTGGAAGAACGTCTAAAAGAAGAAGGTGCTATGGTGAAGGCAGGCGACGTGATTTTGCGTCTCAGTAATCCGTTACTAAATATTGGTATTATGCAGAGCGAAGCGGATCTGGCTTATCAGGAGAATGAACTTCGTAATACCCGTATTAGCATGGAGCAGGAACGCTTGCGTTTAAAACAAGAGCGTATCGGGCTAAATAAAGATCGGCTGGTGAAACAGCGCCGTTATGAGCAATACAGTCGCCTGATAAAAGAGCAACTTATTGCAGAAGAAGATTATCGACTTGCCAAAGAGGAGTATGATGCGGCTAAAGAACAGTTGGATGTCATTGACGAGCGTATTCGTCAGGATAATATTTTCCGTGAAAGTCAGGTAAACAGCTTGGACGAGAACATACGTAATATGAAACAGAGTCTCGCGCTGGTACGCGAACGAATTGAGAACCTGAAGGTGAAAGCTCCTATTGACGGGCAGGTAGGTAATCTTGATGCACAGATAGGACAATCAATAGCTGCGGGCGAGCACATTGGTCAGATCATCACTTCTGACCTGAAAGTACAAGCGCAGATTGACGAACATTACGTGGAGCGTGTTGTACCCGGATTGCCGGCTGACTTTACCCGTGATGGTGTCAGTTATAAACTGGAGGTGACGAAGCCGTATCCGGAAGTAAAAGAAGGGCAGTTTCGTACCGATTTGCAGTTTACAGCCGGACGACCGGAGAATATACGTGCAGGGCAGACCTATCATATCAATCTACAATTGGGCGACCCTGCACAGGCTATTTTGGTGCCGCGTGGCGGATTTTTCCAAATAAGCGGTGGACGATGGATGTATGTTGTGGATGAAAGTGGTAAATTTGCTATTCGTCAGCCTATCCGCATCGGACGACAAAATCCGCAGTACTATGAGGTTACCGAAGGATTAAAACCTGGTGATCGGGTGATTGTATCCGGATATGAACTGTTTGGCGATAACGAGAAACTGATACTGAAATAAGTCTATGATATGATAAATTACTTTTCACAAGTGATACGTAGTCAGCGGGTTAAAAAATCTCTGACACTGATAAATATAACGGGATTGTCTGTTTGTATTGCAACAGCATTGCTTATCATACTTTACGTATGGTCGGAGTTAAGCTACGATTCATTCCACAATACCGAACGTGTATATCGTGTTGAAAGCCGGTTGTATGAAGGCAAGACGCTGACAGATAACTGGGCGACTACAGCTTACGGCCATGCACCTGCAATGGCTCGTGAAATTGCAGGCATTGAGAAGTATGTCCGTGTAACAGCACAAGACCGCGAACAAGTGGTGAATTACTTCGACAGGAGATTTGCCGAAGCACATTATTGCTACACCGAACCTGCTTTTTTTGAGATATTTAATTTCCCGATAATTAGAGGAGATAAGACCGGGCAACTGGTGCGTCCTAATACGGTGGTACTGACCGAAAGTGCGGCAAATCGTTATTTTGATGAAGAAGACCCGATAGGGAAGGTGCTGACTTTCAGTACGCCTTCATCGCAGCAAAACTTTGAAGTTACCGGCGTGATAGCAGATATGCCTGTTCGTTCCCATCTGCAATATGATTTTCTACTTTCATATAGTACGATTCCCAAAGAGCGACAGGACATTTGGTACATTCACGGAGTTTATACCTATGTCCGCCTGATGTCCGGAAAATGTCCGGAAGAGATTGAAGAGGCTTTTCTCAATATATCCGATAAGTACAAAACTGATGCCTTGAGACATAAGACTTGGGCGGTAGAACTGATACCGCTGAAAGACATTCATCTCACTCCACAAAAAGCTTATGAGAAAGAAGTGAAAGGGAGTCGGACTGCGGTTCTTATACTATTGGTGATGTCCGTTGCCCTGCTACTGATAGGTTGGGCTAATGCCTTGAATCTGACCGTGGCGCGTTTCTTGGAACGCGGACGTGAGTTCGGGTTGCTTAAGGCTTTTGGTGCTTCGCGCCGTCAGATTATTATCCAGGGACTTCTTGAATCAGGTTTCATGAATCTGTTGGCTACGCTGATAGCTCTTGGTTGGCTGGAACTTCTTTTACCCCTTGTTTATCGCTGGGCAGGGCAAAGCTTTGGGACGGATATACTTATGTTGCCTGCTTTCTGGGGAATTGTAGCCGGAGTGGTTGTTATTGGTACGTTTGTTGTAGGCTTCTATCCTTCTTGGCTGATGGTTACTATACGTCCGTCGGAAATTATGAGGGGGAAACTGTTACACGGTAAACGTGGTAACCGGATAAGGAAAGTGCTGATTGTGGTTCAGTTTCTCGCTTCTTTTGTTCTGATTACTGGCACGTTCACAGTGATTCGGCAAGTGTGTTATATGCAAAGTGAGGTTTCCGTCGATTCTCATTCACGTATGTTAGTCATTAAGTACCCCTCTTTCACCGAGGGATTGGCACTACGTCTGGAAAGTTTCACCAAGCGTCTGAAGCAACGGGCAGATGTAAGCCACGTAACCGTTTCAGGAGCTGTTCCCGGGGTGGAGGTAGCCAATTATTTTACCAATCGTCCTTATGGAAGTGACCCTTCGCAAGTGAAACTGATACAGATGTTTGCCGTAGATTATGATTATCTATCTGCCTATATGCCCGCTATGATTTGTGGGCGGTACTTCTCTGAGGACTTTGGCGGTGACCTCAACCGGATAGTGCTCAACGAGGAAGCAGTCAGGTTATTAGGTTATGAGTCGCCCGAAGCCGCATTGGGACAGCAGGTTAAAATGGAGGTGGTAGGCGAACCGCTCGAAATTATCGGAGTGGTGAAAAACTATCACCAGCAATCGCTTTCCGTGGCTTACAAACCTATTATCTTCTTTATGAAAGAGCGAGTACCATTTATTGCAACACCTTATATTTCAGTCCGCTTGACAGGCGAAGGAGAAGATAGTGCTTTGACGGAGATCGAGCAGATGTATCATGAATATTTTCCGACTTCTTTATTTTCTTATTTCTTTTTGAGTGATTTGAATACTTTCCTTTATAAATCAGACCGTAATTTCGGTTGGATATTTGCCAGTGCTTCTTTAATTGCCATATTTGTGGCATGTCTCGGTTTGTGGATTGTAACATTGTTTTCAACCTTATCGCGCTTGAAAGAAGTGGGTATCCGCAAGGTGCTCGGTGCAAATAAAAGCAGCCTGTTTTTTATCTTGACCAAGGAGCTGATGTTGCTCACTATATTGGCATCTGCAATCGGTATACCCGTATCAGCAGTGTTAATGAATGGCTGGTTGGAGACGTATGCTTTCCATATTTCGCTACCTTGGTGGATATATGCAGTCGTTTTTGCGCTGTTGATGCTGATTGCGTTCCTTACTGTTTTTCAACAAGTGTGGCGCATTATCTGCTTGAAACCGATGAGTATTTTAAAATATGAATAACTAATAAATATTGAACTGATTATGATTAAGACTGAAAAACTGACAAAACTCTTCGCAACCGAAGAAGTGCAGACAAAGGCATTGAACGAAGTCACTTTACAAGTGGAACAAGGGGAGTTTGTTGCTATAATGGGTCCTTCGGGATGCGGTAAGTCAACACTGCTGAATATTTTGGGTACACTCGATTCTCCAACTTCCGGCTCTTATTTCTTTGAAGGAAAACAGGTGGATAAAATGAATGAGAACCAATTGACTGCCCTCAGGAAAGGTAATCTCGGCTTTATCTTTCAGAGTTTCAACTTGATTGACGAGCTGACCGTATGTGAGAATGTAGAATTACCCCTTATCTATATAGGCGTCAAAGCCAATGAACGTAAAGAAAGAGTAAAGAAAGTACTCGAGAAAGTAAACCTGCTGCATCGTGCCAACCATTATCCACAGCAATTGTCCGGTGGACAGCAACAGCGCGTAGCTATTGCTCGTGCCGTAGTGACGGACTGTAAATTGCTTCTCGCTGACGAACCTACCGGAAATTTGGATTCGGTGAACGGTATAGAAGTAATGGAACTATTGAGTGAACTGAATGCTCAGGGAACTACTATCATCATCGTTACCCACTCTCAACGGGATGCAATGTACGCACACCGCGTCATTCAATTATTAGACGGACAAATCGTAGCCGAAAACGTCAACCGCCCGCTGGGAAAAAATATGTCAGCTAAAAATGAAACTGTATGATAGGAAATTACTGGAATAGTGCTTGGCGGAATCTGATGAAACGGAAAAGGTTCAGTTTCATTAATATATTCGGACTGGCGATTGGTATGGCATCGGCACTGCTGATTCTTACCTACGTGACTTTTGAATTCAGCTTTGATAAAATGCACACAAAGTATGACCATATCTACCGTGTGCAAAGTACGTTTCACGAAGGGGAAGTGCTGACCGACTACTGGGCAAGCAGCTCCTTCGGATATGGTTCGGCAATGAAAGAGAACCTTGCCGGAATAGAGGATTATACCCGAATCGGCTCCCTACTCCAGCCGGAACAAATAGTGAAATACGGTGAACTGACCTTGCGGGAGAATCAGATAGCGTATGCCGAACCCAGCTTTTTTCGCCTTTTTGATTTCGAACTTTTGAAAGGCGATAAGAAAACCTGTCTCTCCATGCCGGGGCAAGTGGTAATCACCGAACGCATTGCCAGTAAATATTTCAAGGACGAAGACCCTATCGGGAAGATATTCATCTTTACCGGCGCATACGACAAGATATCGTGTGAAGTGACCGGAGTGATGAAAGAAATGCCTTCCAACTCGCATATACATTATAGTTTTCTGATTTCGTATAAATCTCTGCCTAAATATATGCAGGAATATTGGTACAAACACGAGGCTTATACCTACGTCCTGCTTGACTCTCCCGAAAGGAAAGCGGAAATAGAGAGAGAATTTCCTGTAATGGCGGAAAAGTACAAGACGGATGAAGCCTTGAAAAACAAGACATGGGGAGTCTCTTTAATCCCTCTGGCAGATATACACCTCACTCCGCAGGTAGGATACGAAGCGGAGACGAAAGGAAACCGTTCTTCTATGATTGCCTTGATTTTTGCTGCTATTGCTATTTTGGCTATTGCCTGGATAAACTATATAAACCTCACCGTAGCCCGTTCAATGGAGCGTGCCAAAGAAGTGGGAGTTAGGCGGGTAGTGGGAGCTTTCCGCAAGCAGTTGATTCATCAATTTTTGTTTGAAGCATTAGTGATGAACCTGATAGCTTTTGTACTCGCCGTTGGCTTGATAGAATTGGTTCTTCCGTACTTTAATCAATTGGTAGGCCGTACCGTTACCTTCTCCGTTTGGCTGATAGATTATTGGTGGATTTTATTGATTCTTGTTTTCATCGTCGGGATATTCCTTTCTGGATATTATCCGGCATTGGCTTTGCTGAATCGGAAACCAATTATGTTGTTGAAGGGGAAATTCTTGCATAGTAAATCCGGAGAACGGACACGGAAAGTTTTGGTTATCATTCAATATATGGCTTCAATGATATTGTTGTGCGGCACATTGATTGTCTTTGCACAGTTGAGCTTTATGCGCAGCCAGTCTTTGGGAGTTAAGACCAATCAGACATTGGTGGTCAAGTTTCCTGGGCATACCGAGGGACTGAATACGAAACTGGAAGCTATGAAAAAAACGATAGCACGTCTTCCGTTGGTATATCAAGTCACTTTCTCCGGCGCTGTGCCGGGCGAGGAAGTAGCGACTTTCCTTTCCAACCGCCGTACCAATGATGCTCTGAAGCAGAATCGCCTGTATGAGATGCTTGCCTGTGACCCCGATTATGTGGATGCCTATGGATTGCAAGTTGTGGCCGGAAGAAATTTCTCGGAAGACTATGGAGATGATGTAGACAAACTGGTGATTAACGAAACGGCTGTGCGTAACCTGGGCTTTACATCTAATGATGAGGCTATAGGGGAGTTGGTGAACGTTGAATGTACTGATGCCCCGATGCAGATTATTGGAGTAGTGAAAGATTATCACCAACAGGCATTGAGCAAGAATTATACACCTATCATGTTGATTCATAAAGATAAGATTGCCTGGTTACCACAACGTTATATCTCTATCGTAATGACTTCCGGTGATCCTCGTGAATTGGTATCACAGGTGCATGAGATTTGGAATCAATATTTTGCGGATTCCAGTTTCGATTACTTTTTCCTCGACCAATTCTTCGACCACCAGTATCGTCAGGATGAGGTGTTTGGTGTAATGATTGGCGCTTTTACCGGTTTGGCTATTTTCATTTCCTGTTTGGGACTTTGGATACTGGTCATGTTTTCATGTTCCACACGTACCAAAGAAATGGGGATACGTAAAGTTCTCGGGGCTTCCCGTTGGACACTCTTCTATCAGTTGGTTAAGGGATTCTTTCTGTTAATTCTGATAGCAGTTGTTATTGCTTTGCCACTAGCTTGGTTTAGTATGAATGCCTGGTTGAGCCATTATGCTTTCCGCACAGATTTGAAAGCATGGTTCTTTATTATGCCTGTATTGCTAATGTTGTTTATCTCATTTATAACAGTAGCTTTCCAGACCATAAAGATAATAATGAGCAAACCTGCCCGCTCTTTACGATATGAATAATCTCTGAATCACTCAATAGGATATTCGTTAATATCCAATTTGATTTATGTTAAATGTTAACGAGACTATTACTTTTATTAAACCATGTTATAAGATGCGTTGCTTTACTCCGAAAATTTGGAGATATGCTGAAAGTCCGTATCTTTGCAATGTGTTTTTCATAGTATTAGATTTAAGGTTAACAA
>OGJR01001360.1_pt1 | contig 16288 bp, 10 predicted proteins | sample 1572301 | NCBI WGS metagenome assembly OGJR01 (sample SAMEA2582083, study PRJEB24529) | metagenome | biome: Human gut stool | place: China | collected 2011 | reverse complement strand
ATACATATACCTCGCCAGATATGGCTTGATGGCAAACGTGACTGTAACCATGGGATTTGAATTTTGAATTGTTGAAATTTGTTGTATACTGATTGCCGCTTCGTGCAGCAGATTCCGCCGTGTTTGTTGGAAAAAATCCCATGGGTTACGGGGACGGATTTCTGATTCGGTAAGAAGTTGAAATTCAAATGGTTACAAATGCCGGTTTTTCCTTTAAAACCAACGGGCCGTTCCTTTAAAAGGAACGACCCGTTGCACACCGAGGAATGACCTCTTCCTTTTAAAGGAACGGACGGCTCCCTAAAATCCATAGTGCAAAGCTATGCCTAATATTCTAATTTTTCAAAAGGAAGAATAGCGGTAATATTTATGTTATGTAATGAAATATCATAAACCGTATACACATTTAATTTATGCGTATATATATTGACATTATGTAATGAAAATATACTGATTTGCGGAACGTGTATTTTAACTATATTTATCAGACAACCATCCAAAAAATGGAAAAACTTTTTATTCCATTTCTTGTTTCTTGCGTAACAGGCGGAAAAATAGTTCTGATAAGTAAGGTGAACTTCGTACTTTTACGTCTCAAACAAAAAAAGCAAGATATGATGACATCAGTGAAACTTATGCTGAATAAGAGCAGGATATTGAATAATGGCAGTTATCCTTTAGTATTTCAGGTGATCCACAATCGGAGAAAAAAGTTACTGTATACAGGCTACCGGGTGAAAGAGGAGGTGTTTGACGGGTCGGAAGGGAAGATTAAGAATGGCGCAGGTTCCGCTTTTACCGCTACGGAGGTCGTGAAAATGAACCGCGGGCTGCGGAAGCTGCGGAATCGGATTGATACGCGGATAAGGCAGCTTGAGCGGACAAGGGAAGAATTTACGGTGGAGGATATTCTGGCTCAAAACGCTTTTGGAACACGGGAACCGCAGTTTTATTTATTGCGGTATATCAATGCGCAGATTGAGCGTAAGCGGGAACTGAAGAAGGTGGGGATGGCTGCGGCCTACAAGAGCACCCGCTCGTCGTTGGCAAAATTTATAAGCCGCCCCGATGTGCGGATGTCGGAGGTCGATTCGGCGTTCGTCGGGAGATACGGGGATTTCCTGTATAGTAACGGCGCTTCCGGCAATACGGTAAGCTATTACCTGCGCAACTTGCGCTCCCTGTACAACCAGGCGGTAGCGGACGGCTATCATCCCCGCGGCGAATATCCGTTTGCGAAGGCGCAGACCCGCCCGGCGAAAACGGTGAAACGTGCTTTGTCGCGCACGGATATGCAGAATTTGGCGGACTTGAAACTAGAGAATGAACCAGAACTGGAATTTACCCGCAATCTGTATCTGTTCAGCTTTTATGCGCAGGGAATGGCTTTTGTCGATATTGTCCTTTTGAAGAAGAGCGATATTTGCAATGGTGTGCTGGCCTATTCCCGTCATAAGTCGAAACAGCTGATTCGCATCGCGGTGACTCCGCAGATGCAGGGCCTGATGGATAAATACAAGACGGGGAATGAGTATCTTTTTCCGATAATCAGCGGTGAATACGCTTCGGGATACAAACAATACCGCCTGGCGTTAGGGCGTATCAACCGCCATCTGAAGAAAATCGCTGTTGCGGCTGATATAAAAGTTCCGTTGACGACGTATACCGCCCGCCATACCTGGGCTACCCTCGCCCGTGACTATGGAGCTCCGATTTCTGTGATTAGTGCCGGACTAGGGCACACTTCGGAAGAAATGACACGTGTCTATTTGAAAGATTTCGATGTGTCCATGCTCAACCAGGTGAACAGCATAGTCACAAACTTGTCCAGGTGAAATGATAATTTGTAATATAATCCGTTGAAAATTAGCAGATATTGTATTTTTGTTTATCTTTGCAGCATTGTAATCTATTCCGTAATAGAGATTATATTAAAATCTCCTTGTTGTTTTGAACTGTTTCACGCTGCAAAGTAAGCTTATTTATTTATAATAGGAATTATCATAAAGTACATATTTTTATTCATTTTGTACACGTAGTGTGGTTATCCTCATAAATAGGGTAGTTTCCGCTCTGGCAGCGTTCCACCAACTGTTTGGCGGTGCATCCGAAATACAGTTTGCAGTGACGGTTGAAGTTGCTCTGCGAGTCAAATCCCAATTCTTCAACGGCGTCTTTTATACATACTCCCGGTTCGGTCATTTTTTCGAGTATCCTTTGGTTCTTTTGTTTCAGCATCCATTGTTTGGCAGTCATCCCGAACACCTCGTTGAATTTGGAAAAGAAGCGGCTTCTTCCCAGGTTCGAGAGTGAGATGAGCTGTTCTATGTTATCCACTCTGGTATGGTTGCGCATGACAAAATCCTTGAAGTCCATTTCTTTCCCGATGATGGGGTGAAGCAGGGCTGCAATCTCCCGCTTTTCATAAAATCCGCGCAGGAGAAAGAAGAACTCCCGCTGCATCAGGGTGTGCAGGTGGGCGCAATTCATCCCGTTCCTGATGCAGTGGGTCAGCACTTCGAGGAACGGTGTCAGCGGGTAGTGTATCCCAGTGGGTGCGAAGTCATATTCAATGTTGTCGCATATACCTGATAAAGACTGCAATATGAGCTTGTCACAACTGTTTTCGGGCATGTCGAAAAACATGGAGAGCAGGCTTGAACCGGTTTCTCCGGTTCCCTTCAGCCGGGAAGAACGGGGGATGAGTACCATTTCTCCGGCATGGAACGGCCTGTTGTGGAACTGGTTGCAAGTAATGGTGAAACCGCCCTTCAGGAAGAACAGAAGATAATTCTTGCTTGTATTGTCTTCCTCAATTTCAGTGTTTTTGTCGAACTCCAGATACTTGAATCCGGTTTCAATCGTTGTCATGTAGTTTCGGCATGACAGGTGTTCTTCGATGTACAGCAGTTCGCTTTTCATAAGTTTTGATTCCATGGCAATAACTGTTTTTATTGTTTGGCCTGTTAGTTATCCGTTTGTTTCACAATTGTTTCAGTATCCATGTTTTTAATGAATTATATATCAGAATATTATTTTCCGTTTTGTCTGCCATGATTCATTATTTCATGATACTGAAACGTTATGTGGTTGTTTTATGTAATATAAGTCATTGATAATTAAGTTTTTATTGTTTGTATTTTTTTTTAATCTCTATTACGGAATAGAGATGCAAGAAAAGCAACAATAAATAATAAGATGACATGAAGAAATATCTATGTTTAATCGGTGTCTTGGGAGTACTCCTTTGCAATACGGCCAACTCTTATGCCCAAAAGGTTGCGGTAAAGACCAATTTGCTTTATGACGCTACTACTACAATGAACCTGGGGCTGGAAATAGGCCTGGGCAAGAAATGGTCTCTCGACTTATCCGGAAATTATAACCCCTGGAAGTTTGATGATGAAACGCGCCTGCGCCACTGGGGCGTGCAGCCGGAACTTCGCTACTGGCTATGTGAGAAATTCAACGGCCATTTTCTGGGTCTGCACGGACATTACGCCAAATACAATGTGGGCGGAATGTCATTTTTGAGTGATAACATGGAGCGCCACCGCTATCAGGGACATTTGTGGGGCGGCGGAATATCCTACGGTTACCAGTGGCTGCTCGGCAGCCGCTGGAGTCTGGAGGCTGTGCTTGGAGTCGGCTATGCGCGGCTGGACCACTCCAAATATCCCTGTGCCACATGCGGCACCGTTCAGAAAAGTGAGAAGAAAAACTACTTCGGCCCGACAAAGGCTGCCGTGAGTATCATATACATTATAAAATAGGCAAATGATGAAAAGAATCTGTATATACGTGGCCTTGGGAGTGCTGGGCGCATTTTCCGCCCATGCCCAGGAGATAAATATCGGACAGACCGTTGCCCGGAAAATAAGCGACGACAAAGTGGAAGTGTCATTCAGTATGGATTGCAGCACGCTGCGTTTTCCCTCGCGCCGGCAGATGGTAATCACTCCCTTGATAATCAGCCGGTCGGAAAGCGATACGCTCGCCCTGCCTTCAGTCTGCATTGCAGGCAGAAACCGTTATCGCATGAACAAGCGGAAAGAACGTCTGTACGGCAAGGAGTATGGCAAAGCACCGGTTGCGGGAGAGGGACAGGAAATGATTCGTTTTAACAGGAAACGGGATATGCTGCTGGAATATAACGAAACAGTCCCGGCACAGGAGTGGATGTCCGGGGCACGTGTCGAGATATTCCGTGAACTGCAGGGATGCGCAGGTTGCGGGGAAGCGCTGGGTAATGCGCCCGTTGCCGAACTTCCTCTATTCAAAGAGGAGGTGGAACGCCCGAATCTGCAAATAATGGTGGCACAGGCAGAGGAGAAACGCCGTTCCTTCACCCGCAGCGCATATCTTAATTTTAAGGTGAACCAGTCGGCATTGCTTGCCGATTATATGAACAACCCTGCCGAGCTGGCTAAAATCTATTCGTCCATTGATTCCATCCGTGAAGACAATAATTATCGCATTGCCCGGATTGAGATAGTGGGCTACTCGTCACCGGAAGGCAGCTATGCCGCCAACGCGCGCCTTTCCGAACAACGCGCGAAAGCGTTGGAACAAAACCTGAAACATGCCTATAAGCTGGACGACAGCATGATGGAGTGCCGTTCGGTGCCGGAGAACTGGGAAGGGCTGGCTGCATGGCTGCGCGAATACCGTCCTTCCTATATGCAGAAAGTGCTCGACATTATCGGGCAGACTCCCGAACCGGATGCACGCGACGCGAAGATAAAGGCTATTGACGGCGGGAAAATCTATAATGCCCTGCTGCAGGAGGTATATCCGAAGCTGCGCCTGGTGGAATATACAGTCAGCTATACGGTGGTCCCGTTCTCCGTGGAGCAGGGACGGGAAATCATCAGGACACGCCCCGACAAGATGAACCATAACGAGATGTACCAGGTAGCAGCCAGCTACGGTGAGGGCTCTGACGAATACAACAGGATTATCCTGATGATTGCCGCCCGCTTTCCGGGTGACCGGATAGCTAACAACAACGCCGCCATCGTGGCTTGGGAAACGGGAGATTACGACGCTATGCGGATGTACCTGAAACGTCTGGAAGAGATAAAGGCTGAATAATACAATTTGGATAATATAATCTGAAACATACAATCTGAAACATAAACTTAGTAATTAACATTTTAGTATTCATTAAATTTTAAAACAATGAAATTGGACAAATCTTTTTTAACGCTGTTTGTCGGACTGGCGATGGCAGCATGTAGTAATGATGAAGAGATGGCAACCGGCGGACAAAACCAGTTGCCGGTAGACGGTAGGGAGGCTTATATGTCCGTGTCTGTGGCAATGCCTAAAAGTACAGGAACACGTGCTCCGGGAGAACATCATGGGACAGCGGACGAGCAGAACGTAAAGGAAGTGCTTCTCGCGTTGTTTGACGCGTCGGACGTTTGTCTGGAAACAAAGATATTGGCTACAACCGACTATATCCTGAATGTAGGCGGTGCTAATAAGTCTGGATATGACGGAAAGGCATTCAAAGTACCTTCCGCTACCGCCAAAGTGCTGGCAGTAGTCAATCCGAGCGACAAGTTCAAGACAGCCTGTGTGGCTTCCGCTTCCTGGTCTGCCATCAACGGTGCTGTGGAGCAGACACTTGACGAAGTGATTGGAACGTCAAAGGACAACTTTATGATGATTAATGCCGGCGACAATGCGAACCCGGCCAACGGGGCATTGGTGACAGCCAATGTAAAGGTGGTTGACGGAACGACTATCCCTGACGTTGCTACCGCGATATCCGAAGCCCAAGCTGACCGTTCAATGATTTATGTAGACCGTGTCGTTGCTAAAGTTTCTTTAGGAACAAATCCGGACGGCCTCAAGGTTCCCGCCGGAGTGACCTGTACATTCGGTGACTGGGCATTGAATATCACCAACAAGAGCATGTTCCCGTATTCTGAAATCGTAATGCCTGCCGGAGGTTCTACAGGTGCGGATTACAGAATAGACCCGAACTACGAACTTGCAGGATTCGATGTGTCGCAGTTCAACTACCTGAAAGTAGCTGACGACGGTACTTTGCCTGCTGACTTCTCGGCTATGGCAGACAGCAAATACTGTCTTGAGAACACAATGGCTGCCGACGCGCAAACCCAGGCACAGACTACGTCTGCCGTAGCAAGTGCGGTTTACACTCCTGGCTCATTTACTGTGGGCGAAAGCTGGTTCCGCCTTTTGGGTACCACTTACAAGACATTGGCAGATTTGCAGGCAGTATATAACACTGCAAAGGCTGCTGGTACACCGGATGCGGCACAAACACAGGTAATCACTCTTTGTGACCAGTTCCATGCACGTATAGCCAAAGCCGCCGCTGCACAAGGCAAGCCTGTCAGTGGTGATTTCGCCTCTATTACTATCACTGAACTGGACGACCTTAAGAGCGGTGGCGAATACTCCAAACCTGATGCGGCAGCCGGTGAAACCGTAGGTGTGGAATACTTCCAGAAAGGCGTATGCTACTATAACATCCTCATCCGTCATGACGACGCTATCACCGCAACGATGGCGCTTGGCAAATATGGTGTCGTACGCAACAACTGGTACACACTGACTATCAACAGCGTGAAGCAACCGGGTACCCCTTGGATTCCTGACACCACAAATTCTACTGACAAGAAAGACCCGGGTGAGGACGATGATGACAAGGAAGCATATCTCTCTGTAGAAATTACGGTAAATCCATGGACTACCTGGAGCCAGGGAGTGGATTTGTAATGACTGATATATCGGGCTAAAATAACAATTAAAATTATAAGAAGGCGTTATGATACGGCGCAGGCTTGTCTTGTGGCGCCTTCTTTTTTCTTTCTTTTCGTTTTTATCCAGCCGGCGGAGGCTTATTTCCGTGAATCAAGACCTTGATTTTAAAAGAAACAGATAAAAAACTCGGTCTTGCCATACAGACAAGTTTTGCGGCTTGTCCACCAAAGCAGATTATTCCGAGAAAAGCGCGCGAAGCCGCTTTTCCACACTATATATAGAAATTAGAAAAAATAAATAGAACCATAGATTATGAGAAAGATAATGAAAACAGAGGGTGCCGTCCGTCGGATGGGTTATGGAAGTTGCCTGTTGTTATTGCTTGTACTCTTTTCCTGCACATCCATTGATGAGACCCTGCCGGAATGCCGGCTGTATGTCCGTTTCCGGTATGACTATAACATGGAGTTTTCCGACGCTTTTGCATCGCAAGTGAATCGTGTCGACGTGTTTGTATTCGACAAGGATGGCACGTTTGTCATGAAGAAGAGCGAGCAGGGCGAAACTCTGGGTGGCGGCAGCTACCGTATGCCGTTGCCGCTTCCGGCCGGTGAATACCGGATAGCCGCCTGGGCGGGAATGAGCGATGACTTTGAAATGCCGGAACCGGTTGCCGGAAAAACGACACTGGAAGAATTGACGGTAAGAATGAAACGGGAAGAGTCACTGGTGCACAATAAAGCCCTGAATCCGCTTTGGTATGGCGGGGTACAGGCCGTCAGCTTTACCGGCAGACAGGAACAGACGGAAACGGTCTCCCTGATAAAGGATACCAATAAATTCCGCTTCATCCTGCAAAAGTCCGGACCGGGGGAAGAACTGGATATCAATGACTGCCTGTTCGAAATCCGTGCGGACAACGGATATTACGACTGGAACAATGACCTGCTGGATGACGACATGATTAGTTACCGGCCGTATCATCTGGAAAAGGTGGAAGATGTGGGCATTGTGGTGGAAATGAACACCATGCGCCTGCTCGAACATAAAAAGGTGTATCTGACGCTTACGCGCAAGTCGGACGGCAAGGAACTGATGAAGATTGACCTGATACCCTACCTGCTGCTTACAAAAATGGAAGGGCACAATATTCCGGCGCAGGAGTACCTCGACCGTCAGAGCGAGTATGCGATTGTCTTTTTCTATAATCCGGAATTATTGAATTTCCTTTCCACTAAGATTGTGATTAACGGCTGGACTATCTGGTTGAAAGGTGAAGACCTTTAGTAAACGTGAACTATAACAGCAAATGGATATGAGATATACAAAATATAAATGGATGATGTGGCTTGTGCTGCTTTGTTTCTCATGTGTGAATGATGAACAACGTGCAGTTCTGTCGGATGAACCGGGTAAGGTGCAAATGAATATGAGTATCAGTACACGTGCTGCATATGATCCTGAAGTATTGAATGAAAATGAAACGCGTATCAACCGGTTACGTCTTTACGTTTTTGATGGCTCTACTTTAGATAAGATGTATTATTGGTCGGATTTGAATATAAATGATGGAGTATACGTTACTCCGATATTTCTAGTAAAGGCTGCTACTGGTAAAACGTTTTATGCCATTGTAAATGAGCCAACGGATATGGATACCCGTGCTTTATTGGAAACTGTGGATCATCCGGGTGATTTGGCTGAAATACAATACAGGAGACGTGATATAATGGATTATTGGAATCCTAATATAATGGGCTACTATAATGATTATTGTCTGCCGATGTATGGAGAATTGACAGGAGTGGACGCATTGGAAGGGACGACACAAACAATCAATCTGCAAGTAGACCGGGCTGTTGCGAGGGTAGATGTTTATATGAGGAGGGAAATAGGACAGGATGAAAACTACTGGGAAAACAGGCTTTATATTGAAGAGTTAGGAGTGGATCGTATATCAGATATTGGATTTATATCGCCTGTCCGAGTGCCGGATAACCGTTACGATAATATCTATTTTATGGACAGAAAAGAAATCAGAGAAGAAGTATATTCTGATGATAAAGGAGAATTATTATATTCTTTTTATGTTCCGGAAATGGAGTGTATATATGATAAATTATCCTTAGATTTCCATTATAGATATGAAACGGGATATGATGGTCGTGCTTGGGTCGAGTTGGGTGGATATGATCCTTATACCGGTTATCCCTATGGAGAAATTCTAGAAAAAATAGAACGTAACCATGTATATAAACTTTTTTGCCGTTTTACTCAAAAAACAGCTAAGTTTGAACTAAATCTGACAGTTTGTCCATGGGAATATCTTCCGCCACAAGCAGAAGAGGTGAAGGGAGAAGTTAAGATGACGAATTGTTATATGGTAGCTCCGGGCGGAAGAGTGGATATTCCTACTGAAAACGTATATAAGATATGGGCTCAACAAGCAGAGTTTGGCAATATTCCAATTCCGGATGGAGACGTAACGGCAGAACTCGTATGGCAAGATGAACAAGGAGTTATTGCGGACGGAGGAATCACGGTGATCAATGCTTCGGAACGCGAGAAGGCTTATCTGCAGGTAAGGACGGCAAAAGAAGGAAATGCGGTTGTAGCGATGAAAGTAAACGGCGAAATTTATTGGAGTTGGCATATTTGGTGTACAGATTATGAACCAAATGTAATAGAAGGACAGAAGTTTTTTAATAATTTGGTTTGGATGGATAGAAATCTGGGAGCTATGACTAATGAATATACAATTGACGGTGGAGTAAAAGGTTTGCTGTATGAATGGGGACGTAAAGACCCTTTTCCTAGTGCTGAAAATTGGACTGATAAGGAAAAAACGCTATATACGGAAAATAGTATAACCAATGTCCGTTTTAAACTAGCTGAATTAGAAAACTTAGTAGAGTCGGTTCGTGAACCTCTAACTTATATAACCAATGAGCAAAGTTGGGGAGACTGGTATACAAATTCGGTGTCACTAATGAATTATTCATTATGGTTGCCCAATAATAAAACAATATTTGATCCATGTCCGATAGGTTGGCGTGTTCCCCCAGGCAATCAACCTTGGAAGGGATTACTAGCTGGTTCAACTGAGACTACACAAGGTATTATTCATCCAGAAGCAGGCTATTATCCGTTTTCAAACAAACGCTCGCCCCAAGAGGGTAGACTTTTCGTTGGATTGTCGCATTGGGCTTCTGTAGCTTCAGTAGACTCTTCTTATCCTTTAGGAGGCTACGGCTATAGTTGGGGACAAGAATGGCAACCGTTTTGGCGGGCAGACGGACGTTCTATACGTTGTGTTAAAGAATAAACTAAGAATAGCAGAAATAATATATAGTATGAAAAAGTACATTGTATATCTAATATTATGCTTTGTAAGCTGTTTTATATTCTCATGTACTTCAGTGTATGAGAAGGGAGGCACCTCATGCATACCGGAAGGAATGGAGAGGCTTACTTTTAAAGTCATAGTGTCTTCTTCTAAAGTTGTGGGTTCTAATACACGCAGCACTGCTTTAGAAAAAGAAAATGAGATAAAAGACTTGTTTGTAAAAATAGGTTATTATGATGGCGACCATTACAGAAATTTCTATTCTACGCAGAATGGAACAATATATCTTGATTCCTATAAGGATAGTATATATAGGGCAAGTATTGAAGTGCCTGTTGGTACATTTAGAGATGGAGATAATATTTATGTGTGGGCAAATCAAGAATATCCAATTGATGTCACTTCAGAGGAGGAATTGACAACTCCGTTATATATGTCCGGGATAGGGACAATAAGAGATAGGTGGGGCGGTGGTCGTGATTTTGAGGCTGATGTACATTTGCTTCGTGGAGTCGCAAAGTTACGAACCGTGGTTCGTACTACAAAACGCTCCGTTCTAGGGTCATGGAATATTAATATAAATCAGGTAGAGACTCAAATACTTCATATGCCTTCGTGTATTCGTCCATTTGCACCTTTTGAGACTCACCGTAATCCTGCTGCAAATGATTGGTGGAATGACGTATATCACAGATATATAGATTGTACCTTAGGTTATCTTGGTTGGTGGATTTCTTGGGAAAATTCTCATTTATTATCATCCGTTGAGTTACCGATAGATGACGGGGTAAATGTTGATAAGGTAACGGAGACGTCTTATGACCGCTATATTTATGAGAACTGGTTAGAGAATGAATCAGACTATGATGAAAATACGAATGTTACAGCTTTGAAAGTCAGGATTCCTTTGTGGAATAATGAAACAGGAGAAAATCGCACGATTGAACGCGTTATTCCCATTAAAACAAATGATAGTTATCGAATATTGAGGAATCATATTTATACAGTGGACGTAAGGGTGCTAAGTCTTGATGAAGTGAAAATATTCACGGATGTGCTTGATTGGGAAGATGTAGGGGTTACAGGGGATATTGTAGGCACTTACTTTGATATAGACAGGAGTGCAAGTAAGGGAATAACGCTTATTAAAGATATTGCCGACCCGGTGAAACTGGTGAAAGTGGACTGTCATACTCCGGGACGCTTACGAATCAGGGCCCTGAAATCCAATAAGACGGATTTAATATCAACAACAGATTTACAGCTATATTGCAATGGAATAGCGGAAACGGATAAACTGGCGGATAACAGTGGCATATATGACCTTACTGCCGCGCAAGTAATGAATTTCTATTGTACCACCGGCAGTGTTCCCGCTAACTTTGGAGGTGGTTTTATCGAAATCTCTTCCGATAATGTGCATGTGGTATATATTCCTATCGGTTCATTGGATACTTTTATTCCATTGGACACGGAAGGGACTGCCAACAGTTATATAGCAGATAGAGGTGCGGCTTCTTATTCTTTCACAGCTACTATAATGGGAAACGGAGCGGACGGCATTATTGACGAAGGGAAGTTTGAAGACGCAAGTGGCAATATCTTGACAAAAGCTGGTGGTGCCAACATACATCCTTTATCGGCCAAATTGCTTTGGCAGGATACGGATGAACTGGTGGAACAGGTTGCTTTAGTCAATGGCAGGGTTCAGGTGAAAATGGGACGAAGCCGGGGAAATGCATTGATAGCTGTTTATGATAAGGCTGATCCTAATGCGGAGGATGCGAAAGTGTTGTGGAGTTGGCACCTTTGGTGTACGCCTGTGCCACAAATAATAGAATATACTGCTTCAAGGTATACAGGCAATGAATATAAAGTGATGGACCGTAATTTAGGAGCAACTACTTCTACACCAGCCTTGGGCACAACTCAAGGATTGCGTTATCAGTTTGGACGTAAAGACCCGTTTTCGGGTTCATTGACTTATGATGGAGTGAAGACTATATTATATGATGTAAGGAGTAGTGCTTCTGAAGTCGAATCTACTAACGATGAATCGGTAACAGTTGCTAAATCAATAAATACTCCCAATATTCTTCGTTTGAGAGGAGGCATGGGAATCTCATGGTGTGAGACTTCGGATATGAAGTATCTGTGGGGAAATACTGAAACAGATAATTATTATTATCCAAGTTCAACAATTAAAACAATATATGACCCTTGTCCGGTAGGTTATAAGGTGCCCCCGGCTGATGTTCTTCTAGTCTTATGTAAAGGAAATGAAAAAACATATGTTTGTTGGGCTACAGATAGTGAAATTGAGAAAGGTTTTTATATAAAAAGCCGTGACAAGTATGGTACTACTTTTTATTGTGATAATGCAGGCGTTGATGATACTAAATTAATTTATTTGCCGGAAACCTATTATCCTAAATGGCAGGCTGGTGATTTATATAGTTTTGGTGAATATTGGACTTCAGCTCCACATTGGACTGATAATAAAACGCGGTGGGGGTATATGTTTACTTTTACTTGCAATGGCTCTTATATGTTACCTAATAATATATCTATGGCCAATACTGCTTCGATACGTTGCGTAGAGGAATAATTCGATAAAAAAGTTTAAGTATGAATATTGCAGGAATAATAATACAACAAATTTTATCTCTCTTCTGTAAGAGATACTTGTCTGTTTTGTGTGCATATAGTATTCTGATGTTAGTTAGTTGCAGTGATAATAATGAAACTGGAATCATAGACTCCTTTCAGAAAAATGTCATCAGATTATCTATCCCTGATGCGGAACTAGTGCAGGTACGTAGTGTGGCAAATGAGTCGGAATGTAAGATTAGCGGTATACAAGTGTTCGTATACAATGATTCTCACACCTCATCTCCTGTATATTATCAGGAGGGCACGACTGATTTATCTTTTTTGTTTGGAAATGGAACAGCGTCGCCGACCGTGACATTGGAAGAATACATTCCCGCTGACAAAGAACGAATTTATGTAGTTTGTAACCTGACTAATCGTTCTTCTGTATCAGGAACAGGTGATTTTCTTATAGATGAAACGGTTAGTGAGGAACAGTTAAGAAATTATGCGAGTCAAGGCTTGATTAAAGGTATCTCTAATTTGAAAGATGAAGGACAGTCAATTCCTATGTACGGGTGGATGGAATGGAATGAAAAGGTAACCTCTAACGTGTGTCTATTAACTCGCTGTCTTGCAAAAATAACGGTTGATGCAGCAGCGGATTTGTTTTCCGGTAAACAGGTCTATTGGGAATGGAAAAATCTGAATTATTCGAATTTTGTATTAGACAGCGAATATCGTGGCATTTATCAAGGAGCTATCAATGACGCCGCTACTTCCGGAAAGTATGATTTACTTTCTGCGACAATGCCTGTCAACGGGTCGATTGGATTGGTGACTGCCTATTACCCTTTGGAGTACAAGCATTCTGTTTATGCTTTAGGGGATGTGGTGGATGAAAAAAAGTTCTCCCAAGACCGTTCCATGTTACTTCTTACTGTTCAGAATCCGGATGGCTCAAATAAGGAATATTATCGTCTGGACTTTTGGGATAAAGAGACAGGAAAGTATTTGGATATAGTGCGAAACCACGCTTATCGTTTCAATATTACGAAGTTGAAAAGTAAAGGATATACTTCCGCACAGGAAGCAATCCAGAACCCGGGAAGTAATATTGAATATATGATAACAGTTTCTGACAAATGGACGCAAGGGTTCAACTCAAACGGGCAATACCTGGTTAATACGGATAGGAAAGAAATAAAGTTGTTGCAAGGCTCAATAACAGACCCGGTGATAATGTTGAAGATAGAGTTGCAGGCAGATGATGCAGGAAATGTCAATTTGGATAATGTGACAACCCGTAAAGTACGTTTATTGGGAAAGGATAAAGAGTTAGTGTCCCGTTTTTTCATTCAAACATTTTATAGTACGGATAATGAACATCTGATTCCAATAGATAATGGAATTGTCATGGACGCTATACCTTCAGTGCCAAGTATGGGACTAAATATTACCGGAAACGAATGTGAACTACCATTGGATAATAAATATTGGATATATGCTACTGTGGTTGACGGAGCTACCGTTATGCCGAAAGAGGGATTCTTGGAAATAACAATAGGCAACATAGTGAAATATATCCCTTTCAGTATCATACCTCACACAGAAGCGATTCCTGTGGATGAAGACGGTCCGGCAAACTGCTTTATCACTCCGGTGACTTATGGCGTTTATTCGTTTGACGCTACGGTGATAGGAAACGGGGCGGATGGTATAGTGGCGGAAACGAGAGGAAATCCAGACGGGAGGAATGGCGTCTTTACAGAGGAGATAGAAAGATATCATTTTAAAAATGGGATGGGGGAAGATATATCTGTTTCTAAAAATGTAGTGATATCTCCTAAATCTGCAAAACTTATTTGGCAGGACCAAGAAAATCTTATTTCGCAAGTGTCATTTAATACCACTACTAATCGGGTTGCATTTTTGAGTAACGGTGCAGGAAATGGGATTATTGCAGTTTATGACAAATCAGACCCGAATGCGGAAGATGCAAATGTGCTTTGGAGTTGGCATATCTGGTGTACGGAGAAACCTGATATTATTGAATTGGGGTTACCGACCAATGGAGAAAAGTATAGCGGGAAGAATTATAAAATTATGGACAGGGATTTGGGAGCGACAACTAATATTCCCGATAAACTGACAACTTGTGGCTTAGGATATCAGTGGGGACGTAAAGACCCTTTTATTGGTATGGCTTCGTTTTATACATATACATCTCTAGACAATCTCGAACCGAAAAATGCTCCAATGTATAACGTCCGTGGAACGGAGCAGGAATTGAAAGAGGAAATGTCAAATGAAAGTACAGGGACAATTGAATATGCAATAAAACACCCTAATGTGTTTATTAGAGCTAGCAGCGATTGGCTATATTATAAGGAGATGTTTGGTAATCAATATCTATGGGGAAATAATCCTTATTCGAGATATAAAATGGTTGATATAGAGACAATGAAGACTATTTATGACCCATGTCCTGCAGGTTATAAGGTATCGCCGCCAGATGTATATGGAGCATTTCTAAAAAAGCCTATAATAATGTATAGTCTGACGGATGATGATTTTACACCAAATATTATTGGACATGTAGGAGAGATGAAGGCAAAGAGTTTTTATACTCCGTCATTTACTGAATATGGAGCCTATTTTTATTGTGGAGGAGAAAATAGTGCGCGAAAGGTCTATTTTATTTCTACGGGTATTCGTTTGGCGGATGTTAACGAGGTTCAGCCTGGTTATACAGCTCATCTTAGTGGAACAATGACTTCGATTTTTGGCGATGGCATGAATACTGTAATGTCCTTTACTATTGCAACGCACGATATTTTTTATTGTTCCTTCGGAGGAGGGGATGGTTTATCGGAACTGCGTGCTTCCGCTGCACAAGTCCGCTGTGTCCGTGACGAATAAACATATATAATTCATTTTAAATACAAACTTATGAACAAATCAGAACTAATCAAAGAAGTAGCCCTTAAAGGTCAGTTGAGTTTTAATGAAGCTACGAATGCAGTAGATGCAATCATGGAAACCATTGCGGAAACAATGCATAAAGGAGAGAGTGTCACTTTAGTCGGTTTCGGCAGTTTTGTCATTCAAGAACGGAAAGCACGCAACGGGCATAATCCTGCCACAGGCGGATCAATGCTGATTCCGGCCAAACGACAAGTGAAATTCCGTCCCGGAAGTAAAATGAAATTAGAGTAAAGAAACAGGTTAAACTAAATGTTGAACATAAAAATTGAAACATGAAAAAGAAAATTATTACAGTTGCATTGGTATTATCATCAGTCTGTGCCATGGCACAGCAAAAGGAAAATCGTGACACGGACGGAAGTATTCTCCGTGGCCCGTATGAAACGAATAGTTTCTGGAGTAACTGGTATATCGGTGTAGGCGGTGGAATCAATATCTATGAAGGTGAATTTGATAACAAGACCTCGGTGGGCAACCGTATTGCTCCTGCACTGGATGTGTCGTTGGGCAAGTGGATTACTCCTTCTTACGGAGTCCGCCTACAATATGCGGGTCTGAAAGCCAAAGGGCTGACGGACGCAAGCGGGATGTATGCCAAAGGGGCGCATCGCGGTTATTACA
>OGJR01001349.1_pt1 | contig 16370 bp, 7 predicted proteins | sample 1572301 | NCBI WGS metagenome assembly OGJR01 (sample SAMEA2582083, study PRJEB24529) | metagenome | biome: Human gut stool | place: China | collected 2011 | reverse complement strand
TGCCAGCGGGAGCGGCGCGGCACCGGGCACGCGGTCATGGCGGCCGCGGACGCGCTGGCCGCGGGCGGCGACGCGCTCGCTCTGCCTGACGCAGCTCCCCGGAAGAGGCGCGCTCAGGGCGGCCTCGAAGCCCGCGAGTCGGTCGACCGTGGCCGACCACTCGGCGATGTCGCGGTAGGCGTAGATGAACCAGCCGATGGCGGAGGCGACCTGTTGGAAGGCGATGCGGATCTGCATGAGGCCGCCGAGCTGGATGGCGCCCGAGAGGAACTTCGGGAGCGCGAAGAAGATGGGCACGAGCTGCGTCACCTGGCCGAAGCCCACGGTGAAGAACGCGAGGTCTCGCTCCCTGTTCATGAGCGAGCGCCAGTTGCCGACGATGCGCTCGAACGAAGCCCTGAGCCTCGCCTGCTCGGCCTCCTCGGCGCCCAGGCCCGCAATCGACTCGCCGTGGCGGCGGATATCGAAGAGCGAGGTGCGGAAGTCGGCCTCCCGCCTCTGCTGCTCGAAGTTGAGCTTCATCAGGGGACGGCCTATCACGTGCGTGAGGCCCGTCGCGACGGGCGTATAGCCGATGCAGGTCCAGACCATGTAGCCGGGAAGCGCCCATTCGGTGCCGAACATCGTCCACTCGAGCGTGCCCGACAGCGTCCAGAGGATGGTGACGAAGCTCACGATGGTGAGGAGCGAGCGCAGGAAGGAGATGACGAGCGTGAGGGACGATTCGATCAGGAGCCGCACGTCCTCGGCGATTCGCTGGTCGGGGTTGTCGGGCTCAAGCCCCGCGAGCTGCAGGCGGTAGTGGCGGCCGTCGGCGGAGAGCCAGCGGCCGAGCAGGTCCTCGGTCATCCAGCGGCGCCACTCGATCACGAGCTTCTTGCGCAGCCAGTCCGCATAGACGAGGACGAGCACGAAGGCCGCGACGATCGCGATGAATTCCAGAAGAAGCGGGTAGATCGTCCCGCCGTCCATGGCCTGAATGGCGTTGAAGAATGCGCCGTTCCAGGCGTTGAGGCGCACGGAGAACCAGACGGTCGAGAGCGACAGGCCGGTGACGGCCAGAAGCAGCAGGCGAGCGCCCGTGCGCCCTGCGCTCTGCATCCAGAAGGGACGCACGAGCCGCCAGAAGGTCTTGAGCTGATGCATGGGACTTGTATTGAAGTGAGGAGCGGGCCGGGCGGCGGAGTCGTCCGCCGTCCGGCCGGGTCAGGATTTGAATGAGGCCCGGCTGAGCCTCGGCTGAAGCAGGAGCGCGGATCAGTAGTCGTAGGAGAGCTGGACCCAGAACTGGCGGCCCGGGTCGTAGCTCCTGTACTGTGCGCCCTTGTAGACGAAGACGTCGGAGGCGTTGCGGTTGTTGGTCACGTTGTAGACCTCGAGCGAGACGCCCACGCCGCGGGCCCAGTCGGGCCTGTAGAGGACCTTCGTGTCCCAGGACCAGGCGGAGGCGAAGTCGACGCGGCTGTACTTGCGTATCTGCTCGGTCATCGGGCCGTACTCGCCTTCGTGCGTCCAAGCGTAGTATTCGCCGTCGTCGCGCACGGCCTGGCTGCGGTCGAGCGAGAGGTGCAGGAAGTTGTACCAGGTGAGTCCCCACTGGACCCATTCGGACGTCGCCTCAAGGTCGAACTTCACCGGAATGTTGAAGTCGGTCGAGTCGAGGTCCTCGGCGTCGATCACGCTGCCGTCGTACCAGACCTTGTCCATGTTGACGGTCTTGCCGGACTCGAGTTCGCTGTAGCCCTGGTCGATTGCGGCGTTGCTCTTCGTCTGCTGCCATGCGGCGGAGAAGCGCACCCAGTGGTTCGCCTTCGCGAACTTGAGGGGCGCGGTGTTGTTGATGCTGAAGATCACGGAATCGTGCTCGGACTCGCCGCCGTTGTAGAACTCGCGTACAAAGCGCGTGTCGTAGCCGCTGCCCTCGGTCCTTGAGCGCGAGCGCACCTCGTCGTGGCCGTTGCGGTGAACATAGGCGGCGGATGCGGACCAGTCGCCGAGGCGCTGCGTGAGGCCGATGCTAAACTCGTCGCTGAAGGGCGTCTTCAGGCGCTCGAGGCCGTCGAAGTCGTTGGCGGCGAACCAACCGTCGGCGACGGGACTGTCGTCGGAGGCGTAGTCGTAGATGTTCTCCATCCCGCCTTCCAGCGCGTCGTGTAGAAGTCGGTCTGCGAGAATTCGCCGTAGTCCGACTGCATCACGGACTGCGTGACGCCCCAGCGGTAGTAGTTGCTGCCGCGCCTGTACTCGGCGTGCGTCGAGGAGAGGTCCGCGCCCGCGCTGAACTGATGGCTGACGCTGCCGACCATGACGGGCTCGAAGTCCATCCTCGTCTTCGCGTTGATGACGGACTGCGTGCTCTCGAGGTCCCCGAGACCGCCCGAGGCGGCCGAGGTCATGCTCGTCGTCGAGGTGCTCCCCGTGTCGTCCATGCCGATCGTGTAGCGGTCGAGCTGCGTCCAGTTCTTGACGTCGCTCGTGCGCTTGTCGGTCATGCGCGTGTACGCGAGGGACGAGTCGAGCACGCCCGCCTTCATGCGGTGCTTGACATTGGCCGTCAGGTTGAGGCCGTCGTGGTGATCTTCGTAGCCGGAGTCGGCGACCGTCGTGAGGAAGCCCTTCGACTCGTAGCCCGAATAGGTGAGCGCCAGACTCGCCTCCGTCCAGGGCGTCGCGTAGAGCGTGGCCTTCGCAAAGAAGTTGTCGGCCGTGCGGCGCTGCGTCTGCGTGCCGCCCGCGACCGGCGTCTCCAGGACGCCCCAGCCGGTCCAATTCTGGTCGTCGGGCACGATGGAGACTCGGGTGCCCGGCACCTGAACGGTCGGGATCTTCGACTCGCGGCGGGTGTAGCCCACGACGACGCCGAGATTGTCGGTGATGCCCCATTCGCCCGTGAAGCCGTAGGTCTTCTTCTCGAAGTCGGTCTGGAACTGGGCGGGCTTCGAGACGTCCGCATCGCCCGAACCGACGTCGAGCGCGGAATCGGTGTGGATGCGGCTCCAGCCCGACTTCGTCATGCGGCCGAACACGCTGATGTGGTTTTCGCCCGACCAGCTGCGGGTCTGCGCGTCAACGACGCCGCCCGTGAAGCCGCCGAAGGAGGCGGGAATGTTGTGGTCATAGACGGTGACGCTGTCGATGAGGCGGCTGTCGACGTAGAAGCCCTGCTCGTCCGAGCCGCCGAGGCGCGTCGTCGTCACCGAGGTCTGCTCGGCGGGATCGAGGTCGCTGTTGGTCGAGATGCCGTCGAGCGTGTAGTTGTTCTGATAGGCGACCGAGCCGTGGATCGAGATGTTCGACGGCTTGATCTCGCCCATCTGCAGGGACCCGTCGCCGTGATTGGAGAACTGGACCGCGGGATTGCTCTTGAGGAGGTCCGTGATGTTGCCGTCCTCCGTCGGACGCCTGGAGATGTCCTCGCGGGTGAGATGCGTGAACGACGTGAGGCTTTCGCCCGCACGGTCGCGCACGACGACGGATTCGCCTTCGTCTGCGGCAGGTTCGGCGGCGTCCGCCTGCGCAGGCTCCTCGACGGCGCGCGCAGCCTCTTCGGTCGAGGCCCAGGCGGGAGCCGTCGCGGCAAGCACGGCGGCGGCAATGAGAGTTCGGTGAAGCACCATGATCCGGTAGTCCGATGAAAATGTCCCCGTGCTCCCACGGGCGTACAGTGCCCCGAATCATACACGAGAATGATTCTCATTCTTTTCTTTTTCTTTCTATCTGATGATGCTTCTCATTTGCATCAATCTATGATGAACGGTGTCCGTCGGAGAATTGAGAATGACTCCCACCCACTCGCAGTGCGAAAGGGCGCGGGCGAGTGCCGTCCCCCGTCCTCGGGCACGTTCGGGGTCGGACGCGCGGACCGATACCGCAAACATGTGATGTCTTAACGCAAATCCCAGGGGGTTACCCGCAGCTCATTCAGGCAGGGATCCGCAGCCGTCCGCCTTTATCGTCTCGAGTGCCCTCAACCCGCAGCCGTACGGGATCCAGAGAACGACGAAGCCCCTCGTCCGCTGCAGGACAAGGGGCTTTTCGGGATTTCATGCACGCACGCCCGAAGGCTCGCGGACTGCGTCCGTCATTCGAGAACGGCGCCGCTCATGCCGGAGCTCACGAGCTTGGCGTAGCGGGCGAGGTAGCCCGTCGTGATGCGCGGTGCGCGGGGCTTCCAGGCGGCCCTGCGTCGGGCGAGCTCCTCGTCGGAGAGGTCGACGCTGATGGTGTTCGCAGGGATGTCGATCGTGAGCATGTCGCCTTCCTCGAGGAGTCCGATCGGACCGCCCACGGCGGCCTCGGGCGAGACGTGGCCGATGGCGGCGCCGCGGGTTGCGCCCGAGAAGCGGCCGTCGGTGATGAGCGCGACGCATCCGCCGAGGCCCGAGCCCATGATGGCGGAGGTCGGGTTGAGCATCTCGCGCATGCCGGGACCGACCTTGGGACCTTCGTAGCGGATCACGACGACGTCGCCGGGATTGATGCGACCGCCGTAGATGGCCTCGAGCGCATCCTCCTCGCAGTCGAAGACGCGGGTGGGGCCCGTGTGCACGAGCATTTCGGGCGCCACGGCCGAGCGCTTGACGACGCAGCCGTCGGGCGCCACGTTGCCCTTGAGGACGGCGATGCCGCCTTCCTTCGAGAACGGATCGGAAACGGGACGGATGACCTCGGCGTCGAGGATCTCGCGGCCCTCGATGTTCTCGCCCACGGTTTTGCCCGTGACGGTCGGCAGGTTCGTGTGGAGCAGGCCCGCGCGGGCGAGCTCGTTCATGACGGCGGGGATGCCGCCCGCCTCGTCGAGCTCCTCGATGTAGCGGTGGCCCGCAGGAGCGAGGTGGCAGAGGTTGGGCGTGCGTGCGCTGATGGCGTTGGCCTCCGTGAGATCGAGCTCGAACCCGCACTCGTGCGCGATGGCGGGCAGGTGCAGCATCGAGTTCGTGGAGCAGCCGAGCGCCATGTCAACGGTGAGCGCATTCTCGAACGCCTCCTTCGTCATGATGTCGCGCGGACAGACGTTGTTCTTCACAAGCTCCATCACCGCAAGGCCGGCCTCCTTGGCGAGGCGGTAGCGCGCGGACATGACGGCAGGAATCGTGCCGTTGCCGGGCAGCGCCATGCCGAGCACCTCGGTGAGGCAGTTCATGGAGTTGGCCGTGAACATGCCCGAACAGGAGCCGCAGGTCGGACAGGACTTGTTCTCAAGCTCGAGGAAGGTCTTCGCATCGATCTGGCCCGTGCGGAAGCGACTCACGCCCTCGGAGATGTCGGAGTAGGAGAGCTTGCGGCCGCAGGCGCGGCCCGCGAGCATCGCGCCGCCCGAGATCACGATGCTCGGGATGTTGAGGCGGGCTGCGGCCATGAGCAGGCCGGGCACGTTCTTGTCGCAGGCGGCCACCATCACGAGGCCGTCGAACGGGTGCGCCGTGGCCATCGCCTCGACGCTGTCGGCGATGAGCTCGCGCGAGACGAGCGAATACTTCATGCCCTTGTGGCCCATCGCCAGACCGTCGCAGACGGCGATGGCAGGAAAGACGATGGGCACGCCGCCGCCTAGGGCGACGCCCTGCTTCACCGCGTCCGCAATTTTGTCAAGAAAGACGTGTCCCGGAACGATGTCGTTCTGCGAGGAGACGACGCTGATGAGCGGGCGCTCAATCTCCGCATCGCAGAGACCGAGAGCCTTGAGGAGCGCGCGCTGGGGAGCCGCGTTGATGCCTTTCTTGAGGGGAGCAGAACGCATGTAGAAGTTTCCTGTGGTGAATGGTTGAAGAGGTGCGGGAGAGGCCCTTTCAAGGGCCCGCCCGATCATTCTATGGGAGCCTCCGGGGCGATTCCGATGCATCTACACGAGATGTCTTAGGAGAAAAGTCCGAGGAATCTCGAGCGACGTCAAGAGGTGCGCAAATATAGGCCGGGAGCCTTCTTCCCCTTCTATTCCCGCTTGAGGGACGGGCCTTCCGGCATGCCGTCGTACAATGTTCGAAACATCCGGTCAGGACTCAAGACTTCGATTGCGGCCGCATCCGCCGCAGGAGACTCTCAACATGAACTTCTCGCCTCTGCAGCTCCGCAAGCCTGCACTCGCCGCTCTCGGCGAACGGGCCGAAAACCTCTTTCGCGACCACCACTACCGCGAGTGCACGCAGGTCATGCGCCAGTTTGCCGAGGGCGTGCTGCGCACGATCCTCAAGGACGACAGGCACACCTATTCGGAGATGATGCGCACGCCGCTCGTGCGCCAGCTCGCCGACAGCCTCACGTTCGAATACTTCCGCCGCATCCGCGATCTGGGCAACGAGGCCTCGCACTTCAGGCTCGGGACGTCCGGGACGATGCTCGAGACGGGCGAGCGCCACTACCGCGTGCGCACGGCCGACGACGCCGCCGAGTGCCTCAAGTACGGGCACGGGATCGCGGTCTGGCTCATGTCGCTTCTCGACCGCGAGTTCCGCTATCCCGTCTTCAGGCCGCTCACGCCGCCCAGGGCGAGGAGCGCCGCGCAGGGCGCTCCCGTCGTCTTCAACCCCGACCAACAGGCTGCGATCGAACTCTCGCAGGGGCGCCATCTCGTGCTCGCGCCGCCGGGCTGCGGCAAGACCGCCATCCTCACCGAGCGCATCGCCGTCGCGCTCAAGGACGGCGTGAACCTCTCCGACATGCTATGCCTCACGTTCACGAACCGAGCCGCGCGCGGCATGAAGGAGCGCATCGACGAGCGATTCGCGGACCGGTGCATGGACACCCTTTATGTGGGCAACCTCCACCGCTTCTGCTCCCGCCTTCTCTTTGACAACGACGTCGTCTCCGAGATCTCGACGATCCTCGACGAGGACGACGTCCACGACGTGATCGAGGGCCTGCTCATCGAGGCCATCCCCGGCGGTTGCAGAGGACGGTCCCTGCCGGGCAACGCCGCCGACTACATCATGGCGCGCTCGGCAAGGCTCTTTCAGGAGGCGCACGGCTTCCCCGAGGAGACGTTTCTTCGCACGCCCGAATTCGACGTCAACAAGAAGAATCAGGACGAGCTCGACGCCTTCGGACTGATCAAGGTCGACGACTTCGGCCGCTGCATCGAGCTCGACCATGCCGCGATCGACGCGGCCGCAAGACGCTACCTCGAGTACAAGACCGCGCAGCACCTGCTCGACTTCAACGACCTGCTCCTCAAGGCCTGGGCCTGGCTCGACGCCACCCCCGAGGCCTGCGGGCGCTACGCCTGGATCCAGGTCGACGAGGTGCAGGACCTCTCGCCCCTGCAGCTCGACATCGTCAAAAAGCTCTGGAACGACTCGAGCGACAGGAGCGTGTGCGTCTACTTCGGCGACGAGCAGCAGGCGATCTTCTCCTTCATGGGCGCCAAGCTCGACACGCTCAGGGCCCTTCACAAGACGCACGAGATCCACCGCCTCTACAGGAACTTCCGCTCGCCCGACTACCTGCTCAACATGTTCAACACCTATGCGCAGCGCGTGCTCGAGTGCGATCCCGAGTTCCTGCCCAAGGCCGAGAAGACGGTCGCAAGACCCGAAGGGGCCCTGCGCGCCATCCGCACGGCCACGCCGCAGTCGCAGCTGATGCTGCTGTGCGACCTGCTCGAAGGGCGACGCCCCGAGGAGACGACGGCCGTCATCGTGCCGAGCAACCGCGAGGCCGACGCCGTCAGCGCCGCCTTCAAGGCACAGGACATCGAGCACTTCAAGATCTCCGGCAGCGACATCTTCAGGCAGAACATCCTCAAGGCCGCCAAGGCCTACCTGAGCGTGCTCAAGGACGACTTCAGAAGCGCCCCCTGGGCCCAGCTCGTCTATCGGCTCAGCTCGAAGAAGAACCTCTCCCTCAAGAAGATCCGAGACTACCTTGCCGTCGAATTTCCCAGGCGCGGGCTTCTTGCCTCCGACCTCATGCTCTACAGCACGCATGACGAAAAGGAGCCCGTCAGTGCGCTCGAGGACTTCATGCGCGCCTACGAGGGCGAGCTCGTCGTCTTCGACACGGAGACCACGGGCCTTGACATCGGCCTCGACGAGGTGATCCAGATCGCCGCCGTCAAGCTGCGCGCGGGCGAAGTCGTCGAGCGGCTCGTGCTCTACCTTGAAACGGAGCGCGAGATTCCGAAGATGCTCGGCAACATCCCGAATCCGATGCTCGAGGAGTACGAGGCGCACCGCGACGAGCTCGTCACGCCCGAGGCGGGCTTCAAGACCTTCCTCGACTTCGTGGGCTACGCGCCCGTCGTGGGCCACAACGTCGAATACGACGCCAACATCGTCAACGCCCAGTACGCCGTCCTCAAGGACCAGCTCAGGCGCGTGCGCGGCGATGCGGCGGGACCCGACGAAGACGTCGACCGCACCGAGCTCGTGCGCCGCTTCGACACGCTCAAGCTCTCCCATGCGCTCGAGCCCGCGATCCTCAAGGCCGCGGGCCTTGCGCGCCTTCCCTCGCACAAGCTCAAGGACCTCATCGCGGTCCTCGGACTCGAGGGCAGCAACACCCACAAGGCCGACGACGACGTCGAGGCGACCGTCAGCCTGCTGCGCTGGTTCCACGCCCAGGCCCGTCCGCTCGTCGAGCTCCAGCGGCGCTTCCTCTCCAACCCGAGCGTCGTGCGCATGTCCGACACGCTCAGGAAGATCGTGCTCCCGATGTTCCTTGAGCACAGGAACCTCATGTACCGCAGGATGCCCGCCGCCGACGAGGCGATCCTCGTTCAGGTCTTCAGGCAGTTCATCGAGACCCTGCCCAACTACACGGACGACGAGGGCGAGATCGAGAACATCCGCAAGAAGCTCCCGCTCATCTACGAGTACCTCGACCGCGTGCTCATCAATACGATCTCACAGCCGACGCTCTACGCGCAGCTGCAGAGAAACCTCGTGCAGATCAACTCCCTCAAGGAGCCCGACCTCTGCTCGAGCGACATCGTGCGCGACCGCGTCTTCATCTCCACGGTCCACAAGGCCAAGGGGCTCGAGTTCGACAACGTCATCGTCACCAGCGTCATCGACGGCACGTACCCGTTCTTCAAGAACCACGACAAGGCCGACATCCTCGAGGACGCCCGCAAGCTCTACGTCGCCATCAGCCGAACGAAGCGCACGCTCGTCCTGACGATGCCCGCAACGAATGCCTGGAACTACGGCCAGAGGCCCTCGCGCTTCCTCGAGAGCATCTCGACCTACTTCGAGAAGTCCTCGGCATAGCCGCCGGAAATCCTCTCGAACAGAAACGGCCCCCTGCCTTCACGGGGGCCGTTTTCGTTGACGGACACGACGTCAGGCGGCTTCGGCTTCGAGGGCGCGCTCCTCGAACCTGCGCTTGATGCGCTTCATGAGGCGCACGTAGAGGTAGAGCAGCGGCACGACGGTGACGGCCCAGCTGATCGGATAGACGATCATCAGGGTCACGTAGTCGGGGCTTGCCGCGAAGACGGTCCAGACCCAGATGAGGCGCACGGAGCACACGCAGATGAGGGTCGCCATGGCGGGCGGCATCGAGTAGCCGTAGCCTCGCATGGCGCTCGAGGAGACCTCCATGAGCACGCTGATGGGCTCGAAGCTCGCCACCCAGAAGATGCGCGCCATCGCGAGCTCGACGACGGCCGGCACGTCCGTGAAGAGTCCGAGCATCGTGCGTCCGAAGATGAGCACGAGCGCCACCATCAGGACGGTGGCGACCATGTTGAGGCCCGTGGCGACGTAGGTCGCGCGCTTGCAGCGCTCGAGGTTCTTCGCGCCGTAGTTCTGGCTCACGAAGGTCGTGGCGGCCAGACCGAAGGCGTTGATGAAGCAGTAGATGTTGATCTCGATCGTGAAGGCCGCGACCGAACCCGCCATGGCGTCCGCGCCGAGACTGTTGATGGCGGACTGGATGACGAGGTTCGAGATCGAGAAGACCGCGCCCTGAAGGCCCGCGGGCCAGCCGATCCTCACCATCGGGCGCAGCGCCGTCATGTCGATCCGGAACACCTCGCGCGGCTCGATGTTAAGCGGCCCCTCGGCCTTCCTGAGGCTGAAGAAGAGGAGCGAGGCGGCGAGCGCGTTGGCGAGGACGGTCGCGAGCGCAACACCCGCCGTTCCCATGCCGAAGGCGAGCACGAAGAAGAGATTGCCCGCAATGTTGACGAGGGTCGCCGCCACCAACGCCCAGAGCGGCGTCTGCGTGTCGCCCTGGCTTCGCATCACAGCGGCGAGGAAGTTGTAGATCGCAATGAAGGGCATGCCGAGCAGATAGACGCGCAGATAGGTGAGCGCATCGTCTCTCACGGCCTCGGGCACCGACAGCCAGTCCATGGCGGGCCCCGCGAAGCACTCGCCAACGATCGCCGCGCCTATGCCGAAGATCACCGCCGTGGCGAGCGCCGTGTGCACGGCCCTGTTCGCCCGCTCGGGCTCCTTCATGCCGAGCAGCCTCGCCACCACGACGTTGGCGCCGAGCGCAAGACCCATGCAGAACGCAATGATGAGGCCGATGACGGGCACGTTGTTGCCCACGCCCGCCATCGACTCGTTCGAGACGAAGCGCCCGAGCACCGCAACGTCGGCAGCGTTGAAGAGCTGCTGGAGCATGCCTGTGAAGGCGAGAGGCAGGGCGAAGACGATCATCTTGTCCCAGATCGATCCGTTGAGCATGTCGATCTTCTTGTTCTTGCGGCGCATATCCTTGCGTTGTCCTTTGGCTGGCTGTTGTTCTGCCGTCGAGTCCGGCACTTTCGTTCTTCCGTTCATTCTACCGCCCCCCTCCCGCCCTTCCAAGAGTCCCGAAACGAGCGCGGAGCAGTCTTTTGAGCGACCTCACCCGCGCTTGGCGCGTCGGCCCTTCGCGGCGAGGCGATAGCGTTGCCTCGGGTTCTGGCGCGCCTCGGTGGGCTCGATGACGCCCGCCTCCACAAGACGCTTCACGCGCTTGGCGGCCGTCTGGCGGGAGACGCCCGCAAGGAGCGTGATCTCCTTGACCGAAAGACTGCCCGCCTCCGCGAGCCTCTCCCTGAGAATCGTCTCGAAGTCGGCCTGATCCGCACCCACCAAAGGCGCTGCGGACTCGTCCGGAGCCTCCGCCCTCACCTCTTCTCTTATGTCGGCTTTTTCCTCCTCGGCCGCCTTTGCGAAGATGACCGTGAAGGCGGCGGGCGTGGTTTCGACGCGCACGGCGAGGCCGTCGGCCCCGCAGCCGAGGATCGCGGCAAACCCGAAGCCCGTGCCTTCGGCGGCGAGGCCACCTGCGAGCGGCGTGAGGGAAAGCATGCGCGCGAGCCTTTCGTTTCGGCTCGCCCTGAGGCCCGCGTCCGAGGCGAACGCCTCGGGCGCCATGCCGAAGAGTCCGCCCGGGCTCCTGATGTCGACGGCGTCCTCGAAGACGCGCACCCGCACGGGCATGCCTCGTCCTTCAGGCGAATAATCCCTGTGCTCAAGGGCGTTGACGAGCGCGGCGCGAAGGGCTCGGGCGAAGGCCCCATCCGTCGTTTCCGCGGCGGGCGCCCACGACGCCATGACGATCCTCTCCGCCTCCGCGGCCATTTCGGCGGCGGGGCCGGGCACGGGCTTCATGAAGAGCACTCTGCGGCCCTCGTCCGCGCCGTCGCCCCTCGGTCCCTCGAGGACCGACACCTCGAGCACGAGCCTCGGAAAATGCTTCTGCGGGAAGATCGAGCCGGCGACAAGGCCGCCGAGCGTCGGGCAGATCCTGCCGTCGACGCGGGTGAGGACGCCGAGCTGCATCAGGGCCGTCTCGTCGGAGAGTCTCGCGAAGACGTTCGGATGACGCTCCCTCGCAAAGCCGAGCATCGCGGCGATCCGCTCGGCCTCGAGCTCGTCGGGATTCGCGTGCTCGACGGGCTCAATGTCAAAGAGCGGCGGACAGCGCTCCTCCATCATGCGGTAGCGCTCATAGGCGGTCAGAGGCCTGGTGCCCTCGTCAGTTCTCAGAAAGGCGCCCGCACGGCCCGCGCCCTGCACGCGGGCGGGCCTGCGCCTGCGGTCGACCTCATGCACGCGCAGCCAGGCGACGGGCCGTCCGTCAACGGACGCAATCCCCGCCTCCGCGCGCACCTCAGGCTCCACCGCCCCGAGCGCCCCGCGAAGGGCCTCGACCGCCGCCTCGGCATCGAACCCCACCGCAGACCGCCATCCGTCCTCAGGATCGGGGCCGATCAGAATCCATCCGCCCGCCGTGTTCGCAAGGGCCGAAACCGTCGCTGCAAGACTCTCGTCGGGCGCCTTGAGCACCTCGACGCTCCTGCGCAGATTCGCGCCCCTCATGAGACGCGCCAGCACGCCGCCCGCGTCCTCATTCCCGACTTCAGACATGCCGTCCTCCCAACTTGACAAATCAACTGTAAACCCTTCCGCCGGGGTGCACTCCGTCCGCTCCCGCAGCCCCGTCGCGCAACCGGAAATGGCCCCGCGACAGCTCAAACTGTAACCATGCGGTACCGGAACTGTCAACCCCGCCCGCTGACAGTAACGCATACTTTAAACTACAGATCAGACATATTTTACCTTTACACTTGCCGACCCTCTTCCTCCGGCCGGCTCACGGAAAAGCATCCCGGTCATTTCCACTCACGACTGTAAACCACGCCAAACCACCTTTCCACCCTTTACAGTTGCAATCCCTCCGTCACTCGAAAATGCATCGTCATGCAACAACTGGAGCTTCAGCTCGACGGGTTCCGAAGCGCTTGTCTTCAGAGCCTGCGAGTCCGCCGTCTCGCCCCGAAGGACGGGCTGAACGCTGGTCGAAGATACTTTGCGAGCTGATTTTCATCGAGCGGCCTCGGCGCATTTTGAGGTCCTCTTTGGCGCGAAGACCGTACGTCCCCTTGAAGTGGCCTTCAAAATGCACCATGCCGCAACGGACGTTCTGATCCTCGAACCGATCCTTCGGGTATGGGCTGCACGAGGTTCCATCATCCCGGATACCTCAGGCGCGCCCGCGTACTCGGAGCCGCGGACGTCGTCGAGCGCTTCATCGTGAAGCAGTCCTGAAAACAATTCGGGCGCCCGCAGCATCTGCCGCAGGCGCCCGAATTGTTCTTGCCCGTCCCTCGACGGCGCCCTTTCCGGGCTTAGCCGCAGACCCAGAGGGTCGTGCGGTAGACGACGAAGGAGAAGGCGTAAGCGAGGAGCGTGTAGGCCACCCACAGGACGGCCGGCGCCTTCCAGGTGCCCATCTCGCGCTTGATGGCGGCGAGCGTCGCGAAGCACGACGGGCTGAAAACGAAGAAGGCGAGGAAGGAGAGGCCCATCGGGATCGTCCAGCTGTGCTGCAGGATCGGCACGAGGGCGTCCTCCGCGTCGCTCGCGGTCGCGTAGAGCGTGCCGAGCACCGAGACGGCCACCTCGCGCGCTCCCATGGCGGGAACGAGCGAGATGCACATCTGCCAGTTGAAGCCGATCGGCGCAAAGAGGGGCTCCAACGCGCGGCCGAGCATGCCCGCGAAGCTGTAGTTGATCGCGGGATCGGTCGCGCCGGCGGGCGCGCCCGGGAAGGTCGTCAGCCCCCAGAGGAAGACCGTGAGCGCCAGAATGATCGTGCCCACCTTCTGCAGATAGATGCAGGCGCGCTGCCAGAGGCCGTGCGCGAGCGCGTCGATGCGCGGCAGGTGGTAGCTCGGCAGCTCGAGCATCAGCGTGCGGTTCTCGCCCTTGCCCGTCGTGTGCTTGAGGATCCAGGCGACGACGAGCGCGCCCACCATGCCGAGACAGTAGAGCGCGAAGAGCACGAGGCCCTGCAGGCCCACGCCCCAGACGGAGACGTCGGGCACGAAGGCCGCGATCATCACGGCGTAGACGGGCAGCCTCGCGCCGCAGGTGAGCAGCGGCGCAATGGCGATCGTCGCCCAGCGGTCGCGTTGGTTGCCGACGATGCGAGCCGCCATGATGGCGGGCACCGCGCAGGCGTAGCCCGAGAGAAGCGGCAGGAAGGAGCGGCCCGAAAGGCCCACCGAGCCCATCGTGCGGTCAAGCAGGAATGCCGCTCGCGGCAGGTAGCCCGACTCCTCCATCAGCAGGATGAAGAAGAAGAGGATCAGGATCTGCGGCAGGAACACCACCACGCCGCCCACGCCGCCGATGACGGCGTCGACGAGCAGGTCCTTCACGAACCCGTCGGGCAGGTGCTCGGCGCACAGCTCTCCGAGCATGTTGAAGCCCTCCTCGATCCACTCCATCGGATAGGCGGACCAGGCGAACACCGCCTGGAAGACGAAGAAGAGGATGATCATCAGGATCGTCACGCCGAGCCAAGGATTGAGCACGACGCGGTCGATGCGGTCGGAGAATTCGTCGGGGAAGATCTTGTCAAGCCCGAGCTTGCGCAGGATCCTGTTGAGGCGCGCAAGGTCGTCCTCCTCGGTCGCCTCGGGCACCCAGGACGACCAGGCGGACGGGTCGGAGAGAAGCTCGGTGAGCCTGTCGATGCCCTGCTTGCGCACGGCGATCGTCTCGACCACGGGCACGCCGAGCTCGCGCGAGAGGTCCTCGGCCTTGAGCTCGATCCTGCGGCGGCGCGCGAGGTCCATCATGTTGACCGCCACCACGGCGGGGAGCTTCAGGCGCTGCGCGGCCATGACGAGCTTGAGGCCGCGCCTCAGGTTCGTCGCGTCAAGCACGCAGACGACGAGATCGGGCCTGCGCTCGCCGCGCGCGATGCCCTTGAGGACGTCGACCGTCACCTTCTCGTCGGGCGAGCGCGGATGAAAGGAATAGGTGCCCGGAAGGTCGAGCACGCGGATCTTCTCGGGCGCGCCGATGAGTTGGCCCTCGACGCGCTCGACGGTCACGCCCGCATAGTTGGCGACCTTCTGCTTCGAACCCGTCAGAATGTTGAAGAGCGACGTCTTGCCGGCGTTCGGATTGCCGAGCATCGCGATGAGCGGCCCGGACGGATAGATGTCAACGGTGGAGACGGCCATCAGTCGCGCCTCCTCACCTCGATGCAGCGGGCCTCGACCAACCTCAGCGCAAACGTCGAGACGCCGATGCGGACCGCGATCGGATCGCCGCCCAGAGCGGCCTTCTGCAACACCACGCACGGTTCGCCCGCGGTGAAGCCGATTTCCTCAAGCCAGATCTCCCAGTCTTCGGGAGCGCCTTCGGCATGGACGCCGACCACCTCGAGCTCGTCTCCGATGGCGGCCTTGTCCAGAGTGAATGTGTCGGACATTTTTATATATGGGGGGCTGATCCTTCGTGCCTCGGGCCGCCTCAGGGGTTCGGAAGCCCGGGTCCAGCCCCGTGGGTGAGGGCTGAGAAGGAAAATGATTCTCTTTTAGGTGACTCGCATTTTACCCGTTTGCGCAGCCGTCGGCTCGATTCCCTGAAAAAATTCCTCGCCCGCTTGGACCGCCTCCGCCTCCCGAAGAGGCGCGCTGTCACCCAAAAATGACAGTTTTCCCTTACGACGAATACTCCCAAGGGGGTATTTGCACCCATTTCACCCTAGTCAATCTGATGTATAACCCTTGAAAATCAATGGGTTAGAATGAAAGAATCCCCTGCCATTCAATGCGGTTCGCGCCTGACGCCGAACCCGCCTCACCAACGGAGTTCCCCCCTGATGACCGAGATGACCGCTCCCGCGCGCGTTCGCGAGATTCCCTATAACTACACGTCGCTCTCGGACCGCGAGATTGTGATCCGTCTCCTGGGCGAAAAGGCCTGGGACACGATTGAGTCTCTTCGCGGCTCTCGCCGCACCGGCCGTTCCGCCCGCATGCTCTTCGAAGTGCTCGGCGACATCTGGGCGGTCGAGCGCAATCCCTATCTGGTCGACGACCTGATCGTGCACCCGAAGCGCCGCAAACTGCTCGTGCGCGAGATGAGCCGCCGCCTCGAGGCCGTTCGCCAGCGCGCCGAGGGCAATGCCGACGTGCTTCGCCTCGTCTCCGAGGCGAGCGCCGCCGTGTGCCGCTTCGACAACAGCTTCCCGAAGCTCATCGAGCGCCGTGCCGAAGTGAAGCGCCGTCTGTCCGCGATCACCGATCCGGACAACATCCGCTTCGACGGCTTTGCGCGCGTCACGCACGTCACCGACGCCACCGACTGGCGCATCGAGTATCCGTTCGTCGTCCTCACGCCCGACCGCGAGGAGGAGATCGCGCCCCTCGTGCGCGCGCTCTTCGAGCTCAAGCTCACCATCATTCCGCGCTCGGGCGGCACGGGCTACACGGGCGGCGCCGTTCCGCTGCACCCCGACACGGCCGTGATCAACATGGAGAAGTTCGACCGCCACAGAGGTCCCGTCATGCGCCGCCTGCCGGGCGTCGAGGGCGAGCATCCCGTGATTGAATGCGGCGCGGGCTGCGTCACCCGCCGCATCGAGGAGGCCGCGGCCGCCGCAGGCCTCGTCTTCGCGGTCGACCCCGC
>OGJR01001336.1_pt1 | contig 16474 bp, 10 predicted proteins | sample 1572301 | NCBI WGS metagenome assembly OGJR01 (sample SAMEA2582083, study PRJEB24529) | metagenome | biome: Human gut stool | place: China | collected 2011 | reverse complement strand
CCATGGAGATGATGAAGAAGATCGCCCCCAAGTACGGTCTGGTCTGCCTGCAGCATGAAAAGCCCTTTGAAGGCGTGAACGGCAGCGGCAAGCACAACAACTGGTCCCTGTCCACCACCGAGGAGAACCTGCTGGATCCCGGTGACACCCCCATGGAGAACCTGCAGTTCCTGGTGTTCCTGGCCGCCGTCATCAAGGCTGTGGACGAGTACGCCGACCTGCTGCGGACCTCTGTGGCCACTCCCGGCAACGATCACCGTCTGGGTGCCAACGAGGCACCTCCGGCTATCATCTCCATCTTTGTGGGCGAGGAGCTGGAGGCTGTCATCGACGCCATCGCCTCCGATTCTCCCTACGCCGGCCCCACCAAGATGAAGATGGACTTGGGTGTGGACGTGCTGCCCAAGTTCAGCAAGGACACCACCGACCGCAACCGCACCTCCCCCTTTGCCTTTACCGGCAACAAGTTCGAGTTCCGGATGCCCGGTTCTTCTCAGAACCTCAGCGACTGCGATACCATCCTGAACACTGCGGTGGCCAAGGAGCTGAAGGGCTACGCCGACGAGCTGGAAGGTGCCGAGGACTTCACCAGTGCCGCCATCGCCCTGATCAAGCGCACCATCCGGGACCACCGCCGGGTCATCTTCAACGGCAACGGCTACTCTGCCGAGTGGGAAGAAGAAGCAGCCCGCCGCGGCCTACCCAACAAGAAGAACGCCCCCGCTGCCCTGCCTGCCCTCATCGACCCCAAGAACATCGCCCTGATGGAGGAGTTCGGCGTGCTGACCAAGGTGGAGATGCACAGCCGCTACGAGGTGGAGCTGGAGCACTACGCCAAGGTCATCAACATCGAGGCCCTGACCATGCTGGAAATGGCCCGCAAGCAGCTGCTGCCTGCCGTCAACTCCTACATGAGCGAGCTTGCCAATACCGCAGCATCCAAGCTGGCCGTCAGCGAGAACATCAGCGTGCGCAGTGAGACCAAGACCCTGACCAAGCTCTCTGCTGATGCCGATGCTATGAGCGACGCTGTCGATACCCTGCAGGATGCAGTGGATGCTTCCAAGGCATTGCCCACCGAGGCAGAAAAGGCCGTTGCTTTCCACGACAACGTGCTGCCTGCAATGGATGCTCTGCGTGCCGCTGCGGACGACGCCGAGACCATCTGCGGTGAGGATTATTGGCCTCTGCCCAGCTACAGCAAGATGCTCTACTACGTCTGATCTTTCATCAGCGTAACAGCAGAATAGCATCCGTAGGCTGCGGAATTTAAAATTGCCATTCTCCTTTTCCTATTTCTTACACCAGCCTAAAGACCTGCTCCCATTCTGAGGGCAGGCCTTTAGGCGTTTTATTTGAAAGGGAAACCATTATGAGCTATTCGACCCAACAGGACATCCTTGATTTTGTGGAGGACAATAACGTCAAATTTGTGCGCTTTGCCTTCTGCGATATCTTTGGCACTCAGAAGAACATTGCCGTGCTGGCAAACGATCTGCCCAAAGCTCTGGAAGACGGTGTCTGCTTCGACGGCAGCTCCATTGCCGGCTTCATGAAGGTGGAGGAAAGCGACCTTGTGCTGCGGCCGGATCTGTCCACCGTGACTATCCTCCCCTGGCGCCCTACCGAGGGCCGGGTGATGCAGTTCTTCTGTGATGTGGAAAAGCCGGACGGCCAGCCCTTTGGCGGCAACTGCCGCGGCTTTCTGCGCAGCGTGAATCGCAAATTCAAAAAGCTGGGCATCACCTGCAATGTGGGCGCAGAGTGTGAGTTCTACCTGTTCGAGAACGATGACCGGGGCCGCCCCACCCGTATCCCCATCGACTTTGGCGGCTACTTTGACGTGGCCCCGCTGGACGCAGGCGAGAACCTCCGCCGGGACATCTGCCTGACTATGGAGCAGATGGGCATGAGCCCTCAGCACAGCCATCACGAAAGCGGCAACGGCCAGAACGAGATCGACTGCCACCACGCAGGCCCCCTCAAGACCGCCGACAACGTGATGATGTTCAAGCAGATCGTGCGCGCTATTGCCACCCGCAGCGGCATCCATGCAAGCTTCCTGCCCAAGCCCCTGCCGGATCAGGCAGGCAGTGGTCTGCACATCAACCTGTCCCTTTACATGGATGGCCGCAACCTGTTTGAGGGCGACATTGCCCCGGACAGCATTGCAGGCAGCTTTATGGCCGGTGTGCTGGCCCACAGCCGGGAGCTGACCGTGTTCACCAACCCTCTGCCCAACAGCTATCAGCGCTTTGGCTGCGATGAAGCGCCCCGCTATGTGAGCTGGAGCCGCCAGAACCGCAGCCAGCTGGTGCGCATCCCGCAGGTAAAGGGCGACAACTGCCGCATGGAGCTGCGCAGCCCGGACCCTGCCTGCAACCCCTATCTGGCCATTGGTCTGGTTCTGGCTGCCGGATTGGACGGCATCGAGAACCGCATGGTGCTCTCTGCCCCCGTGAACAAGAATCTGTTCGACCCCTCCATGGCTGAGGGGCTCGGTCTTGAGACTCTGCCCGCCAGTCTGGAAGAGGCCGTGCAGGCTGCGGAGGAGAGCGAATTTTTGCGCAGAGTGCTGCCCGAGCAGCTTGCCAGCCGCTACTTTACGGAAGAACTGAAGCGCTGCGAAGCACTGAAACACGCGTCCGACCCTGTTGAGTACGAGCGTACCCATTACTTCAATGCCATCTGACCCCTGCAAAAGAGAGTGTGTAGGAGAAAGGAGCGAAGGAAATGGGACGTGCACTGATCGTAAGTGCCGGTGCAAGCTCCAACGAGTATATCGCTGCACGGCTGACCGAAATGGGCTACAGCCGCCCGGTGATCATTCCCAGCGGGGCCGAAGCCCGGCGGCGCATGACGGAATCGGATTTTGAGCTGATCGTGGTCAACTCTCCCCTGCCCGATGAATTCGGGCATGAGGTGTGCATCAATGCTGTGGAAAAAACAGATGCCGGTGTCGTGTTTCTGGTCAAGGCCGCACAGGCTGAGCAGCTTTTGGGGCCTTTGAGCGAGCAGGGGGTATTGCTGCTGTCAAAGCCCTTCAGCACCGCCTTTTTTGTGCAGGCCATGCACATGGCGGCGGCAGGCAACCACCGCCTGCTGCGTGCCCGGCAGGAGAACGCCCGCTTACAGGAAAAGATCGCACAGGTGCGGCTGGTCAGCCGGGCAAAATGCTGCCTTGTGGAGCACGAGCACATGACCGAAGCCGAGGCACACCGCTACATAGAAAAACAGGCCATGGATACCCGTCGTGACCGCACAGAAATTGCACAGGAAGTCCTTGAAAATTATGAGGACATGGGTGTATAATATTGGATTGGGAAAAGTATCCTTGCTTTCACCGGCTCATTTTGGGAGAGGCTGAGAGCAAGACCGTTCACCTGAAAGAATTCACAAAAGTTTATAAGGGAAAGAATTCAGAAAAACAAAAATAGAGGAGGAAATTCTATGGCAGAGAAACAAACCAAATTCATCTTTGTCACCGGCGGTGTCGTCTCCGGCCTTGGCAAGGGCATCACAGCCGCATCGCTGGGCCGTCTGCTCAAGTGCCGCGGTCTGAAGGTGGCCAGCCAGAAGCTGGACCCCTATGTGAATGTGGATCCCGGCACCATGAGCCCGCTGCAGCACGGTGAGGTGTTCGTGACCGACGATGGCACTGAGACCGATCTGGATCTGGGCCACTACGAGCGCTTTATCGACGAGAATCTGAACAAATACTCCAACCTGACCACCGGCAAGGTGTACTGGAACGTACTGAACAAGGAACGTCAGGGTGCATATCTGGGCCAGACCGTGCAGATCATTCCCCACATCACCAACGAGATCAAGAGCTACATCTACAATCTGGCCTCTTCCACCGAGGCTGACGTGGTCATTACCGAGATCGGCGGCACGACCGGTGATATTGAAAGCCAGCCCTTCCTCGAGGCCATCCGTCAGGTGGGTCTGGAGCAGGGCCGCGACAACTGCTGCTACATCCATGTGGTGCTGGTGCCTTACATTTCCGGCTCGGACGAGTACAAATCCAAGCCTGCACAGCACTCTGTGAAAGAGCTGCAGGGCATGGGCGTGAACCCGGACATCATCATCCTGCGCGCAGACGGCAGTGTGGGCGGCGACATCCGCCGCAAGATCAGCACTTTCTGCAATGTGAAGCCGGAGTGCGTGATCGAGAACCTGACCATGCCCAGCCTGTACCAGTGCCCGCTGATGCTGCACACCGGTGGTCTGGACGAGGTCGTGGTGAAGAAACTCAAGCTGGACGTTCCTCCTGCCGACCTGACCGAGTGGAAGCAGGTGGTCAGCCGCATTGCCACCCGCAGCAAGACCTGCAGCATTGCACTGGTGGGCAAATACGTCAAGCTGCACGACGCTTACCTCTCCGTGATGGAGAGCCTGTACCACGCCGGCTTTGAGAACGACAGTCAGGTGGAGATCCGCTGGGTGGAGAGCGAGGACCTGACCGATCAGGCCGCCTGCAAGGAAGCCTTTGCAGATGTGGACGGCATCATCGTACCCGGCGGCTTTGGCGACCGCGGCATTGAGGGCATGATCCAGGCTGCACAGTATGCCCGCGAGAACCATGTTCCCTACTTTGGCATCTGCCTCGGCATGCAGATCATGGTGATGGAGTTTGCCCGGGGCGTTTTGGGCTACAAGGATGCAAATTCCAGCGAATTCACCCCGGATGGCAAGCACAATGTGATCGCGCTGATGGCCGACCAGCAGGGCAACATTCCCAAGGGCGGCACCATGCGTCTGGGTAAATACCCCTGCAAGGTGATGCCCGGCACCAAGATGGCCGAGTGCTACGGCGAGGCCGAGATCTGGGAGCGCCACCGCCACCGCTACGAGTTCAACAACGAGTTCCGTCAGGAGATGCAGGACGCCGGTCTTGTTATTTCCGGCACAAGCCCCGACGGTCGTCTGGTAGAGACTGTAGAGCTGCCCGGCCGTGACTTCCATTTGGGCGCACAGTTCCACCCGGAGTTCAAGAGCCGTCCGAACCGTGCTCACCCGCTGTTCAAGGCATTCATTGCTGCGGCACTCAAGTTCCGCGCCAGCGAGCAGCGCAGCCTGCTGCACATGTAAACCATAAAAATAAGGTGCTGTCTGTGCGGACAGCACCTTATTTTTTACCCATATAATCCATGATCCTGCAAGGCATGGTTCTTTTGCTTGTGCTTATACATCCGCTGGTCAGCCAGACGGGTGATCTTGTCTGTATCCGTGCCTTCTTCCGGGTAGAGGGCAAAGCCGCAGCTGGTGCCGATCGTCAGAAGACTGCCTGCAACATGATAGGGTGCTGCAACAGTCTTACAGATAAACTCGACCTTGCGGCGCTGTAGCTCCATCCGTTCCGCTTCCGCTTTTTGCAGAGAACTCCCGGTAGCTTTGTTCTATCCTTGATTTCCGATCAGCACCACGGCCACATCGTTGACATTCGTGCCGGTCGCGCCGGTGATGATGAGTCCATCCACCGCCTTGAGGGCATGGTAGGCATCGTTGTTCTGCAGCACATCGTACACATTCAGCTGGTTCTGCGCCAGTGCCGTGGCCGTGCTGCCGTCCACATAGCCGCCCGCAGCATCGGTTGGGCCGTCGGTGCCATCGCTGCCCACCGAAAAGACCGCTGCATCCAGCCCGGCGATCATTGGTGCTGCAGCAAGGGCCAGCTCCTGATTGCGCCCACCCAGACCTGTTCCGGTCAGGTGGACGACCGTCTCACCGCCTGCAAGAAAGGCCAGCTTTTTGCCCTGCCCCGCGTGGGTGCGGGCTATGGAACCAAGGAAGCTGCCAGCCTCCCGCGCTTCACAGCAGAGCCTGTCGGTCAAGATCACCGGCTCATAGCCCAGCTCCCGGCAGGCGTTGGCTGCTGCGCTGCACAGCTCCCGCACGCTGCCGGTGATCTGCGTGGCAACACGGTCCAGCACCTTTGGAGTCTCCTGTGCCAGCAGAGCCTTGGCCTGTGCCGAAAGCTGCAGGTGATATTTTTCCGCAATGGCAAGGGCCTGTGCACAGGTGGAGGTATCCGGCACCGCCGGGCCGCTGGCGATCATATCCAGCGGGTCGCCCAGAATATCGCTGAGCACGATGCTGAACACCTGCGCGGGCGCACAGCTCTGTGCAAACCGCCCGCCCTTGACCCCGGACAGGCGCTTGCGAATGGTGTTCATCTCCACGATATCGGCACCGCTGGCAAGCAGCTGGCCCGTGATCTGCTGCAGCTCTGCGCCGGGGATCAGCGGCTTCTCAAACAGTGCACTGCCGCCGCCGGACAGCAGAAACAGCACCGTATCCTCTGCCGTTAAGCCCTGCACCAGTTCCAGCGCTTTCCGGGTGGCGGCAAAGCCATTCTCATCCGGCACGGGGTGCCCGGCTTCGCAGCAGTCCACGCCGGGGATCGTGCCCTTCACGTGGCCGTATTTGGTCACGACCACACCGCCATCCACCCGGCCAAGAAATTTCACTGCAGCATGGGCCATCTGCCATGCTGCCTTACCGGCAGCCACCAGCAGCACCCTGCCGCCCTGCGGCCGGAAATTTTTCAGCGCGCGGCGCACCGCTTCGTCCGGCAGAACAGCGTTCAGGCTGGCACGGATGATGGCATCTGCATCTCTGCGCAGTGTTTCGTTTTTCAGCATGTCGTTCTCCCCTTTTCCATCGCTTCTTGTCCGCGGACAAAAAACACCTGTACAGTCTCTTCCTATGCAGGAAAACGCAGTACAGGTGTTCTGATCTTTTTTGCTTACTTTGTGCTTGCCGGAGCAACCTCAAAGTCGATCTTGCCCAGGTTCACATCCGCACGCACAATGGTGATCATCATGGTGTCGCCCAGGCTCCAGTTCTTGCCGGAGACGGGGTCGGACAGGCGGATGCCCTCGGTGAGCATGGTGCCGGAGGGGGTCAGGCTGGAAGCCGGCACAAAGCCCTCCACGCCATTCTCCAACTCGATGAACAGGCCGCGCTGGGTCACGCCGGAAATGCGGCCCTCGTAGCACTCGCCCAGATGGCGGCGGGCATACTCGGCCTTGTAGCAGTCCTCAGCCTTGCGCTCGATCTGCATTGCAATGATCTCGCGCTCACTGGACTGCTTGCTTGCCTTCTCGGCAAAGTCGCTGTAGCGCAGCACCATGGTATCCTTATCCATGCCCTTGAGCTGGGCGGTCATGATGCGATGGATGGCCAGATCCGGATAGCGGCGGATGGGGCTGGTGAAGTGAGCGTAGTCCTTCAGCACCAGACCGTAGTGGCCCTTGGGTTTTTCCTCATACACAGCCTTGGACATGCAGCGCAGCATACCGGTATTGATGATCTGCTCATACGGGCCGCCGCGCACACCTTCCAGAATGGCGCTCAGCTCCTTGGGGGTGGGCACATCCTTGGCAAAGTGATCGTTGATGCCGCAGGCCTGCAGCAGAGTGTGCAGACGCTCCAGCTTTTCAGCATTGGGTTCCTCGTGCACACGGTACACGAAGGGGATCTGCTTCACGCGGGCAAAGTGGGCAGCGCACTGGTTGGCCAACAGCATGAACTCTTCGATCATAGCTTCGCTCTCGCCGGAGGTGCGCTTTTTCACATCGATGCAGTGGCCGTCCTCGTCGAGGATCAGCTTCACCTCGCCGCTCTCGATATCCATGCAGCCGCGCTCCTTGCGCAGGCGGGCACGGTGGCCGTACAGCTCCTTCATGGCGGGCAGCTGGCTGAGCACTTCATGGTACTTGCCCTTCAGCTCGTCGTCAGCACTGCCGGCCAGCAAGGCGTTGATCTCGGAGTAAACACCCTTGACGCGGCTGCGGATGACCGACTTGACAAAGCGGTAATCGATCAGGTTGCCATCCTTATCCAGATGCATCAGGCAGGAGAAGGCCAGACGCAGCACGCCCTCATTCAGGCTGCAGATGCCGTTGGAAAGCTGCTTGGGCAGCATGGGCACCACCTGATCGGCATAGTAGACGCTGGTTGCGCGGTTAAACGCTTCGTTGTCCAGTTCGCTGCCGGGCTTGACATAGTTGGAAACATCTGCAATGTGGACACCCAGCTCAAAACCGCCCTCCGGGGTCTTGGTCAGGCTGATGGCATCATCGATGTCCTTGGTCTCAGCACTGTCAATGGTGAAGATGGGCAGGGCGCGCAGATCCATGCGGCCCTCGGTGTCCTTTTCAGAGACCTCAGCGTTCTCCAGCTTCTTGGCTTCCTCACGAACCTTATCCGGGAAGCGGCTGCGGATATCCTGCGCATAGAGCAGGGCCTTTGCGCAGCGCTTTGCTTCGTCCGAGCTGCCAAACCGCATGGCAACGCCCACGCGGTGATCTTCCTGCCGATTGCCGCGCTGCAGGATCTCCACGGCCACCTTGTCGCCGTCCTTTGCACCGCCCTCGCAATCACGCATCATCTGCATGGAGATGGCCGGGCAGTCGTCCGGCACGAACTTCAGGCGGCCATCAATGCGGCGGGCAGTGCCCACCAGATCGTTCTTTTCTTCCAGAATGGCCAGGATCTCGCCTTCATCGCTGCCCTCCACACGGGGGTGCTCAAACTTTTCCACAAGCACCATGTCGCCGGGCATGGCACCGCGGGTAAAACGGCCCGGGATAAAGATATCGCTGGTGCCGTCCTCCAGCATGACAAAGGCAAAATTCTTGCCCAGTTTTACCACCTTGCACAGCAGAGCCTTGTCTGCACGGCCGGAGCGCACCGTAAAGAACACGCCCTGACGCTGGCAGATGACCGCCTCGTGCACCAGCTGATCCACAGCCTCCATCACCTTGCGGTCCGAGCCGCGGTCCCCGCCGAATTTGGATTTGAGGTCTTTGACGGTGCACGGCTGATTCTGGATCGCGTGCTCAATTTTATCGCGCATTGCCATAATATTTTTTCTCCTTGCTCTTCCATGGCCGCAGCCTCCAACGTGCCGCAGCGCTGCCAATCGTGGGCCAGCTGCCCCACCCTGCCCAGCGGTCAGACTGCCGCTGACATCCTATCATAACACAGAAAAACAGCCCCGTCCTTTACACGGGGCTGCACGAACCTTGTCAACCTGCCAGACGGCCTGCAAACAGACATGCCAGAATGGCAACCACAAAGAAAACAATGCCTGCAATGCGGGTGGTCTTGGCCAGCATCTGATCAGCCGGGGTCAAACGGGCATTGTTTGCGCCGCCCATACTGCCGTTGATGGCACCGGAAAGGCCCTGACCGTGGGTGTGCTGCATGAGAGTGAGGAAAACGATGACGAGCGAAGCGATCAGCAGGATCACACCGCCAACAATTTCGATAACAGACATGGATTGAAACGCTCCTTTATTTTAATTCAACAAAAACTACGCAGAAATACAAATATATAGTAGCATAACAAGCGCAAAAAAGCAAGCAGAAACCGTGCATTTTTATGCCAGAAGGTCCAGCATTGCGCACAGCCGGGCAAAGATGGCGGCGCTGGAATGTTCCGTGCTCACCTGCCCGTCCTGCAGCACCACAATGGTGTAGCGCGGCTGCTGCGCCGGGTAAAACCCTGCGAACCACAAGTTTTTGCGTTCCGTGCCATCCGGTGTGAACTGCCCGGTCTGCGCGGTACCGGTCTTGCCGCCAGCCCCTTCTTCCAGCCCGGCAGCATCCTGTGCGGTGCCCTCTTCCACCACCTGCTGCAGCATTTTACGCAGGAGCGCTGCATTTTCCGCACTCATCACCCGCCTTGACTGCGGATGTGCAAGCGTTTCCAGCGGCGTACCGTCAGTTTCATCCACCGAGCCACACACAAAGAAAGGCGTGCGGTACACCCCGCCGGAAGCAATGGTGTTCATCATGGCGGCGATCTGTACCGGTGATGCCAGCAGACCGCCCTGCCCAAAGCTGAAATTTGCCAGCTGGCCGCTCTGGGCAAGCTCCCCGGCAGACGGCAGCTTTCCGGCATCGGCGTGCAGCGCACCTGCCACCGGCACCTCCTGCCCGAAGCCAAGCTGCCGAGACATCTGCAAAAGCGTCTCTGCCCCCAGCTTCTGCCCCAGCCGGATAAAATAGCCGTTGCAGCTTTTTTCCAGAGCCGCAGTCATGTCCACCGTTCCGTGCGGAACACCGCCTGCGCAGCGGAAGATCTGTCCATCCACCACCACAGCACCGGTGCATTCGTACTCCGGCAGGATGCCCTGCTCCAGCGCTGCCGCAGCCAGCACCGGCTTAAACACTGAACCCACAGCATAGCTTTCCAGTGCGCGGTTCAGGAACGGACTGTCCGGTGCATCCAGACTTGCGGCAAGGTCATCCGGGTCATAGCCCGGTACGCTGACGCTGGCGCGAACCGCAGCAGTGGCCGTGTCCAGAACCAGAATGCAGCCGCTGGTCATGGTGTCTGCGGCCACCGCTTCGGCGGCACGCTGCACCGGGCGGGAGATCGTCAGCTGCACGCCCACCGCACTGCTGTCCTGCCGGGTGAGCTGCGGTGTTTCCCCGGCCCGCAGCCGTCCTTGTGCTGTGACCGCGCACACCAGCGTGTCATGCTCCTTTGTCCCGGCCAGCTGGCTGTCCAGCGCCTTTTCCAGCCCGGCAGTGCCGCGGCCTTCTGCATCCAGATAGCCGATCAGATGCTGGCACAGCGGAACTTCTGCGCAGCGCTGTGCCGTTGCAAAGCAGCGTATGCCGCGCCCGGAAAGGTCGCGGTCCACTTCCAGCAGAAACGGTGCGGAGCGGTTGCGGTTCCGGTACAAAAGTGCCTGCCCGGCACTGTCCGTAAATGCATACAGGCGTGTGTAGTTGTTTTCGCCCGGGAAGCAGAGGGCAAGATACCGCGTTTCCAGCCCGGTGAGAAGCAGGCCGCTGTGGTCGTAAAAGCTGCCCCGCCGGGCAGGCAGCGAGAGCCGGACTGTGCTCTGTGCTTCGGCCCGGGCAGCATAGGTATGGTTCTCTGCCAGAAAATACAGGCGACACAAAACTACCGCAAACCCCAGCAGAACAGCTGCATACAACGCCAATACCCGTTTGCCGGACATCTGCTCACCCCTTTTTGATAGAGTGGGCTGCATCTGTGGTTTCTATACAAAAAGAGACGGGGTCTCCGAAGAGATCCCGTCTCCATAAGGTACTTATTGAGTAAGCAATTCCGCTTCATACGTCGAAAATCACAGGTTGCCGGCGATTTGTTCAAAGGCCCTTTCAACCGATTCAAAACTGCTGTGCGTGTAGACATCCAATGTCACACTGGCATTGGAATGCCCCATCAGGTATTGCAGGCTTTTTACATCCAGCCCGGCCTGCTGAACATTGGTGCAGAAGGTGTGTCGCAGCACATGAGGTGTAATGCGCGGAACAGGTTTGCCGTACGCCTTCTCAAACTTTCCCTGCACGCCACGCACAAACAAACAGCGGCCCCGCAGACCTTTTTCAAAGTCTGCGGGGCCTTGTGCTGTGGGGCTATTTTACCTGCACGGTCATGGTTCGGTCACTGCCCGGTAGCCGCGGATGACGCGCCACTTGGCAACGCCCTTGTCCGGCTTAAAGCTTCCGTCGGCGCGGGCTTTCAGGTAGCCCTGCTCGATGGCCCACTGGGCGGCTTGGGCCAGCTCCGGGTCGGCTACGTCCGCAAAGGCGGGCAGAGTGGCCGGGGCCGGGCGGCCTGCGGTGTTCCAGAGGAGCATTGCCAGCTCGGCGCGGGTATGGGGCACGGCCACCCCTGCAGGCAGGAGCTGGTCAAGGATGAGCTCCGTGCCCACCTGATAGGCCACGACGCCCGCCGCGCCCACGACTGCGCCGACCGCCAGAAGGGTGCCGAAGCCGTCTCCGCCGTCTGGGCTGCCCTCGCCGCTCTCGGCGGTGCGCCAATGGCCATAGAAGGTCACGTCCCGGTCGAGGTTGCCCACATGGTTCGCGCCCGGGCCCATGTAGTAGGGGCTATCCTCCAAACGGGTGCCGTCTTCGAGGAACCAGCCCTCAAAGAGGCGGGCTTCCTCCTCGCTGCCGGTGATCGCACCGGGGAACTGCATTCCTCCATTCACCGGTTCGTCCCCCGGATGGACGACCCAGTAGACCTTAAAGTCCGTGGGGGCCTGCTCCGGCTGGGCGATCTTCGCCTTCTTGCTCTCGTTCATTTTGCCTTCCACCAGATCAAGGCCGTGAGACATGATCAGGCGTCCCAGTTCGAGGGCATAATAATCCTGTTCCTCCGATGCATCCGTTTCCGCCGTGATGACGGTGCCTGCGCCGGAAACTTCCATCTCGTCTGCTGCCACGATGGCCGAGCCGCCGGCTTTCACATCCAGCGTGCTGTTCGCCACGGTAAGCTTGCCGCACCGAATGCCAAACTGGAAGAAGTTGCCTTCCGAGTTCGTGCCTGCAATGGTCACGGTGCTGTTTTGGATGGTGATGTCCTCGTCAGAGCGGCCTGCCCGGATTGCGTCATCACCAACATCCTCATTGATATTGCCCGTAAAGGTGAGGGTTGCGTCCTTCAGCGTCAGCGGGCCAGCCGTTATGATTCCATCGGCGTTGGAAAGGGTGGCTGTGCCGGTAATGGTCAGCTCTTCCGCCAATTGGGAATCGATGCAGCAGTAACCGCCCGCGGCCCCATCCAGCGTGAGATCGGCATCGTTCAGGGTCAGCGTGTTGGTCGTCGGGTCAAACTTCACAGACCCGCCATCCTCCAGCACGTCGTTCTGGTTGCTCTTTGTGACCTGCGTGCCTGCTACCCAGAGGTCGTAGGTTTCGCTTTCCTGCTGGTCCGGGTCCACATCCGTCAGCTCCAGATAGGCGTGGTTTGTCTCTTTGACTTCAAAAAAGCTGTCAAGTTTTTCCTGCACGCTGGTGTCGATTTCCGTATAACCCGCGTCATCGTCGGTGCGATACCAGAACCTGCTTACGTTCTCTCCGATGCCCAGCCTACTCAGGCCGAAGTCCATACCGATAGTCGTCACATTCAGGAGCAGGTGGCCGCCGTTGTAGGTCAGATGACCCTGTTCCCCGATGTACTGCTGCGCATGGATCACCAGCTCGCTGCCATGGTTCATGGTAGTGAAATTGGCGATGCCGCATTCTGCATTTGTGATCTTCACCTTGCCATCGATCTGAACGCTTCCCCAGCCGATGCCCGTCTGGAAACCCTTCAGCGTGATTCTAGTATCGGAAGCAATCGTCGTTTTATCGTTTGTAGCGCCTAAAATTCCTTTCGACTGGTTTCCCGCATCGGTATTGGAGAGATCGTATTCTCCCCTTACTATTTCCTTTGCTCCATCAAAGCCGTTGCTTTTCGTTCTGCCCGTCACTTTGCCATTTGCCACCAGCCTCAGATTTTTTTCACTGAGGGCTTCGACCAGCGAAGAATTATACGGGTCCGAAGTTGTATCCAGCGTCACATCTCCGTCAAAGGTCAAAAGGCCATGGTCATAGGATACCTCACCCTGAATGTACGGCACCCTCTCATTATCATCGACCCGTCCGACATACTCCGGATACAGAAGTACATTTGTCACCCCGCAAGCTGCTCCCATCGTCGAGCTGCCCGCCAGTGCCAGCGGGGCCGCGAGGTTCAGCGCGAGGGCTGCGGAAAGCACCCCGGCGAGGAATTTCTTCCATCTTCGTTTCATTGCAAAAGCCTCCCTTTTTCTACCAATTTTGTTGCAGGAAAAAAGCTCCACGGTTCACTTTTAGGATACCGTGGAGCTTTGGTTTTTGCTATTAACCCGGGGTTAGTTTTTGGTTAATTCCGGGGGGCGTTTTTCTGATACCACTCCGCCAGCCGGGCGCGGCGGGTGCGGGGGTCGCCGCCCATATCCAGCTTTGCGTACAGCTGGTTGATGTACTGCTTCACCGTTCCCTCGGAGAGGTAGAGGGCGGCGGCGATTTCCTTGTTGGTGCACCGCCCGGCCACCAGACGGGCCAGCTCCCGGTCGCGGTCGGTCAGGGGCAGCTCCGGCGCGGGGGCGGGCAGGCCCAGCCGGGCGGCAAAGGCCCGGCCTGCGGGCAGGATGCGGGCCACGAAGGGCCCCAGACGCGGCTCGCTGGCAGCCCAGTCCTCCCCTTCCAGCAGGGGGGCCAGAGCGGGATACTGCTCCACAAAGAGCACCCAGAAATCGTCCTGCACAGCGTCCAGCAAAGCCGCTGCCAGCGCAGCCCGGGCCTCGGCCCGCTGGCCAAAGCGCAGCTGCGCCGCCGCCAGCTGAATGCGGGCCTGCAGGCCCACCAGACCGTAGTGCATGGCCTCGCACCGGCGCAGCAGGCCCTCGCTGTGGGCGATCACCTTCACGTACTCCCCCTGCGCCAGCCAGACCTGCTGCTCGATGAGGGACATCATGGGGCGGCAGGGCCCAAAGAAGCTCACCTCGGCCAGCTTGTGCTCCCGGAACAGCTCCGGGGCCTGCTCCGGCCTGCCCTGCAGGGCATAGAAATAGGCGGCGATGCTTTCCAGCAGATGCACCTGCACCCCATCGTGCTTTTGCAGCAGGGCGGCGCGCTTGGCGGCAAAATCGTACCCCTCTTTCCCCTTGCCGCACAGGGCCAGCCGCAGGGCCAAAAAGTCGCAGCAGAGGGTCATGTTTTCCTGCCCGGCGGCGTCGGCCCGGGCCCGCTCCAGCAGCACGGCGGCTTTCTCCCACGCCCCCTGCAGGTAGGCGGCCTCCGCGTCCATCAAAAGCTCGGCCCCCCGGCCGTGGCCGTTGGTGATTTTATAGTAATGGGGCATACACTCGTACATTTCGGCCAGTTCTTTGCCCAACTCCCCGGGGGCGCGGTAGTACATCATCAGCACCGAGGGGGAGCCGAAGGTCCAGCTGCCGCTGTTGCGCAGGGTGACGGCGGGGCGGCTCATCTGGCGGCTGGCGCTGCGGTGGAGGCGGCTCATCTGGGTGATGTCGTTGTAGAACAAGAAGCTCTGGATGAGGTCGCACTCCCCCAGCAGGTTGCCCCGCTCGGCGGCGGGCCACTCGGGGTGTTGGGCCACGGCGGCTTCCAGCAGGGCTTTCAGCTCCATCATTTTGGGGATCTGCTGCCAGGTGAACATCCGGCGCATCAGCACCAGAATGGCCAGCGGGTGGCGCTGCAGCGCTTCCACCGGGCAGCGGTCCAGCCGCTGCAGCAGCTCGGCGGGGCTGAGGGAGGCAAGCAGATCCCCCGCGTCCGCCTCGATGACGGCAAGGGCTGCGTCGCGGTCGCCGCAGTGCTCAAAGGCCTGCAAAGCGTGGAGGTACTGGGCTTTTTGGGCATACCAGCGGCCATACCGCTGCCAGACATCCGTTTGCCGGGCGGCGGGCAGCTGGGCAAAGAGCCGCTCGGCGCACTCTTTCATCATGTGGTGGAAGCGGAAGCTCACCCCGTCCGGCAGGCGGGTGACAAAGGCGTTTTGCTGGGTGAGGGCCCGCAGCACCTCCTCCGCGTCGGGCAGGGCGGTAACAGCCCGGGCCATCTCCACCGTGAACTCATCGGCCAGCCCCATCACAGCGAGGAAGCCCCGGGTCTTCTCGGGCAGGGACTCCAGCATGGCGGCGGTGAACATGGCGTAGATGTCCGACCCCGGCTGCAGCAGGCTCCCCCGCTCGGCCAGGGCATGGAGGTTCAGGTAGACGGCGGAGAACCACCCCTCGCAGGAGCGCAGCAGGCTCTCGGCCTGGGCGGCGGTGATCTCCACGCCGCAGCGGTGGGTGTAGGCCAGCAGCTCCTCCCGGTTCAGGCGGAGGCCGTCGGCCTCGATGTGGTGGAGCCGCCGCCCCAGCCGCACCACCTGCTCCCCGGGCAGAAAGCGGTTGCGGCTGGCCACGATAAGGTGGACGTTCTCGGGCAGGCGGTAGGCCAGCCGACACAAAAACTGCGCCACCCGCTCGTCCCCCAGCAGGTGGAAATCGTCCAGAAAAAGATAGTAGGGCGTTTTGCCGCCCAGCGCGGCACACAGGTCCTCCAGCAGCAAAGCCGCGCCGCTGGCGTCAGCGGGGCAGTCGTAGCCCTCCAGCACCGTCAGCCCGGCGGCGGCAAAGGCCTTCTGCACGCTTTTCCAGAAGATGGAGCGGTTATCTGAGTAGATGCTGGCTTGCAGCACCACGGCCCCCGCCTTGGCCTGCTCTGCCAAGAACCAGCGCACCGCCGTCGTTTTACCGTAGCCCATGGGGGCCACCACCGCCGTGAGCGCACAGGACGCTATGGGCCGCAGCGTCTCCCGCATTCGGTCCGAGATGTAGATGATGTTCAGGTTCTGCCTGTTTCTGGCCATGCGCGTTCCCCTTTTCCTTATGCTAAGGCTATTGTAGCACATTTGCGGCGAAGAGAAAAGTGCGGCAGGGGTGCAAAAAAGCAGGCAGAGCCTTCGCCTTTGCGAAAAGTTCTGCCTGCGTTCTTTTTATAAATTGGGATTCTTGGGAGCGGCGGTTTTGGCTTAGTACATGCCGCCCTTCCAAACCACACTTTTGGAGCCAAATCACGAATATCGGGAAACGTAGACTTTTGTAGAATTATCAAGGCCACAAGCCGATTTTTCCAGATTCTCCGTTTTTGCACGATC
>OGJR01001329.1_pt1 | contig 16576 bp, 20 predicted proteins | sample 1572301 | NCBI WGS metagenome assembly OGJR01 (sample SAMEA2582083, study PRJEB24529) | metagenome | biome: Human gut stool | place: China | collected 2011 | reverse complement strand
AAATATAAATAAGGAGGTAAAAATGGAAAAAGTAGTAGTAAAAATAGAGTTAGAACGGGATGATATATCAACCATGATGCACTTGATAGGTAGTAAATTATCTGATGAACAATGGGAACAAATGAAAGGTAAGGAGTGTGTAATGGGTGATGAAGACATGGATGATCAAGCAATACAAATGAAGCTTGCATTTAGTGCAATTGCCGTTAGTAAGTTGCTTAAAGAGAAATAATATTCTAGTTTAAAGTAACATAAGAAATGAACAAACGAAAAGCGAAAGCAATAGCGTACAACTACTTTGCAAGTCTTGTAGATGAAATGGTGAACAATGGGGATTGGGATATGTACTCGGTTGAGGACGCAAGGTTGATTATTCATTACATAGACATGATAGGTTTTGAATTAAAGGCGAAGGCAAAAAAGTTAGAAATCCCATACAAGGAAAAGTTAAAATAGTAATATGTTGATTTTAAACAATATGACACTAATGCCTGATAAAAAGTGCGACAATTGTCCGGGTAATATTTTAAATATGCTCATCCCGGAAGAAAACAAATGGATTTCCAAGCACTCGTTTCTTTCCCCTTCTGTTGGTAAGGATTGTATATTGCGGCTTAAATCTGGCAGAATATGTAGAGGACATCTTGATTTTGATGGTAAATGGTGGGAATTTGATGGACATGAGAAATGGTTTGATGGAGTGGGAACATCCTATATTGAAATTCAAGATGATTCAGTAGAGTATTGGATTGAGATGCCAAGTATTAAATAATAATCAGTAACGATATGAAAAAGAAATATAGAATAGTCCCGAATAAAGTAGCAAAAAATTACGTGGTAGAATGTTGGCGATGGTACTTTCCTTTTTGGACTCAAGTGGCGTTTTGGCGTGACTTTGAAACAATAGATGAAGCTAAATCATTCATTGATCAGACAAGGAATCCCGTCTATCATTAATAAGTAATTTGGGGAGATGGTATGAAAAATCAGGAAACCTACACGAAAATAGTAACCTGCCCCTGTTGCAAGGGTGAAGGTTACACGAAAAAATGGAATGATCGAGAACGGGAGTATGACCAAGAGATTTGTTCCGTGTGTGATGGATTAAGAGTGCTAAGGAAAGTTGTGACAGTCGAGTACAAGAATATGAATGATGAAACCTGTAAGTGAGATAATTCAAGAGTTTTTAGAGTCGCAAGACGTGAACGAGTTGAGCAGATCAAAATACAAGTCTGTCGTGAACTTGTTTACTCGCTGGGTTATCGTGAAAGGATTGAATTTCTTTTGCTTGAAAAAGTCTGACGTGATAAGGTACAAGTCGGATTTAATTGCCGAGAAGAAATCAGTTTACACGATAGACCTTCGCTTGACGGTTGTCCGGAAACTTTTCGAGTTCATGTACCAGTCTGGAATATACAATGATAATATTGCCCTGGGGGTGAAGGCGCCCCGGAAGAACAAGGAATTCCGGAAGGAATATTTGCCAGTGGAGAAGGTGAAGGAGTTACTCGCGACAATAGATGTTAGCACTATAACGGGCAAACGTGATTATGCCATAATATCCTTGATGATCCGGACCGGGATTCGTAGGGTTGAAGTGTGCCGGATGAAAGTCGGTGACATGAATAGCGAGTCGATAGTTTTGCAGAGAAAGGGAAAAGTGAACAAGGATTGCAGGATCGGTGTTCGTGCTAAAGCACTACAAGCGGTACATGATTATCTCGTTTGCAGGAATGACTTGACAAGTGATAGTCCCATGTTTGTGGCGCACCATCCGAGATACGAGAACAAGGCTCTCGGTGACGTGATGATCTCTCGCATGGTGAAAATGTATTTTGGCAAGATAGGACTTGACGGTAGTCATTACACTTGTCATTCCCTTCGGCATACCGCTGCCATACTCGCGTTGAAGAACGGGGCGAGTATCTATGACGTGCAGCAAATGTTAGGGCACACGAGTATAGAAACGACACGAATCTATTTAAGGGCGATAGACGCCGAGAAACGTTTGGATAATGCTGCAATTCGTAGTCTCGATGAACTGTTTTGAAAAGCGATGTAAACGATGAAAACGGGGCTGTTTCTCGTTGTAAAAATGGTAGAAGGTAAGGAAAGAAAGAATTTCCTATATTAAATACAATCTATATAAATTATGAATAAGATAAATTTGATTTATAAAAAAGGGGCAATTTTTAACTCGCTCAAGGGTAGGGGGGTAAAAAACTTTTTGGGTTCATTTGCTAAGACCCCATTCCACCCTTCTGCGCGCACGTGCAAAATTGAGAGTTTTCGAGAAAGGGGGTAACATGGCCGGGAGAAAACCAATATCAAACGAGTTGAAAGTCTTGAAAGGGACGGATCAACCTTGCCGGATGAGGGATGAGGTTCGATACAAGCAAGTAACTAAAATTCCCAAGCCACCGGGGTACTTTAACGCCTACGCTAAAAAGATTTACAAGATCACGACAGAGCAGCTCGCGGAGAAAGGGATTTTGGACGTGGTGAATATTAACGCCGTGATCATGTACGCCGGGGAAATGGGGAAATACATGGAGGCACAAGACCAGTTGGCGGAGGAGGGAAGAATATTGACCGAGTACACGAAATTCGGGGAGAAGAAATACCGGAATCCTCTAGATAAAATGGCGAGCGAGTACTATTCCAACGCGGTCCGGTTGGCGTGCGAGCTGGGAGTCACTCCCGCGTCAGCGAGCAAGGTGAAGGAGAAACCCTCCGAGGAGAAAGATGATTTTGACAAGATAAACGAGATGTAAAATGGGAAGAGCGAAAGAGTATATCAGGAAAATGCAGAAGTATATCGCTGATGTTGAATCGGGAGAGCGTAACGCCGGGGAACTGGAAAGGTTAGCCGTTCAGCGACACCTTGATGATTTGAAATATTCGGTAGAGCGTGGAATTTACTGGGACGAGAAAGCGGCCATGAAAGCGTTATCCTTCTTTACCTTGTTGCGGCATTACCAGGGGGAGTGGGCTGGAAAGGAATTGATACTTGAAGGGTGGCAATGTTTTATAATCGGGTCGCTCTTCGGTTGGAAAAAGGCCGGGGGTGTTAGACGGTTTAACACGGCATACGTGGAAGTGAGCAGGAAAAACGGGAAAACGTTACTCGCGGCGGGAATTGGCTTGTACCTTCTTTACCTGGACGATGAGCAAGGGGCACAAGTGTTCAGTGCCGCTGTCGACAAGGAACAGGCGAAGGTCTGTTGGGATGCCGCTGTCGCCATGATCGAGCAATCGACACCGTTGTTAAAACGAACCATGTTAAGCAAGAAAGCGATAGCGGTAGAAAGTTCTCGATCCACGTTTAAGCCGCTATCTAAAGACACGAAAAACAAGGACGGGTTTAACCCGCACGGGGCGATCATCGACGAGTTCCACAAGTGGCCCACCCTTGAAATCTATGACGTGATCCGGTCCGGTATGGGGGCGAGACGGCAGCCGCTTATTTTTATTATCACGACGGCCGGGTTAAACCTCTCGTTGCCGTGCTTCGGGGTTCGTAAGGTAAACGTGGAGATATTGAAAGGGGCGAAAGTACAAATGGATCGTTTCGTCATGATATTCTCGATGGACAAGGGGGATGACTGGAAGGATTCGAGTAAATGGGGGAAGGCGATCCCCAACCTTGGTATTTCCGTGAAACCCGAGTTCATGGAAAGCGAGTTCACGGCCGTGTTAAATGATCCATCGAAGGAGTTGGAGTTTAAAACGAAAAACTTGAACATGTGGGTGGATGCCCCGACCGTTTGGATCCCGGACGAGGTGATCCTGGCGAATAACTTCGGGACAAGGGACGAGGACTTGTTGGGGAAAGAGTGTTATGCCGGGTTGGATTTGGCCAGTACTGATGACATAACGGCTCTCGCCTTGTTCTTTCCCACGTTACCCCGGCCCGTTTTACGTTTATTCTTCTGGGTTCCGGAGGCGAAAATAAAGCAGAAAGCAGACCGGGTGGATTACAGGCTTTGGGTACAACAAGGTTTTATCACGGTAACGGAGGGAGATGTCGTTGACACGGACTATCTAAGCAAGGATATTGAAAGGATATTTCACCTTTACCGGGTGAAAAACTTGACGTACGACCCGTGGATGGCAACTAACGGGGTTATCCAACACCTTGAAAAGGTAGGCTATTACAATATTCTTGATCCGATAGCGCAAACCATAACGTACCTGTCGGAACCCACGAAGGATTTGCAGAAAAGATTACAACGCCGGGAACTTGATTTGATGAATAATCCGGTGTTGCGCTGGATGTTCCGGAACGTGGCGATCTACACGGACCCGAACATGAATATTCGCTTGAACAAGGCGAAGTCTACCGAGAAAATAGACGGTTGTGCAGCTTCCGTGAATGCCATCGCCGGGTATATTTCCAAAACGGCCAGCACTCGGGAGGCATACGCCGGGGGACGTGAAATAAAAGTGATATAAGATGGATAAAATACCAGATAGCGTACTAAAATTGATGACAAAAGAGGGCTTTTTAGAACTTTTTTGGACTAAAGTTACCTCCGGTATGACCTATCGAAAAGCTTACGAGGAGGTAGAGCGTGAACACGAGAGCGTGTTTAGAAAACGCAGGTACTCGAATTTCGAGAGTTTTGAGGTTGTTCTTTACCGTAAAAAGAAGTATTGAAAAATTAAGTGTATGTATATACTTTGTAATCAGTTTGTTAAAATGGGTTTATTGTTCGAAAATGGTAAAAACCTAACACTGTTAGGTTGATTCCCTTGCACGATTCGAGGAACTTTGTAGGAAAAAGAAACGCCATGAAGTTACTCGATCGTGCATTGAATAAAATAGGCTACACCAGGAGCGTGAATGTCGAGCAAAAAGGCTCGGCAAAAGAGGCGGCGGCCTCCGTTATTCCTTCCGTGCGGGTGAATAACGATACCGCCTTAAAATTCACCGCCGTGTTTGCCGCTATCCGTTTGAGAAGCGAGAACCTGGCATCTTTACCCAAGCGAGTATCGATGGAAACAAGTAGCGGGATGGTCGTGGACACGAAGCACCCGGCCAGTATCGTGATTCGCGAGAAACCTAACGGGTACATGAACACTTTCACGTTTTGGGAATACTTGAACTCCTGTCTTGACGGCTGGGGGAACGCTTTCGCCATCATCGAGAGTGACAGTCGGGGATACCCGGCAGCGTTACACCCGGTACATCCCCGTGACGTGAATGTTATCTACAAAAACCGGGAAAAATTCTTTAAAGTATCGGCAACCGGGTTTTCCGGGATGTACGAGGATGCAGAGATTTGTCATTTTTTCACCCTTTCTAACGACGGTATCACGGGTATAAACCCGATCACTTACAACGCTGATGCTATCAGCCTGGGTATTTCCGCTACCAAGTTCGGGAAAGAGTTTTTCGAGAACGGGGGTAATATTAAGGCGGTGATGGAATCCGACAAGATCGTCGATCAAGACGCGTTCGAGAGGTTGAAACAACAGGTCCGGAATAACCACGGCACGGTGATCCTGGAGGATGGAGTGAAGTACAAGGCCATCGGTATCGCTCCCGAGGCCGCCCAGATGTTACAAACGAAGTTATTTTCGATACAAGACATCTCCCGGATATTTAACGTTCCCCCGCACATGCTGGCAGACCTTTCCAAGGCCAATTACTCGACCGTGGAGCAGCAAAATATTTTATTCGGCCAGTACTCCATGCGGCCTACCGTGAAACGGTACGAGACGGAACTGGAACGTAAATTATTCCTCGACGGGGAGAATTACGGGGTGAAATTCGATTTACGTGGCTTGATGCGTGGAGATTCTCAAGCCCGGTCAAACTACTATAACACGATGATTCAAATCGGGGCGATGAGCCGTAACGAGGTCCGGGTAGAAGAGGGCTACGGGCGTGTGGACGGGTTGGACGAGTTTCTCGTTCCCTTAAACATGGGTAAGAACGATGGAAAAACAAAACAATAGATCATGAAACAAGGCATTTACGATAGAATGGCGACCCGGGCGGCAATCCCGGCAGACGTGGAGGAAACCCGCACGTTGGAGTTCGTGGCGAGTGATAACACTCGTGATAGTTACGGCACGGTTCTACCCGTTGACAAGTGGGACCTTGACAGGTTCAATAAAAACGGGTTGATCACGTACCAGCATAGATATTACAGTGACGATCCGGACTCCGTGATCGGGCGAGGGGAAGCACGAGTTGAGGGTAAAAAGTTGATAGTGCGTGTCACTTTTGAACCTGCCGAGTTAAATCCCCGGGCGGAGAAGGTGTTCCGAAAATTGTTGGTCGGGACGTTAAACGGGGTGAGCGTGTCCTTCTCTCCAACATCCAAAACGATCGGGCACTGGGGCGAGGGTAAGGAATCCCGTGACGGGGAAAAACCGACGTTCTATTTTGACGGTCAGGAGTTGCTGGAGGTAGCCGTTGTCACGATCCCGAGCAACAAGAACGCCACCCGTCGGGGCTTCGAGGGCGACATCGTGAGGACTATTCATGACGCCCTCGACGGTCAACGAACTTACACGGAGATCGAGAACATGACGATCGGGGAGGCTGTACGATTGATGAACGATTTACCGGGGGAACAACCGGGAGACTCTACCACGAGCAAGCCCGACGTGGAAGATGATGAAGCGGCCGAGGTCGTGGAGATAGCGAGGGCAAAATGTAACATTTAAATAATACGAGAATGAAAAAAGAAGACGAGATCAAGCGAGAGCTGGCGACGGCTATCGAGAATTACGAGAACTCCAAGAAGGAAGGGAAAAAAGAGGAAACCCGGCAGGCCCTTGAACAAGTGCAAAGATTAACCGGGGAATTGAACGAGGTTCGCGTGTTGGAAGCGGCCCGCAAGGAGGCGGCGGCGAAAAGCATGAGTGAAAAAGAGAAAAAAGAGATCAACCGTTTCTCTTTTCGCAAGTTCATGCTAGAGGCATCGAGAAAAGAATTGTCCGGTTTCGAGGCGGAAATGGCTACCGAGGCTAAAAAAGAGGCGAGAGAGTTCGGTATGTCCGTGGGTGACTTCGGAATCCCTTACGTGGTACTCGCTGGGAAACGTGCCAGTAGCGGGCAGAACGTGACAACCCCGGCAGATGGAGGCTTGCTAGTGACGAACGAGGGGATCAGTTACGTGGAGATGCTCCGGAACAAGTTAATCCTGGAGCAAGTCGGGGCAACCATGTTGACCGGGTTGACCGGGAACGTGCCGATAGTGTTCGGTTCTAAATACAAGGGAGAATGGTTGGAAGAGGGAGCCAAGTCGAACATCGAGAAATTGAAGTTCGAGTCAGCCACGATGAAACCCAAGCGTTTGAGCATACAAGGAGTCTATTCTAACCAGCTTCTCGTCCAATCTTCTATTGACGTGGAGGCGTTGGTCATGAGCGAGCTTGTTGATGCTCACGCCGAGAGGTTGAACGAGGCCGCGATCAACGGGTCCGGCACGGGAGCGGAGCCTCTAGGATTGTTGAACATGGAAGGTATAGGTAGTGTCGTTGGTGGGGAGAACGGTAAGGCGATTGACTGGGCCACGATCGTCGCTCTTGAAACGGCGGTTGCTATCAAGAATGCCGATCTCGGTTCGTTGGCTTACTTGACGAACACGAAGGTACGTGGTGCCATGAAGGCGGTGGAGAAGAGTGCCGGGACGGCTCGTTACCTGATGGAAGGGACCACCGTGAACGGTTACAAGACCGTGATCTCGAACCTCGTTCCTTATAACTTGACTAAAGGTACTGCAAAAGAATCCTTGTCAGCGATGATCTTCGGGAACTTCGCGGACTTGATGATCGGCTGGTGGGGAGGTCTTGACGTGAAGGCGGACCCGTACACGATGCTCGACACGGACGAGGTTCGCGTGATTGCTCGCGCGTTCCACGATGTTGCCGCGAGAAGGAAAGAAAGTTTTGCCGTGATTAAAGACATTATCGCCTGATGCGTTGCTTGTTCTTGAAACCGGTAAAGGGATACGCTTACTTCAAAGGGGATACCGGGGAACTCCCCGATGAAGTAGCTGCCGACCTGGTTGAAAAAGGTCTCGTGACCTTGTACCAGGGAGAGGAGGAAAACACGTTACCCGAGGGGATGCCTTCCCGTAAAATTTTGTTCGATAACGGTTTCAAAACCGTGGAAGACGTGAAAAATGCCCGGGAAGCCCTGGAGGAAATCAAGGGTATCGGTAAAAAAATGGCTGTAACAATAATGGAATATTGCGATAGTTATGAAGGTTGAATGTTTGGAGCCGGGAAATTCTCCCGTGACGCTGGAAGACGTGAAAAAACACTTGAGAATAACGGGAGACGAGTTCGATGAGAACTTGCACGGGTTACTGGAGGCAGCCACGGACGCTGCCGAGAATTTTACCGGGCTGAAATTGCGTGACGAGAATTATAGCGTGACTTGTGACTATTCCCGTGAAATCGCTACCGGGTTGCTCCCGATTCGATCCGTGGAGGTGAAGGTGGACGGGGAGACGGTCGAGGGAGCTGTCGTTAACGGTAGTAAAGTGTTATTACCCGTTGTTCCCGGTAGCACGGTGGAAATGACCGTCCGAACAGGATACTTGTTGTTACCTCATGCCATCCGGGCCGCCATCTTGCTAATGACGGGAAAGTTATTTGACAACCCGTCGGATAGCGTCGAGAATTTGCCCAAGGCGTCTACTAACTTGTTAAAACATTACAGGAGATGGGAGCGATAAATTGCGGCGAGTTCACGGAGATGGTGGCGTTTAAACGTCCAGAAAAATCTCGAACCAGCACGGGAGCCGTGGAAAAGAAATTCGTGGACGCGGGAAAGGCTTACGTGAAGCTAGAGTACAAGACGATTGGTGAAGGCGTTGACGAGACGAAAGTGGCGTTGACGAGCGTGATAGAGCTAACGACTTACATCTTGACGGGAGTGGATAACACTTATCGTGTCGTGGTGAAGGGAAAGGAGTACGAGATATTATCCACGGTAGAGGTGAATCGCAGGTACATGGTGATAACCGCTAAAATATCGTGATCATGGCAGGCGAGGTAAAAGTGGAGGGCGTGAAAGAGGTACAAGCCGTTTTCACGAGAATGATCAAGGATTACCCGACTAGAGTCGTGGCCGCGGGCATTAGAAAAGCGATGAAACCTTTCACGAATAGGGCGAAATCGTTAAACCCGCGCTTCAGTCACTTGTATAAAGCGAAGGTGATGAACAAGAAACGTAACGTTCCGGTGATCGTGGCGGGTGCTTTTAAAGGTAAGAAAGGACACAATGGGACGGATTAAGAAAGGTCAAACCAGGAGAACACCGATCCGGAGAAAAGGGGATGATTACATTTCCGAATGGCAGAGAAATATTTGGGTCGAGTACGGGACACTGGCTAACAGGTCAAGAACACACACGTTCAAGTCCCCGAGACGACGAAGGTCGGCACGCTGGAAGGGTGGAATCAAGGCGATCATGGCGACAGAAAGGGCATGGCAGACAACGGGGAGTAGTGTTATTAATCGTATCCCGGCAGAGGTGAAGGCTGCCGCGGACAAATTTGATAAACGAAACAAGAAGTGAGATGATAGAAATTCGGATAAATGATGTTTTAAAGGAGATCGTGAACGTGTTTCCCGAGGTCGCTGACCTCGAGGGCCATGATAATCTACCGCTCCCTTTTGCGGTGTACAAGGTAAAACGTTTCGGTAGTAAAACGAAGGAGGTAAATCGCTCTGGCGTGTATTCCGTGAACGTGTTATCAGTTTGCGGGGAATATGACGAATCCTTGAAGCTGGAAAACAAGATTAGCGAAGCGATGTTATCCCTTCAGGATTCGAGGACTAATGCTAGTTTCCTGGATTCGAGTCGGGAGTTTGACGATGATGACCGGGCATGGGTGACAGAGATGAATTTCGAGATAAAAGTTTATTAGTAATAGTTTAAATACATTAATTATGAGTCAGATTAACGGGTATAATATTTTGTTCCGGCAAGGAGAGAAACTGTTTGCCGGAACAACCTCTAACACGTTCACTCTCACCCCGAAGGTGAAGGAAAGTTTAACGAAAGAGGACAAGGGAACGACTAACAAGATCGTGACCGGGTACGATAGCGAGTTTTCCGCTGATGGCGTGATGGAGATTAACGAGGCGGAACAGGATAGCAAGAGAGTTGACCGGGAAGACATTATTAAAATGGCTAAATCTGGCGAGGTGTTGGATTTTATTTACGGTGACCCGGCTCCCGGTAACACAGTCCAAAAAGGTAAAATGATTATCACCAGCTACTCGGAAACGACAAACGCCGACGGCGAGGCGACTTACTCGTTGAGTTGTTCCGCCGTGTCAAAACTGGAAGAGGAAGTAATACCACAAGAATAGCATGAAAGAGTTTATAAGTATAGACGGAAAAGAGTACCGAGTGGTGGCAAACTGGAACGCCATCCGGGATTATTGCTATCGCAAAAGGGTTAAAAATTTGCAGGAGATTGGTAACGTGTTATGCTTTGGTTTGGACGGTGTTTTGACGATGGCTCATTGCTGTATCAAGGAGGGAGAACGCTTGGAAGGTAGGGAATTAGAGTTTGACGAGGTAGGATTAGGTGCTATCATGATGCCTGTTGATATGACTCGTTTCCTTGAGATATATACCCGGCAAACAACGGCCAACCTTCCGGTAAAAGAAGATTCAAAAAAAAAGTAGAACCTGTTGGGATTGATGATTACCTGGGGATAGCGCTAGGAGTGATGGGTATGACGGTGATGGAGTTTGAAGAGATGTTGTTGCACGATTTTTTCTTGAAGCTCCATTACTACCATCTAAAGGAAGAACAAGCATACCGGGCGAAAGCGGAGCTGGTAAGGCTGCAAACCTTGACTCTTGTAAATATCCAGTTGTTGAAAAAGGACAAGATCAAAGACCCCCGGCAATTGTGGGTGTTCCCGTGGGAGCGTGATAAAAGCTTTGAAGAGGGACAGAAGAAAGTTAACATGGATTCGGTAATGAAAATGAGCAAGTTATTATGAGTGTAGTTTCGAGGTTGAAGGTTTGGGTGACGGCGGACACGAAAGAGTTCGAGGATCGGTTGAAAAAATCGCAGAAAGAGGTGGGGGGATTCTCCGGGATCCTTGGCAAGTTAAAAGGTGTACTCGGAAAGTTGTTCGTTGCCACGGGAATAGCTAAGGCAGGGGTAGAGATCGTGAAATACGGTATGAAGTTAGACGATGTTCGCGAGAAGATCGAGCGTCTGACTGGAATCGACGATACTCAATTGGCGGGAGAGGTGCAGGCTATTGCTGATGTTTTTAAACAAGATTACACTGAAATATTGCGAACGGCAAACACTCTTCACAAGCAAATGGGTGTAACTTTTTCCGAGGCCATGACACTTATCCGGGATGGATTTTCTGCCGGGTTAAATAGTGGAGGTGATTTCCTGGACCAGTTACGGGAGTACGCCCCGCAATTCAAGGCGGCGGGATTATCGGCAAAAGGAATGTTAGCGATATTGCAAACCAGTACCCGGGACGGGGTCTTCTCTGATAAAGGTTTAGATGCTATTAAAGAGGGAATGCTTAGAATCCGGGAGATGCCCAAGGCTACCCGAGAGGCTTTGGAGGGGATCGGGATTGCTAGCAGGGAGGTTGAAAAAGCCTTGATGTCCGGCACGATGACCATATTTGATGTTATCCGTCAAGTTAGCGAGAAATTGAACGAGTTGCCTGCGAGTTCGGCGGCAGTCGGAACCGCTATCGCTGATATATTCGGGGGACCGGGTGAAGATGCCGGGTTAAAATACTTGCAAACCTTGAAAGATATAAACTTGGAGCATGGTGTTATCGTGACGGAAATGGGTAAGGCCGAGCAAGAATTAACGTTGGCTTTAGGTCGTTTGAATACCGTTGCTGCGGAGGTGTTTCAAGGTGTTGGTGAAGCATGGACCCGATTAAAAACGGGCGTTGTAGACCAGTTAGCAGGGGAATTAGAAATATATGCCGATGATCAGCTTACTTGGTTAGAGAAAATTATGGGAGGTATTATCCCCGGTTTTGCCCAACACAATAATCTTGTTGCTCAAAGTAATAGATTGCAGAAAGAAACTAACAGGGAAACTATCGAGGGTTTAAAATTAAAGGAACAAGATATTGATAGTTTACGAGCTCAACTAGATCAATTCATCGCTTTAAACGTCGCTCAAAAGGGATATTTTTCTGATACGGTAAAGGCTATTCGCGAGGAGATTGATTTACGCCTGTCGGGCGTCAAGGCAGTCAAGAGTGCTGAAAGTAGTTTGCAGGAGGGACGAGAGAATGAATTAACCGAGGAAGAGAGAGTGCGTGGCATGGTTGAAACAACTATTTCCAAGATCGGCGAAAAGATTCAGGCGTACGAGAAATTAAAAAAGTCGTTGTCTGCCTATGACGTGGCCAACGGTGTCGTGTACCAGCGAGAGATTAATCGCTTGCAATCTGTTATCGAAAAACAGGAAGAGCTGGTTAATGCACGATTGCGGAAAGAGAGTGATGTACCCGTGATGGAATCAGCTCCGAACCTTGGTGTACCTGTTTTGGCCACGAATTTTGATGCTGTTTCATTGCTACCGACACAAATGGAACAGAGTCGGGATAAATTACAACCCATAGTCCAAGATATGATTGACATGAGCGGGGTTATTAACGGGGCTTTTAGCGATATGGCCACGGGGATCGGGGAGAGTGTAGGACAATTAATTTCAAACGGGGGTGATCTTTCCGGGTTTGCCACAATGGTAGGTACCACTTTCGCGGACATGGCGATACAGGTCGGAAAAATCGCCATAGAAACGGGTATCGCGGTACTGGGAATAAAAGCCGCCTTGAAATCGTTGAACCCGTGGGCAGCGATCGCAGCGGGGGTAGCCCTGGTAGCCCTGGGGACAGCGGTAAAAGGGGCGTTAGGTAATATCGCTGACGGTGGTGGTACCACGTTCTCTTCAAATGCTTACTCTAATAACTTGGACGTTAGGACTCAATCCGGATCGCTGGATCGGGTCTCACAAAGCGTGAACGTGGAGGTATCGGGAGAATTCAAGTTACAAGGAAACACTCTAGTGGCGGCGATAAACAAGGAAAATAGAAGAAAGAATTTAACTACATGATCATGTACGGGACAAGGTATGTATTGCAATTCGACTCGGAGAAATTCGGGCATGAATATAAAATTTTAATCAAGGAACGTGATTACACTGGGGATTCGGAAAACAAGTCACTCGGGGCGGCTCCTTTATTGCGTAGGGATGATTCAGACTCGGGAATATCCGGTACGTCCTTGGAGATGGTCATACAGGCAGACGTGGACGGGGAATTGACATCCTTGTACACGGTAGACAACAAGTTGTTTCTCGTCGAGTTGTATAAAAATGGGGGGTTGATCTGGACTGGTTATGTTCTCCCGGAGAAATACTCGGAACCTTACATCTCGGTACCATACGACGTTAGTGTGACGGCGAGTGACGGGCTTGGAATATTGAAAAATATTCAGTACGCTCAAACGGGTACCCGCTCGATATTTGAAATTATAAAATATTGCTGTGATCAAACGTCTCTTCCCTTGGGATTTGAAATATCTTTTTCCTTGCTTGAAAAATCGATGTCTAGCATGGAATCCGTGCTTCACCAGGCAACGTTAAACACGGGCACGTTTAACGGTATGACTTGTTACGAGGTGCTTGAAGAATGCATGACATCCCTTGATTGTTTCATCACGCAAAGCGAGAACGGGTGGTTGATCTGTTCCCTAGTAGACGTGGATAAAGGCGGGTATATTTATAATAACCAGGGGGCGAAAACTGGTAACGGTAAGCGAGAAAAAATGGTTCTCGGGTCTACCGGGGAGGATTGTTATCCCCTCGGTAGCTTGACGAACGAGATTATCCCGGCAAGCAAGGTGGCAACGTTTATCTATGATTACAACAAACGCCCCTCTTTTTTGTCGAATTATGATTTCCGGAAAGGACTTGAAGGATGGATCGCCGGGGGAAAGGCTATATATAGTCATAGCGTGAACGACGTGCATTTTGTTAACTTGTCAGAAAAGGGTAGTGTTTACCAACAGATTGACGTGGAAAAAACGACTCAGGTCCTTAGTATTGCGGTGAACTATTGTTCATCAACAACTCCCATCTACTGGGGAGGGAACATTCCAGAAACAGGGTCGTTTAATATCACTATAAAGTTAACGGATGGCACGACGACAAAATACTTGTCCCTGGAAGAAGGGTGGAGGGATGCGGAGTATTCATTTCCCCGGTCAAGTACCACGAAAAAGTTACAGATGTTCCAGCGATACCCGTTCTCGGAATCTGATTTCGAGAAACTTGAAATAACGGCAGACGGTTTCCCGTTCTCCGGTAAACTGGAAATAAAGTTTCAAGATACCACAAACCTCGGGAACGTCACGAATCACGTTACTAACGTGGTCGTTACTCACATCGTGTCCGGGGGAATTGACGTGGAAGCGACTCTTGTCGAGGCAGCCTCGGAAAATCACGGGGAGGTGAAAATCGCTTTCGGTGATACCCCGTTTGCCGAAAATGCCGATTTGTTGTTTAACAACGTGTTGCACGTGAAAAACGGGGGATTTACCTCGGAATGGATGATCGGCGAGAAAACAGATTCATTCCTGTACACGCTGTTGAAATCAACGTGTAGCCGGATTGGCTTTCCCCGGAGGCAACTTACCGGGGTAATTCAAGGTCGAGACCTTCATACTTTCATGTTACTCTCCGACAAGTATAGCGATACCCTGTTTCACGTTACAAGTGCTGCGTTGAATCTACTTGCAGACGAGATGGACGTTACTCTCGAGCAATTCATGTCGTATCGAGAATTGTCCGGAGAAACAATCGAGTCGGCTCGTGTCACGGGTGGTAACACTAGCGAGTATCGCAGTAGCGGGGAAAACGAAACACGGGTTTATCAAAGCGGGGCGGGTGTCCCGATGAGAATACGGGACCTCTCCCCGTCCGAGCTAAAACCTGGTAGTGTCATAGAGGTAGACCGTCCGAACGTGGCGAAATCCGGTAAAGCGACGTTACAGGAATTACTGGGGTTCATCCTTGAAACAGGAAGCGTCTGGACGGAAGAAAAATTAAAAGTGATCAAGGGATACATCCTTTACCTGGGGGAAAAGATTAAAGCGGGAGATTCAGACCTGTGGGCGGGTAATTTTTTCGAGGATTACCTTGATCAACCTGTCCGTAAATCCGATGACGTCAAGTTTAATAGCGTTACCTCCACCGACTTCGAGAGTAAATTAAAGGGCTGGATAATCGACGCATTGGGAGATGCGGAGTTTCGGAAGTTAATTTTACGGGAGGGTTTTAAAACGGCTGATTTTATTCCCGGTGTTCTTGGTGCTGGTACGGGTATGGTTGGGACGGAAGATTTCACTACCGGGAAACTGACGGTACGGAATTACATGGAGGTGATGGCACTCGCCATCGCACAGGTATTTTGGCGTGGAGGGCAAGACGTGTATTCTCCATCAGGAATGAAGGTCAACAAGGTGGAGGAATATGACGATTACTGGCGTTGTTACATGGAAACTTCCAAGGGACAGAAGAACACTTGCACGGTCGGGGCTCAGATGCGTTGTAACAAGTACGGGGATGGCAAGAAAAAATATTACTGGAACCTTGTAACGAGTACCGGGGAGAATTATATTGATTTGTCGAAGACAGACCGGGACGGTGTTGACGTGCCGGAGGTGGGGGATGAACTGGCGCAGTTCGGACACAGGACGGACCCGAATCTCTCTTGGATTCTTGTTATTTCCTCGATGCCAGAGGATGCTGGGATGACAATGTACGCCGGGGTGAATGGTTATACATTATCCAAGAAATGGGCGATACGAGTGGGGAAAGACCCGAATGGGGATAACCGGGTGGGAGTATTCACGAAAAACGGGGAGTTCTCTGATATTATCGAGGGGTTGGAGGAAAAAATTCAAGACACCATAGTCAAAACCATAGACATAACCGCTTCCTCGCAAGTGTTTAAATACGGTCCCGGTTTTACGGGAAACCCGATCCCGGCAACGATAACATTGACAGCGATAGCCTCGAAGATCGCCCCCGAATCCTACCAGTGGCAATTTTTACACGGTACGGGTTGGGTAAAAATTGAAAACGCCACGAAAAAAACGTTGGATGTCATGCCGGGAGACCCGGTGTTATTCCCTTCCGGTACTAACGTGAGGTCGTTCCGGTGTGTTTGTAACGGGGACGAGAGTTTCACGGACGTGTTCACGCTGGCGAAGTTGGCCGACGGGGCCGCGGGAAAACCCGGCACGGACGGGAAGGGAATATCATCCACGGCCGTTACCTATCAAGCATCCACGAACGGTACCACCGTTCCCACCGGGACGTGGGGAACCACTATCCCTTCCGTGTCGGCCAATCAATACTTGTGGACTCGCACGATCATCACCTACACCGATGGCACGACAAGCACTTCTTATTCCATCGGTAAGATGGGAGCTAACGGGGCCACGGGAGCTGCCGGGAAGGGGATAAAATCCACGGCCGTTACCTATCAAGCATCCACGAACGGTACCACCGTTCCCACCGGG
>OGJR01001268.1_pt1 | contig 17155 bp, 10 predicted proteins | sample 1572301 | NCBI WGS metagenome assembly OGJR01 (sample SAMEA2582083, study PRJEB24529) | metagenome | biome: Human gut stool | place: China | collected 2011 | reverse complement strand
GCCAAAGAATCAGGTCTGTCGGAGCAACGTCTTGGACGCAAGAACATTTTCAGTCTTTGTGCAAAGATCGGTCTTATGGTGCTGAAGGCTTATACCGGTTTCTCCGACAGGCAGTTGGTGGCACATCTTCGGTCTTGACCAGTGTAACCGGAGGTTACCGATTAGCGCTTTATCGGTCGGCATCTCTTCGATGCTGATCGGTGCAATTCCCGCTTGCTGATGAATGCCTGGCTGACCGGCGGCACAGTCTTTCCGGTCGGCTTTACAGTCAGAACCAGAGGTTCGCTGGCCAGAAACCGGAGAGGTTTTGCCGGTCCGGAGCCTGAATGACGCCCCTGATCAGGAACGAAGCGACGCTAATCCCTCTCCCTGTCTCACTCCCGCTTCATCGGGAGTTGTTCCTCGTATACGGCGGGAGGGTTCTCTTCCGTGTCTTTGTCTTTTTTCTTTTTGCGGGTAAACCGTTCGTGCAGGCTCTCCATCATCAGGTAGAAATTGGGAATAAACAAGGTGCCTACGAGGGAGGTCATCAACATACCGGCAAAAACGGCGATACCGAGCGAGATCCGGCTCGAAGCTCCGGCTCCGGTCGAAATCACCAGCGGGAAAGTGCCGAGGATGAAAGCAAAAGAGGTCATCAGGATCGGGCGGAGACGTACGCGTCCGCCTTCGATCGCCGATTCTTCGGTCGACTTGCCTGCAGCCCGGTAATCCCGGGCGAATTCTACGATCAGGATGGCATTTTTCGCCGCCAGGGCAATCAGAAGCACTACTCCGATTTGGGTGTAAACGCTGATCGGAAGATTCATGACCATCACTCCGATCACTACTCCCAGCAGGGCGATAGGCAAACCCATGATCACTGCAAAAGGATCCGTCCAGCTCTCGTATTGGGCTGCCAGGATCAGGAAAGCCACCACGATGGCCAGTATAAAGATGATGGAGGTGGACGAACTCGCATTTTCTTCCTGATATGCCATAGAAGTCCATTCATAACCGAAGGAGCGTCCCACTTTCTCCCGGATCAGTTTGGCCATAATATTCAGCGCCTCTCCCGAGCTATAACCGTCTGCTGCGGCACCCGAGATCAGGGCGGATACGTAAGTGTTGTATTTCGTCAGGCTCTCTGCGCCGATCCGCGTCTCGATAGTAGTAAAGGCCGAAAGGGGAATCATGTCGCCCTTGGAGTTGCGGACATTCAATAGGCGTAGGTCGGTTACCAGAGCCCGGCTGTCGGGGGCACCCTCGACCTTCACCTGGTAAGTGCGGCCGAATTTCACAAAATTGTTGACATAGGTGGAACCGAGGTATGTGCCGATCGTATTGAACACCTCGCTTAGCGGAATCTGCATCAGCTCTACTTTGTTCCGGTCGATATTCAGGTAATACTGGGGTACACTGGCGCTGAACATCGACTGGACGGTAGAGAGACCCGGGGTCTCGTTGCCGGCGAGCATCAGTTCGTCTGTCATGCGTTGCAGTTCTTGCGGGCCGTAGCTGTTGATATCCTCCAGCATGACTTCAAACCCGCTGCTTTCGCCCAATCCCGGGATGGCCGGCGGTAAGACGGCGAAGGTTCTGGCTTCCGGTATCGCTTCATAGGCCATACCGTTGAATTGGTTCACCAGGCTTTGGGCGCTTAACTGCGGAGATTTCCGTTGGTCCCAGTTTTTGAGCATCACGAACAGCGTGGCGGCATTCGAAGCGTTTGCATTACTCATCATTGAAAAGCCGTTGATCGTGATATAGGTTTCGATGCCTTCCATTTGGTTCAGTACGGCCGACGCTTTTTGCAGGGCTGTAGCCGTCTGGCTCGACGAAGCACCGTCGGTCAGTTGCATGAAAGCGATGAAATACCCCTGGTCTTCTTCCGGGATAAAAGTACGCGGCCATTTGATAAATCCCCAGAAAGCCAGCACCGAAAGGATCAAAAAGACGATAAAAGTCATCAGCGATTTACGCATGAAGTGAGTGATCACCCAGGTATAACCATGGTTTGTCTTTTCAAAAAACCGGTTGAAAGCTTTGAAGAGAAAGAATTTGGCCGGCTGTTTGGGTTTCAGAAACAGGGCACAAAGTGCGGGGCTCAGGGTGAGGGCGTTGAACCCGCTGATTACCGTCGAGATGGCGATCGTCAGGGCGAATTGTTTGTACAACTGGCCGGTGATGCCGCCGATAAAGGCCGTGGGAATAAATACGGCCAACAGTACGAGCACAATACCCACAACAGCTCCCGACACTTCCTTCATGGCCTGGATCACCGCCTCTTTTACGGTGGGATACCGGCCGGTTTCGATCAGCCGGTAACTGTTTTCTACGATGATAATGGCGTCGTCTACTACCAGCCCGATAGCCAGTACCAGTCCGAAGAGAGTCAGCGTATTGATGGAAAATCCCAGCATCGCCATGAAGGTGAAAGTCCCGACCAGCGAGACGGGAATCGTGATCAGCGGAATCAGCATCGCCCGCCAGTTTTGGAGGAAGATCAGAATAACCAGTAAAACCAGGATAAAGGCGGTGATCAGGGTTTCGTATATTCCTGAAATCGAGGCATTGATAAATTCCGTCGTATCGAGGGTCACGCTGTATTGCACCCCTTCGGGGAAATAGGAGGCCAGTTTGTCCATCTCTTTTTTCACCCGTTGTGCCACGTCCAGGGCGTTGGCTCCCGGAAGCTGATAGACGGCGATAGCTGCGACGGCTCCGCCTTTCAGGGTGGCGGTGGAGCTGTAGCTTTCACGTCCGAGCTCTATAGTGGCCAGGTCACGGATGCGAAGGTATTTGCCGTCGGGAAGGGCCTTGACGATGATATTGCCGAATTCTCCTTCATCGATCAGTAATCCTTTGGTTTCGAGGGTGTATTGGTAGGCTTCTTTGCGGACTAAGGGTTCCGATCCCACGCTGCCCGCTGTAACCTGGATATTCTGGCCCTGAATGGCCGATACGATATCCGCCGGAGTGATGCCCCGGATAGTCAGCTGATCCGGATCCAGCCAGATACGCATACTGTATTTGCCCATGCCGAACAAGCCCACATTACCTACTCCTTTTACCCGGCCCAATTCGTTGGTGATATTCAGGGCCGCATAATTAGAGAGAAAAAGAGCGTCGTATTGCGGACTATCCGAGGTCAGTGACAGAAACATCACGACGTTGGTCGATTCCTTGGTCGTAGTGACCCCGATCTGGGTCACCTCCTGCGGTAAAGTGCTCAGGGCCATGTTCACCCGGTTTTCTACGAGCACGGTGGCCATATCCAGGTCGGTTCCCACTTCGAAAGTGATGGTCAGCTGGTAGCTGCCTGTGCTCGACGAAGTCGACGACATATAAAGCATACCCTCTACGCCGTTCACTTGTTGCTCGATCGGGGTACCTACCATGTCGGCGATTGTACTGGCATTGGCTCCGGGGTAGGAGGCCCGGACAACGACTGTCGGAGGAGTGATCGTCGGATATTGTTCTACCGGCAGACCACGTAAAGATACCAGTCCTGCGATCACGATAAGGATAGACAGGACCGTAGCGAATATAGGGCGGTTAATGAAAAATGTACTGAACATAGGAATAGATTAACGTTTTGTTTTTTCTCTCACTGGTTTCACGGTCATGCCCGGACGCACATTCATCAGGGCTTCCACGACATAACGGTCGTCCGGAGTGACACCGCTGACGATCTCCCGCATGCCGTCGTTACTCAATACCCCGACTTTGACGGTTTGCTGCACCACCCGGTTGTTCTCATCCACCAGATAGACATAGCGGCCTGCCTGTCCCGTGCCGATCGAAGCCTCCGGTATCAGTAAAGCATCTTTTACCACTTTATAGGGAAGCCGGATTTTAACATACATCCCGCTTAATAATTCTTCTTTCGGATTTTCGAGAATGGCCCGTACGGTCACCGTCCCGGTTTGCAGATCGACGTTCGGCGAAGTATAGTCGAGCTCGCCTTTCCAATAACGGCTGGTGTCCGCAGCATTGATGACCGTCAGCGCCAGGGCCGAATCTTTCGATACCAGCGGATTGGTCACCGGAGGAATTTGTTCGAACTCGGCATAAGCCATATTGAAATAAGCATACATATACTTATCTTTATACATCGTAGCCAGGGTGACCGGTTGTACCGCTCCTCCGACAAAGTTCTGAAGGTCCACCAGGTTCCGGGATACCCGTCCGTCGAAAGGAGCTTTGATGTAACAATAATTCAGATTGGTCTGAGCAGTATTCAATTGTGCCCGGGCATTCTGAAGATTCGCTATCGCCGAATGGTAATCCGATTCGGCCTGGATGAAGTCGATCTCACTGATAGCCCGGCTAGGCATCGCTTCTTTCATCTTCTCGTATTGTGCCCTGGCGTAAGCCAGACGTGCCTCTGTACTCTTCATTTCGGCCTGTGCCGCTTTCAACTGATCCTGATAGGGTTGAGGTTCGATGACAAACAACAACTGGCCTGCTTTTACCGGCACTCCCGGGATATAATTCATCTTTTCCAGGAATCCCGATACCCGGGCCACCAGATTCACCGTTTGCACGGCTTCCAGATAAGCCGGATACTGATACGTATACACGACATCGTGTTGGGCAGGTCTGTTCACTAAAATCTCCGGGGCCGCTTGTCCGCTTGCGGCTTCCTGTTTCTCTTTCTTCCTGCAACCTCCCAATATCACTCCCAAACCAATCATCAGAACGATCATCTTTTTCATAACAATGATTTTTTTAATTCGCTTTTAGCCTTTAACTTTATTTTTCCACTCCTCCCCCCAGTGCCTTATACACCTGTATCATATAGAGCAGGGTTGCACTCTGCGAATTCACATACACATTTTCGTAGTTCAATACATTGCGTTGTGAGTCCAGTACATTCTGGTAATTGGTCAGTCCTTTCTTATACAGGTCCATTGCATATTCCAGTGTCAGTTTAATTTCCTGCAGAGCAAGCCGGTCTGCATCCAGTTGTTGGAGTGATTTATTATATGACGATAAGGCATCGTCTACCTCTTGCAAAGCTGTGAGCAGAGTTTGGTTATACGTATTGATCCCTTCGTCCAGTTGGATTTGGGCCTGCCGGTTAGCCTGGGCGATCTGGCGCCCGCTGAAAATCGTCCATTTGATGCTCGGGCTGATTTGCCACGTCATGTTCTCCTTCTTGAAAAACTGTTTGTAATATTCGTTGCCATACCCGAAAGCGCCCGTTAGGTAGAATTTCGGCCACCAGTCTGCCCGTGTTGCTCCTGCTGCGGCTGCCAGTGCATCCATCGTCCGTTCGGCCGAGCGGACATCCGGGCGCCGCCGGATCAGTTCGGCCGGGATTCCTTGCATAAGGATCGGGTTGCCTTGGGGGAGAGGGTGCACTTGCAGTAAAGCTTGCCGTAAAGAATCCGAATACTCTCCGGTCAGGACAGCCAGTGTATTCACTTCCGAGTAGACCGAGGCTTCCAGTCCGGGAAGGGTTGCCTTCGTTTGTAGCCACAGGCCTTTCGATTGCGCCACCGTTAGGTTGGAAGTCAGTCCGGCCGCCAGTTTGGCTTCATTGATCCGGAGAATCTCCTCCTGGGATTCCAGGTTATTACGGGCAACTTCCAGTTGTTGCTGGTAAGTGCGCAGACGGATATAAGCCATCGCCACTTCTGAGGCGAGCGAGACCATTGTACCCCGGTAATCCTCCTGTGAAGCCAGGTAATATTCTTTTTGGGCTTTGGCTCCTTTCCGGATATTGCCGAACACATCGATTTCCCAATTCATTTCTATACCGGCCTGCCCGATGTGGTAGTAATTATCGGCATGGTCGATGCCCAGACTGCTTTTTTCCGGTGTATATTGGGCCGAAGCGCTGAAACTCGGGAAAAAATGGCCCTGTTGTGACCGCCAGCGCGATTTCGCCAATTGGATATTTTTTACTGCATTCTGCAGATTATAATTATTGGCTACAGATTTGTCGATCAGACGGATAAGTGTCGAATCTCCGAAAAATTGCCACCAACTGTCTTCTGAAGGCATCGTTTGTTGCAGATCGAGTACCGGGTCTTGCTGGGCTTTTGACCGGCCCCCTAAGATCAGGCTTAAAAATAACAGAAATAAGATTCGTCTCATATCGGATCGGTTAAAATATCGTTTAAATTACAAATCCCTATACGAAAACGAAATAGCGAATGTTGTGGAATAATTCAGCTCGTTTGTGGAATAATTCCACAAAAACAAGTTCCCCGGGGAAAAGATTTGAATATATAGTATGCTGACAGCCAATGCATAACTTTTATACTTGAAAAATGGTATATATTTTTCATAAGCGAGGAAATAGCAAGTATAAATAAATTAAACAGATAAATATGAGGGTTAATAATTGGCTGAGTGGTTTTGCCTGTGTGCTCCTGTTGGGAGTGGTGGGTTGTAAAAAAGATAAGATACGTGAAGGAATTCCCGTAGTAGTTGAGAAAGTGGGGGTCGATGATGTAGAGATATTCGGTGATTATGTAGGGCGGATCAGGGCCCGGCAATTTGTGGAAGTACATGCCCGGGTAGAAGGCTATCTGGAAAAGATGCTTTTTGAGGAAGGGAAACGGGTAGAGCGTAATCAGCCCTTGTTTATTATCAATCCCGATTTATATAAAGCGCGGGCCGATAAAGCTGCGGCTCAACTGAAAAAAGACGAAGCCCAGGAGTTGAAAACCGGACGCGATGTAGAGCGTTTGCGTCCTTTATACGAACAGAATGCAGCCAGCCAGTTGGACCTGGATAATGCCATTGCCGCTTACGAAAGTGCTAAAGCGAACGTAGCCATGAGTAAAGCCGATCTGGCACAGGCAGAGATGGAGCTGGGATATACGACGGTACGTTCGCCCATTTCGGGATACATCAGCGAACGGCATGCCGATATCGGTACCTTGGTGGGCCCCGGCTCCAAGTCGCTATTGGCGACCGTCGTGGCCAGCGATACCGTGTTGGTCGATTTTAGCCTCACCGCCCTCGATTATCTCCGCAGCCAGCAGCGTAATGTCAGATTAGGCGAGCAGGACGCTACCCGTTCCTGGCAGCCCTCGATTACGGTCACCCTGGCCGATAATTCTGTTTATCCGGAGAAGGGCCTGGTCGACTTTGCCGAGCCTCAGGTCGATCCCAAGACAGGTACTTTCGGGGTGAGAGCCGAACTGGCCAATCCCGGGCGGAAACTGCTGCCCGGACAGTTTACCAAAGTCAAATTGCTGCTCGATGTGCGCGAAAACGCCGTAGTGGTACCTGCCCGCGCAATTATTATCGAGAAGGGAGGTGCTCATGTTTATGTTATGCGCAGGGATAGTACTGCCGAGAAACGGTTTATCGAAACCGGACCCGAAGTCGGTAATTTTGTGGTGGTAGAGAGGGGATTGGGACCTGATGAAATGGTCGTGACCGAGGGACAACACAAACTTTCTCCCGGTGATCTTTTGGCTCCCCGCACGGTGGCTAAAAAAGAAGAAAATACAGACGAAATAAACGAAGTAAGATGAAAGTTGAATTCTTTATAGACCGCCCTATCTTTTCGGCGGTATTATCCATATTGATTGTCGTGGTAGGATGTATCGGCCTCTATTTGTTGCCGGTGGATCAATACCCGCAGATTACACCTCCTATGGTGAAAATTTCGGCCTCCTATCCCGGAGCTAGTGCACAGACTGTCTCGCAGGCTGTGGCGACCCCCATCGAGCAGGAACTCAACGGGACGCCGGGAATGCTCTACATGGAATCCAGCAGTTCCAATTCCGGCGGTTTGTCGATCAATGTCACCTTCGACATTTCGGCCAATCCCGAATTATCTGCCGTAGAAATCCAGAACCGGGTGAAACTGGCCGAGTCGCGCTTGCCCGCCGAGGTGGTGCAGAACGGTATTTCCGTCGAAAAGCAATCTTCGAATCAGCTCATGACCCTGACCCTGACTTCCGACGATCCCCGTTTCGACGAAATCTACCTCAGTAATTTTGCGACGATCAATGTCCTGGATATCCTGAGGCGTATCCCCGGGGTAGGACGGGTTTCCAATATCGGAAGCCGTTATTATGGTATGTGTATCTGGGTGATGCCCGACCGGATGGCTAATTTCGGACTGACGGTAAAAGATTTGCAGGATGCCCTCAAAGACCAGAACCGTGAGTCGGCGGCCGGCGAATTGGGCAAGCAGCCTATTTCCGGGCAGGATATAACCATTCCGATCACTACCCAGGGGCGTTTGTCTACAGTCAATGAATTCGAAGAGATTGTGGTCAGAGCGAATCCAGACGGTTCTATCGTACGTTTGAGGGACGTTGCCCGGGTCTCTCTCGAGGCTTCTTCCTATTCCACCGAGAGTGGTATGAACGGTAAAAATGCCGCAGTACTCGGGATTTATACCCTTCCCGGTGCGAATGCCGTCGAAGTGGCCGGGCAGGTGCGCGAAACGATGAAAGAGATCAGTAAGAATTTTCCCGAAGGGCTCGATTACGAAATCCCTTTCGATATCACCAGCTACATTTCCGAGTCTATCCACGAAGTGTATAAAACCTTGTTCGAAGCGCTGTTGCTGGTGGTGTTGGTGGTATTTCTTTCGCTCCAGAACTGGCGCGCTTCTCTGGTGCCCCTGATTGCTGTGCCGATATCGTTGATCGGAACTTTCGGGGTGATGTTGGTTTTGGGCTTTTCGCTCAATTTACTTACTCTGTTGGGATTGATTTTGTCGATAGGTATCGTGGTCGACGATGCCATTGTAGTTGTCGAAGCGGTCGGGAGTTATATGGAAAAAGAAGGTTTGAGCCCCTACGAGGCTACGAAGAAAGCTATGCGGGGATTGACCGGGGCGTTGATCGCCACCTCTCTCGTGCTGGCTGCGGTATTTATTCCGGTTAGTTTTCTGGGGGGGATTACCGGTTTGCTTTACCGGCAGTTTGCCATTACCATTGTCGTTTCGGTGTTGATATCGACTGTGGTCGCTTTGACGCTGAGCCCGGCGATGTGTGCGCTCTTGCTGCGTCCTTCCGCACCCTCTAAAAACCGTATTTTCGGAATGATCAACCGTTGGCTGGCTACCGGAAACCGGAAATATGTAGGGATAATCGGTAAAGCGATCACCAATCCCCGCCGTATCCTGGCCGGTTTCGGGATGGTACTTGTTTTCATCTTTGTATTGAACCGGGTGGTTCCGGGTAGTTTTATGCCTGAAGAAGATCAGGGCTATTTCAAGGTTGAACTGGAATTACCCGAAGGGGCTACACTCGAGCGTACACGCCTGGTGACGGATCGGGCGGTAGAATTTCTGAAAGCTCATCCTGCAGTCGGTTATGTACAGAATGTGACCGGTTCCAGTCCCCGGGTAGGAACCAACCAGGCCCGCTCCGAACTGACGGTGATTCTGAAATCGTGGGAAAAGCGTAAAGGAAACGGTATGGAGATCGATCAGGTGATGGAAGATACCCGCAAAGAGTTGAAGCAATATCCCGAGGCCCGGGTTTATTTGTCGAAACCGCCTGTTATTCCAGGCTTAGGTACTGCCGGTGGATTCGAGATGCAGGTCGAAGCCCGGAATGGAGCTACTTTCGAAAATCTGGTCGAAGCGGTCGATACCCTGATGAAGTATGCTGCCGAGAGTAAAGCTTTCACCGGTCTGTCGTCTTCGTTACAGGCCGAAATTCCTCAGCTGTATTTTGATGTCGACCGGGACAAAGCCAAATTCCTGGGTATCCCGATGTCCGATATTTTTTCGACGATGAAAGCCTACACCGGATCGGTTTATGTGAACGATTTCAATATGTTTAACCGGGTTTATAAGGTATATATTCAGGCCGAAGCTCCTTACCGGGCACATAAAGACAATATCAATATGTTCTTTGTAAAGACGGCGGGAGGGGATATGGTGCCTCTGACTGCTTTGGGTGATGCCGAATATACGACAGGTCCGGGAAATATCCGGCGCTTCAATATGTTCACGACGGCAGTTGTCCGGGGGGTGGCAGCTCCGGGATATAGTTCGGGTGAGGTGATGCGTAAGATGGAAAACATTGCCAGGACTCATTTACCCGAGAATATCGGTGTCGAATGGAGCGGTTTGTCTTATCAGGAGAAAAAAGCCGAGGGACAGCTGGGGCTGGTATTGACTCTGGTATTCCTGTTCGTCTTCCTCTTTCTGGCTGCTTTATACGAAAGTTGGCTGGTGCCGGTGGCTGTCTTGCTGTCGTTGCCCGTTGCTGCTTTGGGGGCTTATCTGGGCATTCTGGGATTTGGGCTCGAGAACGATATCTATTTCCAGATCGGTTTGGTGACTTTGATCGGTCTGGCTGCTAAAAATGCGATTTTGATTGTGGAGTTTGCCAAGATGGAAGTCGACAAAGGGGTCGATGTGGTTGTCGCTGCCAAAAATGCGGCCATGTTGCGTTTCCGTCCGATCCTGATGACTTCGCTGGCCTTTGTGTTGGGTATGTTGCCTCTGGTCATGGCATCCGGACCGGGATCGGCCAGCCGCCATTCGATCGGGACCGGTGTGTTCTTCGGTATGATTGCAGCCATTACCATCGGAATAGTATTGGTACCTTTCTTCTTTGTAATGGTCTATAAATTCAAAGAAAAGATTAGAGTAAAAACGAAAAGCGTAAAATGATGAAGAAAATTTATACCCTCGCTATTGTATTGCTGGTATTGGGAGTGAGTTCATGTAAACTGGGAAAGCATTACTCCCGGCCCGAACTCCGCTTGCCGGAACAGATCGAAGGAACGGTGCCCGATTCGGTTTCGGCCGGTGATATCCGATGGACCGATTTATATACCGATCCGGTACTCCGGCAGTTGATCCGGAAAACATTGGAAGGAAACAAAGACCTGATGATCGCTGCGGCCAAAGTGAAAGAATCGATGGAACTCCGTCGTATCGCTAAAGCCGACCTTTTCCCCAAGGCAGAGGCTACCGTGTCTGCCGAGCGGGAATACGATGAAACGCCTGGGAATACTTTTGAAGGAAAAGTGTTGGCATCCTGGGAAGTCGATTTGTGGGGAAAACTACGTTGGGCCGGTCAGGCCGCTCTGGCCGAATATTTGCAGAGCGTCGAAGGCAGGCAGGCTTTGCAGTCGGCTCTGGTTGCCCAAGTGGCGCAGGCTTATTTCGAGTTGATCGCTTTAGATCAGGAACTGGCCATCGTACGGCAGACACTGGCGGCCCGGCAGGAAGGAGTACGTCTGGCAAAGCTCAGGTTCGAGGGAGGATTGACTTCCGAAAATCCCTTGCGTCAGGCACAGGTCGAATTGGCCAGAACCCAAACCCTGGTACCGGGATTAGAGAGGGAGATTCGCCTCAAAGAGAATCAGATTACTTTACTGGCCGGAGAATATCCCGGAGAAGTGGCGAGAGGGAAAAGTATCGGTCAGCAGCAGTTGATGACCGCTCTGCCGGTGGGATTATCTTCCCGAATCCTGGAAAGACGGCCCGACATCCGCCAGGCCGAATATCGGTTGAAAGCGGCTCATGCCAAAGTCGGTGTGGCTTATACCAGCATGTTCCCGAAATTTACTTTAACCGGACATTATGACCTCGAGAGCAGCGATCTGACCGATTTTCTGAAAGCACCTTACTTTTTTGTCGGTGGTGAATTATTGGCACCGGTGTTTAATCTGGGAAAAAACAGAGCGCGTTTAAAAGCTTCCAGAGCTGTGCAGGAACAGGAAACCTACAATTATCAGAAAGTGGTGCTCCAGGCTTTCACCGAAGTGAGCAATGCCTTGGTCAACTCCCGTAAAAGTCGTGAAATCCGTGAATCCCGCGAACATCTCGAACAGTCGGCCCGTTCTAATCTCGATCTGGCTACTTTGCAATACATCAACGGAGTGATCAGTTATCTCGATGTATTGGATGCCCAGCGTGGATATTTCGATGCTCAGATCGGGCTCAATACGGCTATCCGCGACGAATTACTGGCTACGGTACAATTGTATCAGGTATTGGGAGGCGGTTGTTCATAGGGATGTCAAAAAATGTACATCGGGAGTGTACCCTGATCAGGATTTCCGGGATTCGATCTCCCGGAGATTCTCCATTTTTTTCTTTCGCAGGAATCCGTTGATATCTTCCAGGTGTTCGGTGACTTTACCGTTTCCGAATTCGTAGACCTTTTGGGCCAGTCCGTTGAGGAAATCCCGGTCATGGGATACGACGATCAGTGTGCCGTCGAAATCGATCAAAGCATTTTTCAGTATATCTTTCGTTTTCAGGTCCAGGTGGTTGGTCGGTTCGTCGAGGATCAACAGGTTGACCGGTTGAAGAAGCAGTTTGATCATAGCCAGACGGGTGCGCTCTCCGCCCGAAAGTACCTTCACTTTTTTGTCGATATCGTCTCCGCTGAACATAAAGGCGCCCAGCAGGTTTTTGGTATTACTTTTCAGCTCCGAAGGGGTAACGTCATCCACCGTCTGGAAAACAGTCAGTTCTTCGTCCAGAAGAGAGGCCTGGTTTTGGGCGAAATAACCGATTTGTACATTGTGGCCGAGTGTGAGTTTACCGGTATAATCCGTAATCTCCCCCATAATACATTTTACGAGCGTAGATTTTCCTTCCCCGTTGCGTCCTACGAAAGCCACCTTTTCTTCTCTTTGAATGGTGAACCCCGCCTCTTTGAACACCAGATGATCCCCGTAATATTTCGACAATTCCTGGGCGATTACCGGATAGCTGCCCGAACGGGGAGAAGGAGGAAATTTCAGGCGCAGGGCAGAGGTATCTTCTTCGTCCACTTCGATCAGCTCTAGCTTTTCGAGCATCTTTACCCGCGATTGCACTTGCAGGGTTTTAGAGTAAGTGCCTTTAAACCGCTCGATAAAATCTTTGGTTTCGGCGATCATTTTTTGTTGTTCGTCATAGGCTTTTTGTTGTTGGGCCCGGCGGTCTTTACGTAGCTCCAGGTACTTGGAGTAATTCACCTTATAATCGTAGATCCGTCCCATCGTGACTTCGATGGTCCGGGTGGTGATGTTATCGACGAATGTACGGTCGTGAGAAATAACGACGACAGCTTTTCCGTTGCTGATCAGAAATTCTTCCAGCCATTGGATCGAGTCGATATCCAGATGATTGGTGGGTTCGTCTAAAAGCAGGACATCCGGATTTTTGAGTAACATTTTGGCCAGTTCGATCCGCATCCGCCAGCCTCCGCTGAAATCGCTGGTCTGACGTTGCAGGTCTTCCCGTTTGAACCCCAGCCCTAGCAGTGTTTTTTCGACATCTGCTTCGAAATGGGTGAGATCGATACTATAATATTTCTCGCTCAGAGCAGAAACCTCTTCGATCAATTTATAATATTCGGGTGAGTCGTAATCGGTACGCTCGGTCAGCTGACGGTTCAGGTCGTCGATCCTTTTCTCCATTGCGAAAAGAGGGGCAAAAGCCTGCGAAGCTTCTTCGTATACGGTGCGTCCGTCTTCGGTCATCAGATGCTGCGGGAGATAGGCGATCACGGTATCTTTCGGCGCCGATACATTGCCCCGGCTCGGTTTGCGCTGGCCTGCCAGGATTTTCAGAAGGGTGGATTTCCCTGCACCGTTTTTTCCCATCAGGGCTATCCGGTCTTTCTCATTGATCTGAAAGGAAATATCTTTAAAGAGGGCTCTGTCACCGAATTCTACCGTAAGTCCGTCTACTGAAATCATTTTTTATCTGTCGAAAATTTTTAAATCCATCTTTCCCCCTTCTTTTTCCTGCCCCTCTGTTCTTTTTATCCTGCCGCAAAGATAGAAAGAAGTCGAATAAAAATGCCGGAATAAGGATAAATAAAGTAAATATAGTTATCTTCCCCGGATTATCCGATAAATTTACCTTCCTTCCAGATGCCCGAATTCCGGGTACCGTCGGCCCAGGTATAGGTCCCCTGTCCGTGTCGTCTGTCATTCATCCATTGGCCTGTATATTTATCTCCGTTATTCCAGGTGAACGTCCCTTGTCCTTGTTTCATATCGTTTACCCATTGCCCTTCATATTTATTTCCGTCGGCATGATAATAAATACCCTGACCGTGCATACGATCATTCATCCATTGTCCTACGTATTTATCCCCATTGACCCACGTGAACGTCCCTTGTCCCTGTTTCTTATCGTCGAACCATTGTCCTTCATACCGACAACCATTGGCATAATAATAAATCCCCTCTCCTTGTTGTTTGTCATTCACCCATTGTCCCTTATATTTGCTACCATCGGGATGATAAAGTGTTCCCTGACCGTGCATACAATCATTTTTCCATTGCCCTTCATACCTGCTTCCACTTTTCCACTGGTAAGTTCCCTGTCCTTGTTTTTTGCCGTTCTCCCATTGTCCGTCGTATTTACTGCCATCGGCAAAATAATAAATGCCTGGTCCTTGTTTGTGATCATTCTCCCATTGTCCGTCGTATTTATCCCCGTTGGCATAATAAAAAACGCCTTGACCATGCATATAGTCACCATTCCATTGCCCTTCGTACCTGCTTCCGTCTTGCCAGTCGTAAGTTCCCCAGCCTTGTTTCTTATCGTTTACCCAATCTCCTTTATATTTGCTTCCGTTGGCATAATAAAAAATACCCCGTCCGTGCATATTCCCGTTTTTCCATTGTCCTTCATATCTACCCCCGTCGGTCCAGCAATAAGTCCCCTGTCCGTTGAATTTTCCATCTGCCATTTCTCCGGTATAGCTCCCATTGTCGAACTTATGGGTTTCCATCTTTGAAGTATTGGAAGCCGTAGAGGAGGAGGTAAAAGTATTCGAAATAGGAGTGCTTCCCGAAGTGCCGGATGTTGTCGAAGACGGAGTTAACCCACGTCCGAGGCATTGGGCGATCGAGGCGACAAGCTCTTGAATATGATGGCTTTCGAATGGACAAGCATCTATCCGGTCCAATTTCAATAAGTGATAGGTCATATCGCTGGGTCCCAACTTCTTGGAGATCTTAAACGGGACGATATTTTTCTCGAATTCCAGTGCCAGGCTAATCTCGTTCGCCGTATTCTCGGAATTATTCGAATGCTCCGACCATATAAAAAGTAAAATCTTACTATTATACACAGCCTGTGAGATCGCTTTGGCATAAGAAGTCCCTCTTTTTATCTCCTCTTTATCTATCCAATAAGATATATTCGCTTGCGTCAATGCAGCTCTGATCTTTTTCACCAATTCTTCGTCTTTTCTCGAATAACTGATAAATACATCATGTTCCATATCGGTTTGATTTTTCATTATTTTAAACTACAAAGAAATAAAAACATATCCATTTCCGGGTCGGCATTTTCCAATATTTCCGGATTTTGTATCAACTGCCTGTCTTTTGCTGTCAAACGTTCCAGCTCGTAACCCGATAAAAAGATCATCAACTTACCGTCTTGTGTGAAGCCTTTGAGTTTTTTGGCATACCATTCCGGACGATTGCTTACCTTGGGGGCGGGTTGATTGTCGGCGATCAGTTTATTTTCTTCTGCACGTTGGCGGATCCAGTTCCATTTACCGTTATGCCGTTCCTTGATGCCCAATAGGTAATAACACTCCGAATCCTCCATCCCGGTTTGCTGATTGAGTTCCGTGACGATATAATCGTCGTTCATCATAAAACCGGCGATACTTATAAATCCTTTCTGACTTAAATCTGTAAATGCCTGCATGGCATTTTCCGTTTCCCAATAACTTTCCGGGACGTTATATTTCCCAAAATCGAATTTCAGGAAAGGAACGGCACTGCCGGGGATAATCCGGTAAATCACCGGTTCGAGGGCGGTGAAAAGATAAGCTTCGTTTCGATGCTGGGTGAGCAAAGGACCGATACTGGCTTCCAGTGTCCTGGTTTCCATCGGAAGGTATTTCCCCATCACTTGCAAAGCCGAATCGGTCTGTGTCAGTCGTTCAGGATATTTTCCATTGTTATACCCCTCGTAAAACCAGAATTGCGGACCTAGTTTGATAAAACTCTGTGTTCTGTCCGGGACCTCTCTTTGGTCTATGAACCGACCGTTTTTATGATAGCGGTAGAGTTGCACATCTTGTCCCGACAAAATATAGAGCTCGTCTGTTTCGGGATCACTGTAAAAGTCGCTCAATCCCAGGTATTCGCCCGGTGCTCTTCCGATTTTTCCGATAGAATCTAAAAATTCTCCCTTCCTGTCGAACCGGTAAACAAGATTACTCCCGTTCAGCATGTCACCGACATAAAAACTATTACTGTCCGAACGAATCGCATTATATGCCCCCACCGTGATCGATTCCCGGTGGTCCAGTTTGATCACTTCTATCGATTCGATAAAAGTCCTTAGCGAAGAAGCATTGGGCCCGCTATATTCTACCATTTCAGGTAATTCGGGTCGGGAAGTCCCGGCATGACAACCGGTCAGAAGTGCACAAAGCAAAAAGAAAAGGATATTCTGCATAACAAGGATACAATTATAATTTGTTTGCCAAGTTATGATTATTTTGTCAAAAATTTAGATAAATGTGGTATATTTGTTCGCACTAAATCGTTTCGTTGACCATTGTAAAATATGACAAACCGGCAAATTTCACCTCATACAGCCTCTTTTGAAAAGATCTTCCGGGAATATTATCCGGTATTGCTGCCTTTTGTGGAACGGCATGTCGGAGAACGGGAACTGGCTAAAGATTTGGTGCAGGATGTCTTTTTGAAATTATATAAGAGTTATCCTTATTTTTCCTCAGAGGTAAATATTAAATCCTGGTTATATACCTCTTCACGAAATGCTGCATTGGATTATCTGCGGCATTTGAAAGTTCGGGATAACAATAAGCTACTGATGGCAGAAGCGATGATGTATGCTGCCGATGTGGATGAGGTGATCAGTGAAGAACTGACCCGCAAGATCCATGAAGCTATCGATTCTTTACCTTTGCAGTGCTGCCAGATCGTACGTATGCATATCATCGATGGAAAGAAATATACCGAAATCTCCGCTGAATTGGGAATATCTATAAATACCATAAAAACACAGATTTTCCGTGGATATAAAAAATTGCGTGAACTACTTGCCGATGATTTGAATGCCCTGGTGTTATTTTATTTCCATATCGTCAGAAAAGAAAATCCTGATTTTTGTTGCAAATCAGAAGAAATATCAAATTTTTGTCACTCAAAATAAAAATAAGCTCGTCTTATCTGTAATTGAAACAAACTGTCGGATGAAAATCCGATGTTTATTATAAACAAT
>OGJR01001267.1_pt1 | contig 17169 bp, 17 predicted proteins | sample 1572301 | NCBI WGS metagenome assembly OGJR01 (sample SAMEA2582083, study PRJEB24529) | metagenome | biome: Human gut stool | place: China | collected 2011 | reverse complement strand
GCGTTACGCTATTCTCTCCCATTATAGTACGGTATCTATAACTACTATCATCTACCTGAACATCGAGCCGGATTCCTCCGTTTTTATCGTATATCTTCATAAGAAAGAGTTTTAATATACTGCCATTAGCAGCACTTAAAAGTAATAATAAAAGGGAGACAATGCTCCCTTATTATATTATTTTTATTGCAATAATAACTCAGAAGCAATAGACTTGCATTCCCTTCTGTAAAGTTGCAAAGCATTATATTCAGCCAAATGCTCATCGTTTCCATCACCGTAATTACATAAAATGGCTTCCACTTTATTTTGACTATATTTTAAGCGAACTAATCCGGCAACAAAATCGTCATAACTTGCCGATGTAGCTTCGATGATTGTACCACCATCTTTTTCAGAACCAGAGTAAGCATAAGCCGTACAAGGTTCAGGCACTTCCCGTCCCTCTGTTATAGTTTCCGGTACATAATCCGGTATAATTTCTTCATTCAAGTACACAATGAAATGATTATCATCGTACTTTTCATATTTCTTTCTATCTAAATATTTTACTTTCATATCATGTAAATTTATAAAATTTCTTTTTCAACTTATTGGTAAATTCGCGTACTACGGTCGGACAAGGCAAATCTTCTTTCAAAAAAGCAGTACTTGCTTGCTCAATCATAACGGTGCTGCCCGTATATGAATAATATTCAGCCTCTTTAGCCGTAGTATTACCATTTTTATCCTTTACCATTTCAAAATTATAAGTCTCTTTGTCTTCACCGTCTATATCAATTTCAGTGATAGTTTCCTTTATCACTTTATAACGAATAACAAGGCATTTTTTAGGTTGAGTTTTTTTCTCTTGCTTCATGCCTCCATTACCGTCAGAAACTTCAATAATAACGTCCTCAGTCTCAATCTTACTATCTTCAAAAGTGAAGTCAATCAACAAAATTTTATAGTCATTTTCTTCTTCACCTTCTTTACACACTATTTCCGAGAATGGTCTCTTCTGGTCGAATTTCATACCTTCAAAGGGCAATTTTACACGACGGTTTTTAATTACCGTTCCAAGTCTTTTTTCCATATTTATATCTAATTTTCTTAATAAATTTCTTGAATCTGCATGAGAAGCAAAACCTATACGAGAAGCACATGTAAGCCTAACCTCTTCTGGTGATAAACCTTTCTTTTTAAGGCTGGCTACCTGTCGGCAAAGTTCACGCTTATTTCTTTTCCGTAGTTTACGGTGGTCATGGAACGCAACATATCCGCATACATCTATACCATCAGCATAAACAGGTCTGACATTCCAATTCTTGTTTACTTCCAGATAATAATCTTTGGCGAGTACCATTATAGCAAGTTCCGTTACAATATGAAGGAAAACCTTATCTTCATGCAAAATGACAATATTATCGGCAAAGCGAAGATAATACTTCAATCCTTCGGTAATGTAACGGTCAAACTTAGAATTTAGATAAGCAACTCCCTTTGAGAGTTCATCAGCCTGAGATTTTGTCCGGCAAGTCATAAAGCAATCTGTAACATAGCGATTTCTCCAATAAGCCAACTTATCAGGGTCTTTACTTATTTTGAATATAGCAATAGCCAATCTATCAAATGGAGCAAGGAAGAAATTAGCAAGTATCTGAGAGATTTTCACGCCTAACGGCATACCTTGGTAGTAACTCTCTATAAACTCATCAAGAAATCGAAGCAATTTAGCATCCTTGATTTTTGTACGAAGATGGCTTTTCATTAAATCATGCATTATCTGCATAAAGAAGTGATGAACATCAAGTTGTACAAAATAATAGGTAGCTTTATAATCAGAATACAAATCCTTCCTCAATAAATTTATAAAATCATGAGTACCTCTACCCTTTACACATGAGCAGGATTTACGAATAAACGTATTACAGAGTAATGGCTCAATTTGAAGGCAAGCCGCCCATTGCATAACATGGTCTTGTATTGGTAGTTTACTGACTATACGAGGCTTAGTCTCAAAAATCTTTTTATCTGTATAAGATGAAGTTTGCCAGCTTTCGGAGATATAAGCATTGAGCAACTGTTCAAGGTTGGGGTCTAACTCTTCCTCGAACTTGCGGACGGAATCCCGGCTGTGTTTTTGTTCCGAGAAACCGTAAAAAGCAAGCTCAAAATTATCTCTCGTCTCAATGGAGGGAGAAATGAATCCTTTTTTTCTCATAATGTGTCAAAATCAGTGTCTTTGTCTGGGTCATGTCTGCTTTTTCTTTAACGTATTACCTTCGACCTGCAATCACAGCCTACCAGTACATCCGTTTATAGTTTATCTTTCGCCGTGGGGCGAGGTCTCAATCCCTATAAAATTAACTTTCGTCTTGTAAAGTTGAGAGGCGAGCCATAGTTCACATTGGAAGTCGAGACATCGTTATTCACATTAAGAGCACAAAGCCCCGATTGAGCCCCATTGTTAGCATTACAACCACGGAGACAAACACGGAAGCCAGAACTCAAGGCTCAGGGATTGACCACCTTTCAGGTACAAAGATAAAGAGTTTATGCTATCTCTAAAAATAAATATGGAAAAAAGTCAAAGAACGATACGCATCCAGCGTAAGCCGCTACCGCGGCAAGAATTTGGGTGACCTATCGGTCACGGGTTCTTTTGCTCACAATGTTCACATAGTACCCTCAGAACCCTTTAGCCCACTTTAGGAAACCATTGCATATTCTGGTTCTACTGACCACTCCTCTTCTGCTTCGCAGAGAGGCGAGCCAGAGCTCACAGCGGAAGTCGAGACAGCGCTACTCACATCAAGAGCACAAAGCCCCGATCGAGCCCCACGGTAAGCAGTACAACCACGGAGACAAACACGGAAGCCAGAAGTAGCACCCGAATTATTCCAGAAATAATCACAATGATAAGTAGATTGAGAACCTCCCACTTGTGTTGCGAAATTCTCTAAATGGTCATAGCTCAATGTTTTTATATATCCGTCACCTTTAGGTATAGAGGTGGAATAAGCAACCATTCCAGCCTCATTACCGATAGTCCAATTTCCATAAATTGAAGGAGCTACCAAATGAGTAACGGTAGTATCAGCATTACACCGCACAAATTCATCATCCATGTGACGCCATAGAAAACCGTAAGCGTTTTTCAAACCGAAAAAAACAGGGACGGGAGCAGCATAATATGAACTTCCATCTTCTTTTAAGACGTTATAAGTAGAAACTCCACTTGAATCTCCAAGCTCAATGCCGACGTTTGTAGGAAGAATTGGACGATAACCAAAATCAGTCCCCCACCAAGAACCTGCATTTGTTACTCCTGCACCAAGACCACCCTGATATAAACCGTTACTATCCTTATTCGGATTATATGCAGCTTGTACATCACGAGTGCCGAAAATAATTTCAAAAAGCACCTTAACAATCATAGAATGGCGCATAGTGCCACACAACCATCCAGAACCGTTTTTACGGGCTGCTGCTCTCCAATATTCCGTATTTTGAGCAGTTGCAGCCCTGCCTAACATAGTCCGGTATGTGCCATCATAAGATGAAGGATTATCACCCCCTCTATACCTTACATCATCATTGATATAACTTACCAAAGTGCCCGTTGTCCGGTCAAGGCTCGCAAAGCCATGAGCAGACATAGAAGCTACCGGAATAACATAGTTATATTGCCCCGGGATAGGTGAAAGAGAAATCTCTTCATAACGCAATGAGCCAATCTTATAAGTTGCAAAATAGAATTTCTTTCCCCAACCCCATTGATAATGCCCCATACTTCCGTCAAGTTTGGCAACCTCACCACTCTCAAAACGATAATGGTTAGTAGGGTCAAGTTTTCTACGGGTATGGTCATTCTTTACGAGATAGCATCCCAATTTCAATACTTCGGGAAGATTCCTGAGCATCTCAAGGCTACCGAAATAGCCAGCAGCTTGCGGAGTGGCATTATTCTCATTCCAGTAACGACCACATGACGGTGAATTTGCCATGCTTACAGCCTGACGCAAATCCATTTTAGCGGATGCACCCGTCTTTGAATCAAAGACCTCAATTTTTTTGTCTTGTACTTCATCCGTAGCCGCAGGTAAATCATCAACTTGCTGACCACCATCAAAAGCCCCAATAATAGTGCGGAGCTTTGCTTCTTCTGCTTCTGTTAAAGCCATAATTACTTAATATTAAAAGTTAAACAATTCTTATTTTGCCACTATTCAAACGAATCTTTCCTCCATTCAAACGAATTAACGGAGTACGGATAACAACATCAATCTTTTTCCATAATTCAGTATTTTGCGTAGGAATCACATAGAAAGTACTTTTCCCCGTTCCGTTTACCGTCAGATTTCCCGACGGGTCTGCATCCACAGAGTTACCGGATATTCTTTGATACAAAGCATTTTTCAAACAATAGGAAGGAAATACCCTGACATCAATCTTTTGCCGAATCTTATTTTTAGTACTGATTGAAGAAAGAACCGAAACCGACATTCTAACTGGAGCAGCATTGATATATCCGGCAACCAATTTAGAAAGCCCTTCCATCTCTTCAATTTTCTGAGCAGCCTCTCCATTCACCTGAATAGTTTTTTCCGTTGCTTGCTGAACATTGAGTTTCACAATTTCAAAATCATTTGTCGCTTCATTTGCCTGAGTAGCAGCAGCATTCGCTGACTTAGCAGCCCCGTATGTATTATCAGCAGCATTTGAGGCTCTGGTAGCCTCTCCAAGTGCTTTCTCTGCTGCCTCAGTAGATGGCTTACCATTTGCTATGCAACGCCACCAAGCAATATCAGTAACCGGATGACCTACATTGTCATCCTTAATTGAAAGATAGCAGCTATCTTCCGTTACGATAAAATCAAAACGTCCATATTTGACCGTATTTGAATAAGTGCCTTTATCGGTAAACGCTATTTTACCAAGAGGAATTTTTGTCATAATATATACTATTTAATTATCCAACATTTAAGTAAAGTTCTCCGGTTTCTTCATCGAACTTAACCAACTGAGGACTAACCTCATCTTCAAAGCTCATATAAAGAATCATATCATTTTCCTCAATAGAAAAAGTAGGATATATCACACCACCTTTCGCAAGAATTCCAGTATCAGTATATGCTTTCTTTTCTTCATCCCATTTCCACCAATTACCGTTGTCTCCCATGTATGGTTGATGGTCAGAAAATTCTTTTGCTCTATCCGATTGCGTTTTAGCACTATCTCCTTGTTTCTTAGCATAATCTCCATTATCTCCAGCAAATTTCGCAGCATCATTCGCCAAACCGGTAGCCGCTACCGCTTTTTCTTTAATGGTCTCCAGCCCTATTCTCTCATCATTGGCTAATTTAGCGGCATCATTAGCTGATTTAGTAGCTTTCTCAGAATTTATTTTGAGGGTTGAGAATTCCGATACACGATTCTTTTCAGCAGTAACACGCCCAGATTCAGCCGTTGTACGCCCAGATTCAGAAGCATTCCTACGGGATTCAGCACTATCACGCAATCCTTCTGCACTTTCTATACTTGCCTCTAATTTACGCATATCCGAGGTTGCTTTTATTGCATCCTGAGTAGCCTTAACTACATTGTCATAAGCAGTTTTGATGAACTCAAGGCTCACCTTTACGCTTGTCTGTACACCGTTCACCATCTTAACGCCAATAGTGTACAATCCTACCATACTATCAGCAAGCGTTAATTCACTGATTTTCTTCTTTTTAAGTGGCATAATCTTTCAAATCAATATAAAATTCTCCATCCTCGGTTACTATAAACTCCCCATCCTCAGTTGCAAGCAAATACTCTGTTCCGCTTACTCTGAATACCGTAAAGGTCAATACAAGACTGAATTCGACAACTATCCTATCAGAAAAAGATAATATTTTGAATCCAGATGATTTCTTGTAATAACATGGATATTCTTCTGAGGTATAATCAACAAATAAGTTCCTTTCTTCCGGCTTTATAAGAGCGTTGAAAAAAGCATCATAGCTATCCCAGAATCTATCAATATTATCCGCAACAAAAGAGCAATTCAGCGTTACATCTTTAGTATTGAATACAAGTAAATCGGCATCATAAATCTGCCCGTCAGCCGTTTTTATCTTGTTAGACATATTCACCTTTGCCGCAGGAGATTTAAAAATCTCATCTTTTCCTTTCAAAACGACTACTCCATACTTAGTGAAAGATATTCCATCAAGTTCATAGGGAGAAAGAGGAAGAATGACCTTGCCAACAGCCGGAATACCGTATTCGGGTTTACGAACCGGAAAATCATCAAAAAACTTCAATGTGAAAGTAGCTGAATAAACGTAAGTTTTATTAGCGTTCTGAGAATTAAGCCTCAACTTCCATTCCCTACCGCCAAGAAAAGGAATACGGAAAATATGATACCCCGGACTACTGATAAATTCTATGAAATCGAACACATTTTCTGCTGATTTCGGAGCATAGAAAGAAATAGATATTTCCTTTGTATCAAGTTTAGGCTCAGATAAATCAACTTCAACTCCATCTTCTTCCGACCAATCGTTTGACTCAGGTTGTACCAATGCAGGGAAAACAAGAAAATCATTATGACCTCCCTTTGCGATAAGGATTCCATATCTGGAATAAATATCTATACCATCTATGTAACAACGTCCGTTCATTTCAATAACTTGATTCCTTTGTCATTAATCCGTTCAATTCCCCTCTTAACCTCAATCATATCTTTCTGCATATCCTTGAGTACTGCGGTATTATTCTCTATGTTGGAAAGATGATTATTTGCCGTTTGAGATAGTTCTTTCAGTGCAGCCATATTAACGGCAACCCCACTTATAGAAAGTTTTATATTATCCATATTGAAAGAAATATTCTCAATCATCGGATATTGAGCGATAAACTTTTGTAGAATATCACTGAGCATCATATTGGTAGCCATAATCCGACCATTGAACTCATCTACTGAATCCTGACTTGCAGTAGCAATACCTTTCTTTGTAGCTTCACGAGAAGAGTTTTCTTCGTCCGGTTTCTGTAAATCAATTCCAGCATCTTTGAGATACCCGTTTACTTCATTGAGAATATTTTGTAATGTCGGAATATTCTTCTCATAATTATCAACGAGACCTCCGGTTCTCTCTGCAACCCTTCTCATCAATTCCTTTTCATCAATAGAACCTTTTGCATATTCTTCATATAAGGCTGCAATATCATCGCTAAATGAGCCTACAACCTTTTCAAGAACGATAGTTCTAAGCATATCCGATACAATATCCCTGAATGTATCAGAGGCATAACCTTTAAAGCTATCTAAGGCATCCTTACCATTATCAAACCAATCCCAAAGGCTATCGACAAAGTTGTCAACCAAAGGTTCATATAATGAACTGACATACTCATGTAATTGCTGGAGATATTCGTCATATTGCTCACGAAGTTTGATAAGTGCCTCTAAAGTATCTTTAGTCTGACCAACTAATTTATCTCCATAATTATCTATAAGTGACTGAGCAAGTTCTTTGTTTATCAAACCTTCCTTGTCAAATAAATCTCCAAGACCTTGATTTTTAGCCCATGTTGCAAGGTCTTCCGTCTTTTGGGATTTTGCACCAATACCTGTTCCAAGAAAACCCTTGCTTTTCTTTCTTGTCTCAATACGGAGATTATTGACAGCAGCCGTTGTTCCTTCCTCATAATTTTGCCCCGTCCATTTCTGCCAGAGCCCCGTCCATCCCAAAGGCGAGAGCCAATTCATTATACCATTGAATGCTCCAGTCAGCCAACCGCCACCTTTTTGATTCTGGTATATAGCTTGAGCCTCTCCTGCCTTATCAAAATAGGCTTGAGCAACTTCCTCATGGAGCTTACGATAATCACGCAAATTCTGTAAATTATCCTCCGAGAACCAACCCTTTTCAGCTTGTTGTGCTTCCAAAGCAGCAATACGATAGTTGTTTACAGCATCAGTTAAAGCATTGATTTCTTTTATCTTATCAGCATATTCTTCATATTGTTCATAAGCTGATTTTGTAAAAGAAGCTAACTTCTGTAATATCTGCATAGCAGCAGATATGATACCGAGGATAACGGATGCTTTTTCAACAGCAGATATAGCCTGTTCACCTTTTTGAGCGAGCTTTCCAATACCATCAATAGAGCCAGTCACAAACATCGTAATATCTCCCATGAATGAGATGATTTCACCTGCCGTTCCTCCGATGGAATCCCCGACACTTTTTAAAGATGACGCTAATTCATTTACTTTTTCGATAGCTGTTTTCTCAGCTTTCGTAAAGTTACTATTCGCTTTTGTGGCTTTATCTTTGGCTTTTCGGTACTTCTCTAACGCCTCAGCAGAAGAAAGATAGGTGTTTTCAACCTTAATCTTTCCATCTTCCAATTTGGTACTTTTTACTCCCGATACTATTTTACCACCCTTATTTACTGCATCAAGTTGTTTTTTGGCTTTAGCAAGTTCAGCCTCAGCCTCAGCAAGTTCTTTCTTCCTATCAATAAGTGTCTGGAATGGATTACGTTCAGACAATTCATCCATAATTGATTGAATCGTACTTGTATATTCCCGAAGCTGGTCGGGAGAAAGAACTTGAGCCGCCGTTTGTTTAGCATCTTCCAACTGAGTAAGAAGGGAATTCAATGTTTCGGATGAAGTTTGCTTCAAATTCTCGAAAGCATATACATACTCAGGAGATTTCTTCAACTGTTCATAATCGAAATTCACAAGGGCTTCTCCCTTCTTTTTAGTACCCTGAGCTATCGCACGGTCGGTTTGTTCAACCTTTTCAGTATTACCCTCTTTTTGATACTTCTCCCTCTGAATACGGAGGGCTGCAATATCATCATTGAATTTTTTCTCAATAGCTAAACGCTGGTCGGTGTAATCCTGATAAGTCTCCAATAGGGATTTAGCAAGATTCTTTTCTCCGGCAGTTTTCGCATCAATGGCAGCTTTGTCATAAGATTCAAGAGTAGCCTTTTTCTCAGGAGAAAGGTCATTCTTTGTTTTAGTAGTAGGTGTGAAAATTTCACCCTTATCTTTATAATCAGGATGCTCTTTTTCCCATGCCAGCCGCTCGGCTTGCTGTGCAGCTTTTACATACTCATTTGCCCGACGTTCATTGTTAGCTTCTGCCTTTTTATAATTAAGTTCTATCTGAGCCTGTTCTTTGAGGAAACCTTCATCTTTGGCATCAATTATAGCCTGAGCAAGCTCAAGTTCAGTCTGAACAGCTTTCTCTTTATCTTGCTGGTTTAATTCATCAATCTGACGTTGACGTTCAGCATTTTCAACTTTAATACGATTGGTTTCCTCCTGCTTTTGTTTTTTAGATTTTATAGTACCTTTATCATTACCTGTCAAAGTCGCTAATTTAGCCTCTTCTTCTTTGAGAGATTTTTCCTTTGCTTCGATAACTGATTTTATGGTTTTACCAGCCTCTACTTTTGTTTTACCATTCCGTAAATCTTCAAGTTCCTGTTTGAGTTTCGTTATTTCATCAGTAGCAGCTTTAACTTCTTTTTTTATATCAGGAACTATATTACTTTTAGCATTTTTCCCCTCTTCCTGCTTTGCCTGTGATTCTTTAAGTTTACGAATATGATTCCTTATCTCAGCCTCACCTTCAAAAGTGTTCCATGAGCCGTCATGCATCTGAACGACTTGATTATTCCCTGTCTTTTTGAATTGAGCAAGTGCCGCCTCAAAAGTTTCTATATTGGTAGCAATTTGTTTAGCTGTCAGATTTATATACTCATTGGTATCATTGCCTAATTTCTCGTGAATATCTTTCATTGTTTTTTCAAGAACATCGCTATTCTTCTTGAGAAGATTCACATAAGGATGAACATTGTTTACAATTTTAGATTCCATTGGACCATATCCGGTAGGAGTAAGGCTTGTTGAAGTCAAATCGTCTACAATCTTTTTAGTTTCCGGAGATAACTTCCCTCCTGATTTAAGGTCGCCCTTAATCATCTGCATAATAGCGGAAACCTCTCTGTCAATACCCTTCTTTCTTTTGAATTTATCAGATTTACGAATAGCCTTTTCCAAATCATCCATAAGTTCAGTCTGTTTATCAGCCCAATCTTTTTGTGCGGTTGAAGTAGAATCAGCAATAGCACGGTCAAGAGCCGCCTGTTTAGCGGCAGCACTGACAGCTTCATAAGCACCAGCAACATTATTTAGAGCCTCAATTTCATCACCCAATCCCTTTAAATAATCTCCATACTTATCTATGATAGACTTTTTAGCATCATCGTATTCTTTTGTGCCTTTCTTGGCTGCATCGAGTTTCCCGAATAAACGGTCAATCTCTGCTTGTTCTGCATCGGTCTCCGAATTGAATTCCTTTACCCTTTTATTTAGCTTCTCCTGAGCTTTTTCCGCATCGGTCTGGTAAGTAATGAGTTTATATATCCCATAACCAACAGCAGCTATACCGAGGGCAATAATAGTCCACATATTAGCAGCAAGAACAGTATTCAATTTTGCGGTAGCAGCCGTTAATAAATTGGTCATCTTCACTCCTAAAGACTTAGCGGAAGTATTCGCAACTTCTCCGGCAGTATTAAGAGTTGTCGTAGTAGTATTCAAAGCATTGGTAGCCGCTTCGGATGCGGATGCTTTCTGAGCCAATGTTACAGCAGCAGCCTTTTTAGCTTTAGTAGCAGCAGAACGCTCATCAATAGCTTTCTGTAATTCTGATTGAGCCAGATTTATCTTAGCCTGATTCCCCTCTGCTTTAGCTAAAGCGAGGTCAGTTTCACGTCTCCAAATAGCATCTTTAGCCGACAAAGAGCGTTTCAATGTAGCCTTATAAGAAGCCTGAGCCGTAGCAAGCTCGGTAGCTGCCAACCTTTGAGATGCTAATTGAGATTCTTGTTTTGCCAGAATCTCAGCTTTCAGAGCCTCATTATATTTTACGGAACCGGCAGTCAGTCCCTGCTTAGTCAAATTTGCTTTGATTTCTTCGGTTTCCAGAGCTTTCAGGGCTTGAGCCTCAGCATTAATCATCGTGATATTCTCAACCCTCTTAATCGCTCCGTAATAGGCGGCATTTGCGATTAATGCAGCCTTATGAATACCATATACAGCTACAAGGGACATCAAAGCAGTACCAACTTCCTTATAATGTTCAACCAGATAAGAAGCACCATCAATAGCACCATTGATAAATCCGTCATTAGCCTGACCGAGTTCATTAAATACGACATCTATTTTATCCTGTAAATTGGATATTTTACCTGTTACGGATTTCGATTGTTCTTGCATGAGGTTGAAGAACATTCCTCCCTGATTAGTCATATTCTGGAAAGCCTTTTCAACCTGTGGAAAACCTACCCGTCCAGCCTCTACCAATTCATTAACCTCATCCACATTTACATTGAGAACTTTAGCAAGTTCTTGATAAATAGGAATACCTCGACCAGCAAATTGACGAATATCTACTGCATAAGCCCTCCCTTGACTTCGTAAAGTTCCATATAGATAAATTATATCACCTAACGGAACCGATACACCAGAAGCCACATTTCCGAGCATTTCAAGGTCTGACCTAATAGATTCAACCTTAGTACCATACGCAAGTAATTGTTTTGCACCTTTGCCAACATCAATTAGATTAAAAGGAGTTATAGCAGCAAAATTGACAAGTTCCCCCATCAATTTCGTAGCCTTTTCTCCACTTTGAAGCATGGTTTTGAAAGATATATCTAACTGTTGGAAAGTACCATAAATAGAAACCATTTCCGAAGCAAACCTCTTCGCCATATCGACAGAAAGATAAGCAGCACCGGCAGCTTGAATTCTGGAAAAAGAAGAGGCTACCGAACGGCTTGCGGCATCGGTATGGTCTTGCATGGCATTAATTTCACGCAAATATACACGTGCATTTCTCTGCATCTCCGTTACGTCCAGAGTAGCCTTAATTCCTATTGTTCCTTGAGTTTCCATTATATAAAGAAATCATTTGCGTGAATCCGTTCACCTTCGCTTTTGGATAATTCAGAATCAGTTTTTTTCATTTTACTACCGGGAATGGAAGCGTTTAAAAGCATGATATTGATATACGCCCTTTTATGTACGACTTCATCATAACTCATGCGGTAGTATTTCATTACTCCGCTAATGATGCTCCATGGGCTGTCGCTTCGGGAGTATTCGTCGTCTTCGTTATCTGATTTATCCCTTTTAGGAAAATGATAGTAGTTAAAAAAAAAGTGGCATCCATCTTTTCAGCCATATAGTTCTGTAACTTCTTGAATCTGGAAACAGTCAGCCTTTTCTTTATAAAAGAACCGAATAGTTTCCTCATCCTCATGCTACGGAACATCACGACAACGGCAATATCTTTCATTTTCCCAGATTCACCGGAAAAACTAAGAGCAGCAGCAACGGCATTCATTCCGTCAATCTTATCTATATCAATTTCAGGCATATCTACTGCAATCGCTCCAATATCCTGTATTTGACCGAGAGTAATAGGGCTAACCACAAAAGGAATAAGACCAAACCAAATGAAGATAGGTCTCTCATTTACGGTATCTGCTGTTTTTTTCTGAACGTCATTTTCTTGCATAACCTTTAAATATTAATTGTTGCAGAGATAGGACTCGAACCTATGACCTTTGGGTTATGAGCCCAACGAGCTACCAACTGCTCTACTCTGCGATATTGGGAGGCTTTCACCTCCCCGTTAATTATTCTTTTTATCCATTGGCAGGAGCAACATAGTCTTTATGACGTGCCCCACTGATTTCAGCCCCTTTCTGGTCGAGATTAGCAAGTTGCTTAAACTCAAGGTTGAAGTTCGGGAAACCGGATTTTCCCAGATTTCCCGTTCTGGTTACTTTAACCTTCATACGGGCATATTGGAAAATCTTTGCCGAAAAACCGTCAATAGCCTTTGTTTTAATCTCAACGGCTTGATTGGCAAGTTTGAAGCCGGGAGTTTCCTGATTCCATTCTCCTTCTTTTTCATAGCCAGCGAGATATTTATAGGCTTCCTCGCCCATGTCATAAGTCTGGAGGGTGAAACCTTTGCTTCCCATATCTGAGGGAAGGTTTGCATAAGCGTTATCCATATCCTCGACCTCTATATCGGTATCTCCGGGTGCTTGGTCATTGAACGATACGGAATCCTTCACAATAGCAGTAACCAAAAATTTTGCTGCCACTTTATCAAATTCGGGGTAAGTTCCTGCCGTTGCCCCCGTTTCAATAGCCGGAGACAATTTCAGATAATCAATACCGTAAACTGCTGTACTTGACATAATTATTTTATTTTTAAAGCGTTATAAATTACGTTTACTTTAATATTTACGAAATGGGTATCATCTTCATCTTTCAGCAAAGCAGGAACTCCATCAATAGAATAGTATTCTCCATCAATGAAAGTATCAGGGGGAAGTGCTTCATCGACCTTAGAGCAAATTTCATCAAATCGTGATGAATCAGGCTCTCCCGTCTCAGTATCAGCAACATGAACATTCACATTCAAAGTCATATTACTCACCGCCTCAGAACCGCCAGAAGGAAGATGATTTACCACAATGTACTCACCGGAAAATCCGGCTTTCTTCTCATGCTTGAAAACCTTTATTCCTTTCAGTTCCTCAGACCTATGAAGAAATACGGCTAAACTCGTTACTTCTTTTAACCCTCTCATTTTTTCAAACCTGCCTCTTTCAGAATATCATCAACCTCATTCCGTATTTCATCCTCTATGAATGTTTTGGTAGAAGACAATACATTATAACCTTTAGCCTCAACCGCCTGAGCGTATGGCATTCCAGCAACAACTATCAGAGTATAACCTTTGCCAGCACCGGAAGAATAGTCTCTCAATGCGTTATCTGCCTTTACGTTTTTGGTGCTTTTCTCAAGTTCAATTCCATCTTTATAGAGTGCATATCCGATTGAGTTTCTCAGGTTTCCCGTCCGGTCTTTATAAGAGCCGTTAGTTCGACCATGAGCAATGCTCTTTTCGCCCACAATCAAAAGAGTGAACTGAACCGCATTCTCTATATTCTGGAACTTCTCAGAAATGAAATTTTTGATTTCATTCCAGCCGCTTGATTTTAAACCTCCACTCATAACCAGATTTTTAATTTATTGCCAACGGTTACGAAACCCTTTACAAGCATTACCTTATCCTTTATACTTTCATCAAGTTTGGTTATCCTGACTTTATCACCTTCTTTGGGAATTATATCAGGGGTGTACATCGTAATCAAATAGGAATAGATGTAATCTGAACCGTCATTAAGAGTAACCTTCTGAGCTTTCTCATTCGGATGGATTTTACAATCTCCGAGGTCAATCCACTTTTCGGTTGGCTTAATCGGGTTCAGATTATCATCATATCCAGATTCACCTAAAACTAATACCTGTATATTGTCTTCGTAGCTCATCACCAACGGTTGGTTAAGTTTTCAATAGTGCTACCTTCTTCGAGGAAATACTCAGCGCAAAGACCATTGATTTTTGCGAGTTCTTTTATCCTCTGAGAGATTTTCTCAACAGAATAACCCTTTGATATTCCGGCTTCACTTTCGCTCGCCAGAACCTTCAATTTGCCGAGTACGAGAATAGAAGCAACCGCAATGCCTGTGCTTCCATCATACTCTGCTGACGGGTCAATCTTCTCACCGATTTTCTTTGAAGCATCAATAATTGACTTATCAATGCTTCGTGGATGAATGGTGAAAGGTTCTATTTCCGCTATTACTGCCTCTCTGTTGGTCATAGCCCCTACTTTTTAGCCTTTTTCGGATTCGTCAGTTTTCAAAATGAAATAATCATTCCGACCATCAAACACCGGAGTAGCCCACATTTCGTAATCTACGAAACGTCCCTTCTCATTTCGATAATAGCCTACGAGGTTATCATCATAAGATGAGTAAACCTTATTAGGCAATTTATCAATCAATTCCAGAGGGTCAGAGACCTTCGGAACAGCTACCTTATCGGCACACATGAACACCACCCGGTCATCCGGTATCAGATTGATTTCCGAACCGTCTTGCAGAGTAGCGGACTTCTTCATCGTTTCAAATGAAGGCATATCCATACCCGTAGCGTATTCATTCATCATATCCAATGAAATGACAGCAGCAGGCTGAATATTTAATTTAGCCAGTTTGAGAGTCAATGATTTCCAAATCTCTTCGGAATAAACCATATTTCGGAATGTCTTTTTTGACATTCTGATTTTCTTGACCGTTTTACCTTTTGCGTCAATATAATCAAGTACATTCGTTATATCGGCAATAGGTGTCATCGTAGTGGCGTTTTCTTTTCTCCAGATAGCACCAAGTACTTTGAATGTTTTTACGCCCAAAGGATATGACCACTGAACACCGCTTTTCTTATTATTGTCAAGGCTGACGGTCTGTGTACCGTTGAAAAGACCTTCAAAATAAAGCATATCTAAACGCTTATGCGGAGCAATAACCGCTTTCTCATACGGGTCAAACAAGAACTTCACGAGCTTTGCAAACTCGGCTTTCCTCTGCTCTTCACTGAAACTTGCAGATTTATTGCGGAAGCGACCTTCCATATAGAAGAATTGTTCCAAACGGTCTAAATCCATTTGCCACTCATCACCCATACGCCCAACAGTACCGATTAACTGACTTGCTTTCGGCATCTGGTGAGTAGGTTTCTCTGCATTCTTATCAATGACAGAACCGACCATTGCGGCAGTATATTCAGCAAGAAAAGCCTGATATACTTTGCCAGCGCAATACTCAGGGTCTTTCATTTCCGTTTTCCATTCTGCCACGTAGGTAGAACGCTTCATATTTTCCTGAATGAAAGCATCAAACGCTTTCGGTTCAGCTAATTTTGCCAGAATTGAATCCATAGTTTTTTATCTCCATCTTTTAAAGTGATGACGGTGAGTAAGCTCACCTTTAATCTTATCGTTAATAGGATATGGGAGACTTGCCTCATCAATCTTATAAGCCTGAACGGTCGGAGTACATGAGGGCATAGAATCCAATTTTACGGTAGCGTAATTAAGACCGAGAGTAACAACGTCCTCAGACAAAACAACCCCTTTCTTTACCTCTCCGACATTTTCGGCAGTCAAAGCGGTTTTGATTGTAATTACATCGTAATTCGCATTAGAGGAATCAATAGCGGTAACTTCATTACCTCCGATAATATCACCCTTAACAAGAGCATGACGCTTGCCGACTTTGATTGTCTTTCCAGCAGCAGCATCTTCAAAGACCTCAGCAGTTTTAACGAGAACCGCTTTATCTTTCGTTTGATTCAAGCCAATAGGAGAACCTTTAGGAAGGTAAGCCATATTAGCCGGAAGGTTAGTTTTGTCTATTGAGATACCGGCATCCTCTCTGATACAAGTTTTTTCATCCCAAACACCTTCCTGTACGGTTGTAGCATCAATAATCTGATATTCCATACTATTAATTATTAGAAGTTAATTACTTAGTATTCGGATTAGGCATACCCTGCAAAGCAGAGATGAAATCATCCGAAGTACCGAAAGAATTACCAGTAGCAGGAGGTTCAGCGAACTCTCCAGTTTTAATCAAATCCTGTTTCATCTGCGAAAAATCTGTTTCAATCTGTGCGGCAACAGTTTCAATATCTTCATCTTTTGAAACAGAATATTTACTGCGGAATACATCAGGAATGTTTTTCACTTTGTCATGGAGAAATAGAGCCTTTTGCAATCTATCTGCTTCTTCTCTCTGTTTGTATGGTGCTAACGCATCATCAATCATCTTCTGTACTGCTTCTCCGTTCAATAGGGTTGGGTCATTGGCAGGAGGCGTAGCCGGAGGATTAGAAGGAGGATTGTTTTTATACTTATCTTCGATGATGGTAGCATAGCGGTTGTTTTCGCTCTGCATAAGCTCCGTATAAGGCAATACACCGCTAATAGCGTTGTTCACATCTTCATCCGAAGCATCATCTTTGAGGTTCTTACTGATTAAGTCAGCCAGACCCTCTACAGTCTCTTTGCCGAACCCCTTACTTTTGATTCTGGGTTTCAGCAGATTCAATACTCTTGTTTTATCCATATTCACTGATAATTTTATTTGGGACAAATATATAAAATACTTCATTAATGCTGCCATTACCAGCATATTAATTTTTAACGGATAAGTTTACTAATAAACATAACA
>OGJR01001260.1_pt1 | contig 17296 bp, 19 predicted proteins | sample 1572301 | NCBI WGS metagenome assembly OGJR01 (sample SAMEA2582083, study PRJEB24529) | metagenome | biome: Human gut stool | place: China | collected 2011 | reverse complement strand
TAATAACAAAAACAATTTTCGAAATGCAACTAACTTAATTGCATCTTGTTTTGGAGAATCATACTTATGTGTTGTTCATAAAACAATATCAAGTATGATGGTTGGCTTGTGTATAATCATACTTGCATCTTGCGGAAATGATACTACAAATGAAAAGTTCAAATCAAGTAAAGATGCATTCAATGCATATACTCAGTTTTCATCAGAACTTTCCTCTTGCAATAACCTTTCATTTAAGGAAGTGGTAGATAAAATATCCCGATGGCAGGAATTAAGAGGTGTCGTATTTCCTATTATATCTAATGATACTACCAACAATACGCAGCGTAGTATTCTTTTGAGTCTGGAACAGACTGATAAATACATAAAAGTGGATATTTCTCGTCTGGTAGGTATGACACAAATGACATTTGCAGACTTGGTTGATTTGAAGCTAAAAATAAGTCCAAACGTCGATGAAGCAATGATGTCTATAATCATTGAAGCCGATGACTTCTACTCTAAGTTGGACTCAGTAAAATTACATACTGGAAAAATTAAATCAGTTCTAAAGGACTATAGATCTTTTCTGGTTAGAACTTGTGAGGATGGCATTTCAAACAAACAAGCAATGCTTGAATTTTTCAGTATGGAGGATTTCTATTTCAGATCCTTCTTAAATCATCTTGATAATTCTAGCATACACGATATGACTGACATTTCCCATTTGACTGAAGAGGCTTGTATGTTGGTTTACCAGTCTACAGAAGAAGGTTTGATTTCCTACAATGATGCTGTGGTATTCATGTCTAAACGAAATACGCGAAGAATGCTCTTGAACGCTATAGCGTGCATTGATGACATATCGGATGCAAAGGTTTCAAACAAGGAACAGGCAATGTCTTACCTATGGATGCTTCTTCAGCCATACATTCTTATCGAGCCATTTGATTGCTCCTTGATGTCTGATGTAGAGAGGAAGAAATTTCATAAGTTGTCCGATTCAATGCCTATGGCAATATCCAAACTCAATGTACATCTCAATCTGGAACCAAGCATCATTGAGACAATGCCAACTAATATAACCCTATCCTTAATAGACACTTTTTAAATCGTATAACTGCAATATCCTATGATTATGTTACAGCATTTTTATGACGATTTTCTTGATAAAGTACCTCGTCAGCTTCCACAGTTGCTAGATACAACAAGAATGGAAGAACCAAAATTCTATGATGACTTTGTGCTATTGACATTCGTAACCGATGAACCATACGATCTGGAAGAGGTTATGGATATGTTTGAGGATGATATTGAACTTATCACATTGTATCATCATGTTCCAAGTCGAACCAGTCAGTTCGGACATAGCACCTGTGCTTATTCCAATCCAGCCTTTGGTCAGATGTTCAAGATGAACGCACAGACATTGAGCGATGGCAAAGTGTACAATATCCATGTGACCATCTATGATTCGTTGGAGATGATGTATGGTGATTTGTGTCTTGACACGACGCTACATTCAAAAGATGGAGAATTTAAGTATGTACGCAAGAAAGAAGACGTGATGATTGGATTCCTATGAGAATGAATATTTACCGTCAGTTGGTCTTTATAATTAACGATAGACGGACATGGGCAAAAGCCATAGAGAGTAACCTATTTCAACGGCACATGATATTCCATCAGCGTCAATGGACAGCCTATGTAGGTCGTACACTTGTAATAGAGGCTTTATACGAACATGAGCAATATGTTAAAGGTCGTGTCTGGCATATACCCGAGCATGAACTTGACCGTGCATTGGCTATTCTACGGAAGAAAGACCCGCATATCAAAAACCGATTGAACAGAGGTGCACACTATCTATTGCCAAGAGATGTTGAGTCAATTATTGAGCTGGCCACTTACGGATATCTCAAATTGAACCTTAAGGCATACGTCAATACAAACCCCTTTTATTAACCATTATGATTTGGATTATTTTACAACTTCTATTTCCGGCAATCTTATTTATTGTGCCGATTGTAGTGTATGATAGCAAGCATCCTTGTATGGAGAAATTCCGTAGAATGATGCTCCGTAGAGAGACAATGAGAAAGCTTCATACACAAGTGTTGCTGATTATATTGTTGGTGTTCCATTACATATATCTCAATGAACACGGTGCTCATCTTGGCATCTTGGTAACGACCGTTTTGTGCATCTTCTTGTTCTCTCACAACCGTACTCATAAAATGTTGCTGGCATTCAGGGACAATAGGCAAATATTCTTCTTTGTCGGATTGTTTGCGTTGGCCACGTTATTCATGCCTGAATTGTACACTTTGTCGGTTTCAATCGCCTTTATTTTAATGGCATCCGCATTCTATCCTTCATCGTCTGAACTTGCCGAATATGCTACTATGAAAGAATGCAGTCAAACTGGACAAAACGACTCAGTAACTACCGATTCCAATAATGATAATCATCACGCTAATTGTCACGATGAAGTGGATAGTGACAATGATACTGAATCCACGCAATTGTAAAACAAGTAAAGAGAAACAAAGATGAAAGAAAATCAAATTCCGCAGATTGCAGTATCGGCAAATGCTTCACTATTCCTCTACCTCAAAGAGAGAATCGGTGATAGGAAATCCAAGGTAGAAGCTTATTGCGACCTATTGGACAAAGCATCAAAAAGGTTTGTATCACGCTTCTTAAGAAATAAGGATTACGAGATTGAGACCAACCAATGTCACGTTACCATAACTGACCTTGCAGCCGAATGGCACTGGCATAGGGCTACAGTTCGTTCGTATCTTGAGAGGATGGAAGCGTTCGGGTTGATCCAGAAGATAACATTGCCCAAAAGCATCGTCATCACAATTCCTGAATCAATGTCGTTGTCCGAGTTGAAAGAAGAATTTTCCTCTCTTGAATTATCGGAGAGCGAAGCTCAGATATTGGACAATGACTAACTGAACTTTTGTAACAGCTGGCATTGGCTTGCCATTGCATCTACTTCGTCGGGCTTGCCCGGTGTACAACTGAGGGAAGAAGGGGGAGCCTAATACCCCGACTAACTTCCGTTGTCGGGAGAGGTGCCAAAACAAGCAGCAAGCTGTGGCAAGATTATTAACCAATATCAGGAACAATAGAATGGCAAAACAGGTAATAGATGTTCATGTCTCAAAAGGGATGACCGTTTCACAAAGCAATGAACATAAGAGGAACCGAACCGAAAAGGGTAAAGAGTTTGCTTTGAGTCGTGGAAACTATGACCCATCAAGGGAACATCTGAACTTTGAGGTCGTAAAAGGCAAAATTAAGCCTGTAGACAAAACAAAGACCATTCCACAGCAGATTGCCTCAATCCTGAGAGAAAGAGGCATTACAGACCCTAATATGGGCTTAGAAGAGCCTAAGTATAGGACTGTAGTCAACTTTATCTTCGGTGGGTCAAGGGAAAGAATGAGGGAATTGGCGTTCGGGAATCAACAAATAGACTTTGAGCAAGGTGCTGAGAACTCTAATGCTTATCGAGAGAAAGACATTGAGGAATGGGCTAAAGATGTCTATAAATTCGTGGCCGACAGGTATGGAGAGGAAAATATTGCGGCATTCATCGTTCATCTCGACGAACTCAATCCGCATATACATTGCACTCTTTTACCCATTGAGAGTGAACGGTTTGCTTATAAGAAAATCTTTGCAGGCAAGGATAAGTATGAGTTCAGTCAACGAATGAAGCAGCTTCATAATGACTTTGCAGAGGTTAATCGCAAATGGGGAATGGAACGTGGGTCAAGCATCTCCGAAACTGGTGCTCGCCATCGGACTACCGAAGAATACAGACGACATCTGACCGAACTATGTACTTCGATCGAGCAGGAAATAACCCAATATCAGAAGGCTCTTTCTGACTTGAATGTCGAGATAAGATTGGCAGAACGAAGAGTAAAAGGTTTGAGTACTATGGTTGATAACCTGAATCAGCAAAGACTGGAAAAGGAGAATGAACTATTGGCACTTCAGGAAGAGTTACTTGAGAAATATGGCAATGAAGACAGCATCAGAACGAAGATGGAGATGCTTAACCGGGAACTATCCTCTATCCAGTCCAAATTGGCAGACAAGCAAGACAAGTTGCTTCAGGCTGAACGAACACTTTCATTGTTGAAGGATGACCTTGTGTCCATAGGAGAGCGTCGTGACGAATTGAAGTCCGAGGCTATGAAGTATTCACGTACTGTCCACTCCAATGCGGTCAATATCCTTCGAGATGTGATGCTTGAGAATGTGGTTAAGGAACATCGCACCATTTCTGCAAACTTCGGTGAAGACGATAAAAATCTCTTTGACAACAGTCTCATAAATGAATTGGCAGAACGAAGCTCTGAAGTGATGCATTGTGCCACATTGCTCTTCCTTAATCTGATTGACGATGCTACAACATTTGCCGAAAGCAATGGCGGTGGAGGAACGCAAAGCGACTTGAAATGGGGACGCAATGAGGATGAAGACGATAGAAACTGGGCCAGAAGATGTATGGCTATGGCATCCAAGATGATGAAGCCTAAATACGCAAACAAGCCCAAACGATAACAGCTAACGATAATAAAGTTTAAAAATCTATTAATCAAAAGGATCTCAAATATGAAAATGATATTAATGGTGATGACAGCTCTATGCTGTACGTTTCAAGTCAAGGCTAATGACCAATCATATAATCTTGATACAATTCGAATGGAAGCAACTATTGATGCTACTGAAACGTATCAATACCTGAAGCCTACTTACCAAAAAGGAGTGGTTGTAACATCTCCTTGGAACGGCAACTGGTTTGTGAATATCTCCGGTGGCACGAATGCTTTTATGGGCACTCCATTAGGATGCGAAGATCTGTTTGGCAGAATGCAGCCATCAGTTGGTTTGGCTATAGGTAAATGGTTCACACCCTCTATCGGCTCAAGAATCAGTTACCAAGGTTTCAATTTTAAGAACTCACTCCTGGACAAACAGGAATACCATTCCGTTCATGCCGATTTGCTTTGGAATGTACTGGGGACATTGTACAGAGAAGACAACGAACTGCGTTGGAATTTATTTCCTTTTGTAGGTGTTGGTATGATTCATAACAAAACCAATAAGCATAATCCATTCGCCATTTCGTACGGTCTTCAAGCCGAATATAGTTTCTGTAAGAGGGTTGCATTGACAATGGAAGTGTCAAACGCTACGACATTCCAAAGTTTTGATGGTCAATTTAGGAAGAACACTTTGGGCGACCATATGCTCAACGCCTCTGTAGGTTTGTCATTCAAGATTGGCAAAATAGGATGGAAGAAGCCTGTAGATCATCTTCCGTATGTGCAGCAGAATGAATGGTTGACCGATTGGGCAAATTCGATGCGAGAACAGAATCAAGTTTTTTCAGATCGAATCGATATGCAACAAAAAACGCTTGAGCAATTAAAGACGATTTTAGAAATCGAGGGGCTGCTTGATAAGTATAAACACCTGTTTGATAATGAAAATATCATTCAGAATAAGTATCCAAGAAACAACTATAGCGGTTTGAACTCGCTAAGAGCCCGAATGAAAAACAGCAAATGGGATGGCAAGTCGCCACTTGTAAGTATATCATCAGAAACGGATAACACAAACACCAGTTCTACGGGTGCTATCCAAACAGATATAGCATCATTTGCCAATGATAGTCTTACACAGTCACTTGTAGAGGGACAGATTATTGGAGCACCTATATACTTCTTCTTTGAGATAAACTCTTCCCAGTTCAAAGAAGAATCGCAGAATCTCAATATCGAGGAGTTAGCCCGAGTAGCTATCAAGCATGGTTTACATATAACACTTATAGGAGCTGCTGACAGTAGTACAGGTACCGCACTTATTAATGATGCTTTGAGTAGAGCCAGAGCAGATTATATTGCAGAGAAACTTCAATCGAAAGGAGTGGATTCCTCATGCATAGATAAAGTATTTGCCGGAGGTATAGAAGAATATTCGCCTAACGAGGCGAACCGCCACACTAAGGTCGTTTTGAGTATAAGGTAAAGTTGAAAAAGAGCCTATCTGAATGTTTTGTCAGATAGGCTCCAATTATTTTAGTCTTTAAGACATCCGATAGGAATCACATATACGCCATCCTCTCTTTGGTATGCATATTGCCCGACTCCGATAATGACAGCCATAAATGATGGTGCTGGCATCCTGTCTGTATCAATGCTTTTTGAGAGTTTGAGCATATTGGCAGCCCCCTCATCAATTAGATCTTTACCTCCAAGTTTAACTTCCATCAGCGCATAACTGCCATTGCGTCTGTGTAATACAGTATCACACTCAAGGCCGGTACTGTCTCTATAGTGATATAGTTTACCATCCAGAGCTTCAGCGTAAACACGGAGGTCTCTCACAACCATATCCTCAAAGAAAAATCCAAATGACTTCAAATCGTTAATCAAATCCTTTGGACCAAGACCTAATGAAGCGGTTCCAATGCTGGGGTCAACAAAATGACGAGTATCAGTCGTTCGGATGGCTGCTTTACTACGAAGATTAGGATTCCATGCTTCAAGATCCTCAATAACAAATAGCTTTTTAAGTGCTTTGATATAATCTGTTACTGTATCTTCATCCAAGGTGCTTGAATCGTTGGCAAGCATATCTTTTCTTATGGTTGAAAGCGGAACTTGCTGTGATATGTTTCTGGCATAAGAACGCAATAATAATTTTGCACGCTCAGGACTTCGCTTAACACCATCCACACGTTGAATATCCTTATTGACTACAGAATCAACATAATCAAAAGCTTGGTCAAGTGCCACCTCTTTGGAAATCAATGTAGCCCATGGCCATCCTCCACGGCAAGTCAGATACGTGATATCATCAATAGTCAAATCGTTCGTTTGCGTTTCGAACGGTTTACCATCAAATAAGTCAGCCAGGCTCACTCTACCATTTGACTCTCCAGATTCATAAAGGCTCATTGGTCGCATCTTGATATATGCGTATCTTCCTGTGCCGCTATGAATTGTTTCATCAGCCTCAGGTAGGACAGATGAGCCTGTCAGTATGAATTGTGAGGGTTCACCTCTGTTATCTACTTCACTACGTATGGAATCCCAAATAGGAGGAAGGGCTTGCCACTCGTCAATCAATCTGGGTGTTTTTCCCTCCAACAAAGTTTTGGGACTTAACTCAATCAATTGAACACTTTGTCTCAAAACAGAAGAATCACCCAGATCAAGAACACTCTTGGCCAACTGTTTGGCAGTAGTTGTCTTACCGCACCACTTTGGACCTTCTATCAATACCGCTCCTTTTCCGAGCACCTTACGCTTGAGTATTCTATCCGAAATACGCTGTTTATACTTTGCCATAACCGATTATTTTGAGGCAAAATTACCATTTCTATTTCTAATCACCAAACAATTTGAGGAAAATTCGGTAGATTGTGGTTTTTTTATTCGGTATATTACAATTCTTCTATTCGGTATATTGTGGTTTATTCATTCGGTGAATTGTTGGATATCCGTTCGGTGTTTTGTAGAAAATAGGCATTCATTGTCGGCTAGGAATTTCTACGCAAAGTTACTGCGACAGTTCGAATGCCAAGTACCGCTTTGCTAATAGGCGTGGGATTTAACAACAACCTTCCACAAATCACAGATTTGGGTATTCCATTAAATCCTAGGCCATTTACTTGTCTTATCTACCTTGTTCGCTGTTATGAACGCTTGAAATTCTCAACCCGAACATGAAGCCAAAAGGTTTCAAAATAAGGGAAAAGAAAAAATTAAAGTTTAAGCGATATGAAAGGAACAGAACACTTTAAGAAGACAATTAAGGCGTACTTGGACAACAGAGCCAGTACAGACTCTTTATTTGCGGTATCTTATGCAAAGGAGAACAAGAACCTCGATGACTGCATCACATTCATTCTGAACCAAGTCAAAGCAAGTGGCTGTTGTGGTATGACTGACGATGAAGTCTACTCTCTCGCAACGCACTACTATGATGAGGATAACATCGATGTTGGCTCTCCGATAAGTTGTGGTGTAGTCGTAAATCACCAGATAGAACTTACTGCTGAAGAAAAGGAACAGGCACGACAGGAGGCTATCAAAGCATATCAAGCAGAACAGATGCGTATAATGCAGAACCGTAACAATAAGCCAAAGGTTACAAAACCACAGCCCAGTACTCCACAACCATCTTTATTCGATTTCTGATTATGAGACCCAAGACACGTTTCCAATATGAGGTTGTAGCAGCTAACGAAAAGTTGCTACAACTTACCGAAGCACCAATAGAATGGGCTTATCAAAAGACTATAAATCATTATGCTTATAGAACAGCAAGTGGTAAAACGACTTGTATGGATTGTGGTCATCAATGGAGTACTGAACACCATAGCAAATATGCTCGTTGCCCGAAATGTAATGCATATCTGAAAATCAAGGATACAAGGCTACGCACAATGACTGATAAAAGTTATTTCTCAATCGTATCTACTCAAGACGGTTTGCAATTACAACGTATCTTTTTGATGGAGGTAAAGACTGTTAAAGGTTCTCCTGCTCAAAAGAGTGTTATGGAGATTGCCCGATACTGGACAAATGAGCAAGGAAAAACTGCTGTGACTGCCTTGAAACGGACTATGGGTTTTTACAGAGACACTTTTGTCCGTGACGGCAATTTGGAACTTCGATACGATAATGAGGTGTATGCTTACTTATCTGACTGTTATGTATATCCACACTATGAGGTATTGCCAATACTTAAGAGAAACGGCATGCGAGGTTCAATAGCGGATATGCCGTTTCAAGCTCTTATTCAAGGACTATTGAAAGACAGTAGAATAGAAACCTTGTTGAAGACTGGTCGGAAACGTGAATTGTCATATTTCCTCAATCATCAGAGAGAATTGGATGCTTGTTGGGCATCACTCAGAATTGTGCTTAGACATAATTACAAAATCGCTGATGTGTCTTTGTGGGTTGACTATATCAGACTACTGGACAAATGTGGTAAAGACTTGAATAATGCCTTTTACGTTTGCCCTACAGATTTGAGGTCTTCACACGACAGATTTTTGAAGATGGCTGAACGCATCCGAGAGCGTGAAGAAAAGGAGCGACAGCGACAGATAGCCATTCAGAATGAGGCTCGCTTCAAGGAACTCAAGGAGAAGTTCTTTGGGTTGTCATTCACAGACGGAACCATTATCGTGTCGGTATTGGAAAGTATTCAGGAATACTACAACGAGGGCAAAGCGATGCATCATTGTGTAGGTCAGAGTGAATATTTCCTGAAGCCACACTCATTGGTCTTCTCTGCAAGAATTGATGGTCAACGAATAGAAACTGTTGAATTGAGCCTTAAGACTTTCCAAGTCATTCAATCAAGAGGTTTATGCAACAAGAATACGAAACATCACCAGCATATCATAAACTTAGTTCATAAGAATGTGCCACTGGTTCAGCAACGTATGCTTGCGTAAGGTATTAACTGTCCTCCAATAGGAGGGTAGTTAGTGCCTGGTTCCCTTTTATAAATGCTACATATCTATCTCTATTATAGTTAGTATGCTCCTTCCTTTATAAGAACATCATCATTTATGCTTGCGAACCGAAATACGGTTTTTCGGATAGCAAAGGTAGGTCATTGAGCATTATGTACGGCTCAAGCATGTTTATGAAGAAATCTTCCTCTCAAGGAGAGCGTATTTCATCATAAAAGCCTACAGAAAGCTCTTCAAATGACCTCTATCAGCATCCGTAAATCCCGATTCCGCTTCGATTGGAAGCAATAAAATAAGGGAAAAGAAAAAACTTAATATTCAAGCGTATGACGACAAGAGATTTTGTATTTCAAGGTGAGGTGTTTACCTGTAGGATTGTAAAGGACAATGAAGGTTGCGACCTTATCATTGGTGGGCTGAAGTTCTTGGATGCTCTTCAACCGCAAGCCATGGATGACCCAATTGAGGGTTTCGCAAGCAAGAAAGCTCAAGAAATCTATGATGAGATTTTCTTTTTCATAGACGAGCAGACACTGGCTTTACCAGATGAGCAGCTGATAGAGGCACTTAAAGTAGATAACGAGGATTATTTCATTTAACAAAGACAGACTTATGGAAAGCAGATTATTGACAGCAGCAATGATTGAGGCACTGAAACAGTACCCTCTGTATTCTCAAGATGACAAGCGAGGTGATGCCGTATGTGTGGCAGTGTTGGGAATAGGCAATATCCGATGGTACATCATCGAGGGAGAACAACAAGGTGATGACTTCACATTCTTTGGTATTGTAACCGGTATGTACCAAACAGAGTATGGTTACTTCAGCCTTAGAGAGATGGAGAGCATAGAGGTTGACGGTAGTAGATATGGATTACCTGTAAAACTTCATATAGAGACTATAGAGGATTTTAAGCCTTGTAAACTCAAGGAGATAAAGGATAAGGAGTTGCAGGATTTCTTGGCAAACTTTTAAGCTACAACTATGGGAATGAGTGTTAAACGACTACAGAAAATCATTGAACAGCAAGGGTGGAACGTCTCTATTGAGAATCTTGGAAAGAATGCTAAATGTGTTGAGCTTCAGCGTTTCACTCCTGCTGGTCAGGATTTTAATATCTCTGTTAAATGTCAGGTAATGATGTCAAGTCATTTATTCATAATCTTTATGAATGCTATGATTCATACGACCCTGACTATGAAGCCTATCTTTGGATTGGTGAAGACGGACACGGAAAGAATGGTGCACCTTATCACATCAAGGATATTGTAGAGGATATGGAGGCGGCAGAGAAATATATACTTGACTTGTACCTAACCTTGGAGGAGAAATATGGAAAATAAGATTATACGTACATTGTGTACCAACATCCGCAATGGACGTTTTGATTGGGAGAAATATTGCACTCCTCAAACCTATTATGGAACGATGATTTGTGTTACGCCACTCCATTGTTCATATGGCCAGATAGGTTATACGGTTCATTTTCCTTATAATACGCTACCTGAAGTTGCCTACGATTGGGAGCTGAAGGAACTGACCGTAGATGAGATGGACTGGCAGGAGTATCTGGAAGCATAAATTAATTAGCCACCAATAGCGAATACTACTGGTGGCTAATCTCATCTTCTCATGGAAGAACGTCTCTCGATATCCTCAGTTTCGTGCGTTTCATCAACCTCTTCCACATCCTTTTGTATACCTTCATTTGACAATTCTTCAACAATGGGCGAATCATTTCGCTGGCCAACATTGCTAGTCCTGCTTTCTTCCAGATCCAAAGAGACTTTATCGACTACTTGGGTAAGCATGGAGGTCGCTTTTTTTACATCCAACAGAGTTGTCTTAATGAATTGTGGTGACTCTTTGAGCTGGGTTAACCATGACTTCAGGTAAGCACAACTGTCTTCTTTTATATTCTTGGTCATTCCATATCGTTGTGATGTAAGAGCACTGCCCAATTCGGCCACCAATTCCTCTCTGGCATATTCAGAACTTCCAAAGCCATGTGAAGGACTGAACCGATCCAATTGTTCTTTAGCTCCAGTAGAGTGAATCATCTCGTGGAACAGGGTTCCGTAGAAAGCCTCACTGTTTTTGAACTGTCGCATCTCAGGTACCACAATCTCATTCTTGGATATGGAAAAATAGGCGTTATCCTGGTACTGTGGCTTGATGGGACAAATCCATAAATTATCTGCTATAATCTTGTCTACCGGCTCAAATTTGAACGAATCTTGATTCTCCCTTGCGGTGACTGTCTCTTCTTGTTCCAGCTTCTCCCATAGTTTAGGTCGTGCTTCCTGTAGGTTGGTCTGTAGGCTCGGTACAGAGTGCCTTTTTGCCTTTCGGCAGTAGGTTTCTCCGTACCTGCCCCCGAACCGTACATACATGTCTCCATGTATACGGCTCTCCATTAGTAAACTCACATTATTTTCCATTAAGCTGTATTTTAGCATAACAGGATTCACACACTACAAGCGTCTTACGATGTCTCGACAACATTAACTTGCCCCATGGAGTATCTCCCTTTAGCCCAACAAGAGTGCGTATATGGTGCATCACGACGTTAGTATCAGTTGCACCACACATTTCACAGATTTGCTGTTTCAACCTTTCTGCGAGGCTTGGTTTGGGAACATACATAGTGCAAGGGGTACGGTCGAGAAAATCGTCCGTTAATGCGCTTTTACGTTTGAATCCCTCTTTATAGAGTATTCTGAACCGTTCTTTGCCTTTTGCATCCTTATATGGGATGACAAAATTCTTGCCCTTACGGTACTTGTCTTTGATTTGCCCTACATGTCTTCTTAATTTTTGACCAAGAGTCATATAAAGACTATACTCCATAATGTAGCCGAAATCGGCACATGTTGACGAAACATTGTTGGCTATGCAGTAATAGTTGTAGAAGCCTTTGATTTCCAAGTTGAATTGTGCGAGGATGTCTTCAGGCTTCATACCGACCATTTTCTCCCGTGATTTTGGCTTCCATACATCTTTGCCGTTTTCGTTCGTAAACTTTACAGCATCGTAGCTAAGAAGCTTCTGTTTCACTGTTTCAGAAGAGAGCATAAGCATGACCTTGCCAACAAATTCTCGTTTTTTGATTCCTTTGCTGTTCCTTTTAAACACATCCAATGTTCTGACAGTGATGTCAAAACCGAGGAATTTTGCGTTCTCTTTCGCATGGGTTATGAGTGTCTTTTCGGCAGAAAGTTCAAGTTTAAGGTTGCTCATCATATACTCTGTGATGTTCGCCTTTATTTGTTCACAATCTGCTTTGGACCCTATAACTCCAATCAGAAAATCATCTGCGTACCTCACGTATTTCAATCTCCGATAATTTTCATCCATTGGAAGTCTGCATGTCATCTTGTTTTTCTCTTCCTGCATAGCTTTTATTTTCGTCAATAATTCAGCTTTTACAGTTTCATCTGTTTCCGCTTTCCATTTCTTTCTTAGGTTTACTGTTTTCGTGTTGAGACAACAGTATTCTTTGTTATAAGCCCTTTCTTTCCCTTTGTCAAATCGTGAAATATACTTTTTCATGTACTTGTCGAATTTGTCAAGATAGATATTTGCCAAAATTGGGCTGATTATTCCACCTTGAGGAGTTCCCGAATACGTGTTGTTGTACTTCCAGTCTTCGATGTACCCTGCTTTGAGAAACTTTCTGATAAGGCGAAGGAACCTTTCATCTGCAATACGCTCTTGCATAATGCCGACAAGCACATCGTGGTCTATGTTATCGAAGAAGCCTTTTATGTCTCCCTCAATAAACCACTTTGCACCTGTAAAAGTCCTTTGAATGCTTGTCAGAGCGGTGTGGCAGCTCTTATGAGGTCTGAAACCATGAGAGGTGCTTTCAAAGTGCCCCTCATAGATGGCTTCAAGAATCATCCGAACTACCTCCTGCACAAGCTTGTCCTCTACGGATGGTATACCAAGAGGGCGTTTCTTGCCATTCTTCTTTGGTATATACACCCTTTTTGCAGGATTCGGTCTGTAGGATTCATTCCTAAGTGTTTCGATGATACGTTCGATTCTTCCAATGCTCATTTGGTCTATGATCTGACCATCCGAGCCTGGAGTCATATTGCCTGGCTTTGCATAAATGCGCTGATAGGCAATGAAAAACATCTCTTTGTTGAACAGAATGCGGTACAGTCGCTCAAACTTATAGTCCGAGACCTTACTGTGCTGGCATAATGTGTTTAATACAATCTCTGGATTTCTCATAACGAATCTCTCGTTTTCTTTTGTTTGTATTAAAGTTACTAACTACTCCCCTTCGCCATGTACAAGGTTTTCCCTTGCTCGGACTACTACGGGAGTTCCGTTACCTTGTCGGATATTCAGAGGCAAATCCTCATAGCTTTTCGGCGTTCCGATTTAGGTAATCTCCGTTTAACCACGTAATAACGTCTATCTTTCGATAGGCAACAGATTGTCGGATGCGACTTTTGTTCTTTTCTCCGCTTATTGCGGCCGTGTCATGGTTTGTTCTTGCTACTCGCCTTGGCTCAATAGGCGGTAGTACCACGATATGACGTATGTAACTGCCTTCCGCCACAACTACAACTTGTGTCACTGAACTATCGTTTAACCAATCAGGCTTCATCCTCATATCTGTCTTTCCCCTTGCAATTCAGTCGTAGCTTGGCAATTAGCTAACTTATCGCTTTGCTGACGTGCTGTGTTTCTCTTTGAGTTTCCTCTCCAAGTAAGTCAGTCGGGGATAGGTCTATTGTTTATCTCTAAACTTTGAACACTAACCTAATCTCTTATTATCGAGATATTTATTACGCGACCATTACGGACGCACGGGCCACATTGAACACTCTGAAGACTTGTAACTTGGGATATACGTTGTAGTGTGCTTTTTCTTCATCTGTCAGACGTTTGTAGTCGTCATACTTAATCTTCTCTTTGGTCTCTTTGTCGATGCATGTAAAGGTGGTAAGCATCACAGGAAATGATTGTTCGCCCTTGCGGACTGATACTCTGGGAAGTTCTTCGCCATCTTTACCGTCTGGCTTGTTGAATCGCTGAATACAGTCAAAAGTACAGAACCTTGGTATGGTATATCCGTTCTTTTCACAGTGCATCATCAATAGGCTCGACAGAGAGCGCCTTGTCACATTTCTGTGATAGGTTTCTCCTTGTCTGCCTCCGAACCGCACGTACATGTCTCCATGTATACGGCTCTCCACTAATAATATCACTCTATTTTCCATAACTAATTATCTTTCTGTAACATTCGGGACATACCGCCAGCGTTTTTCTATTACGCTTAAGCATGTTCTGCTCCCATGGTGAATCCATCTGTAGGTTTTTCAATGTCCTGACATGATGCATTGTCAATTCAGCTTCGCTTTCGCAGAGCTCACACCGCCTCATTAGTAGTCTTTCTACCAATCTCGGGCGAGATGTAAGAATTGTATTAGGAATCTTGTCAACTTTTGAATCACTTGCACAGAAAGTTTTTCTCTTGAAACCGCCATTATATAATACTCTTCTTTGCGCCATTCCGTTTTTGTCAGTATATGGAATGGAAAAGACCTTATTTTTGCGATACTTGCAGTTGATTTTGCGTATTGAGCTATTCAACTTCTGTGCAAGTGTCTTGTATAAACTGTATTCCATAATGTATCCAAAAGTTCCTCCAGCCTTGGCAATGTTATTTGCGATGCTATAATAATTATAGAATCCAACTATTTCAAGATTAAATTGACATAAAATATCTTCTGCTGTTTTTCCTATCATATACCCTCTTTCTTTGGCTACCCATTTGTTGGTACCATCATGTGTATCTATTTTGACGGCATCGTAATGCTGTAGTTTCTTGAAAATGGCATCACTAGGAACTGATAACACGACATTCTTTGTAAAACTTCTCACTACATAGTCGTTTTCATTGCGTTTAGTGGAGTTTGAAACAGGTACATGAATTTCAAATCCGAGAAATTTCGCTGGTGTTTTGGCATTGGTTATGAGCGTTTTCTCTGCTGAGAGCTCCAATTTGAGTTTCGCACTCATATATTGTGTTATATCAGCTTTGATTTGTTCACAATCAGCTTTGCTTCCGATAACTCCAATTAAGAAGTCATCGGCATAGCGAACATATCTCATTCTTTTAAATTGTTCATCCATAGCAAGACCCCATGAAATACTGAACATCTCTTTTTTGAGAGCATCAATTTCTTCCTTCAGTTCTTTAATTTTGGATGGTTCTGTTTCTCCTTTTAGCTTTCGTTTCAAGTTATTCCTCTTGTTACATGGCTTGTTGTAGGCTGGATTGCATCTTCTTCTTTTGCCTTTGTCGAACATAGATATGTATTCTGCCATATCCTTATCGAACTTGTCAAGGTATATATTAGCCAAAATTGGACTAATAATACCACCTTGTGGGGTTCCAGAGTATGTTTTATAGTACTTCCATTGTTCGAAATATCCTGCGTTTAGAAACTTTCTAATCAGTCTCAAAAACTTTTCGTCTGAGATGCGTTCAGATAGGATGGCTATAAGAACATTGTGGTCAATATTATCGAAAAATCCTTTTATGTCTCCTTCGATAAACCATTTAGTCCCTGTAAATCCCTTCTGAATGCTACTTAGTGCAGTATGGCAGCTACGAGTAGGTCGGAAGCCATGAGAGGTATTTTCAAAATATCCCTCATATATAGCTTCTAATATCATACGTACAACTTCTTGCACCAATTTATCATCAAACGATGGTATTCCCAAAGGTCTCATCTTTCCATCTTTCTTTGGAATATAGACTCTCTTTGCTGGGTGTGGTTTATAGCTTTCATCCTTTAGAGTGTCGATGAGTTTTTGTACCCTCGAAATGTTCATATTGTCTACGGTCTTACCATCAGTTCCAGAGGTCATATTACCCTGTTTTGAATAGATACGTTGATAGGCAACAAAGAACATTTCTTCGTTGAATAGAATCCTATACAGCCTCTCAAACTTGTAGTTTGGAATATTGCTGTGTTTAGACAGAGTGTTTAAAATTATTACTGGATTTCTCATACGTCTCTCACGTTATCCGTTAATTATTTTAAAATTATTAGCTACCTCCCTTTGCCATGTACGTGGCTTTCCCACGCTCAGACTACTACGGAGGTTCTGTTGCCATACCGAATATTCAGAGCCATTGCTCATAGCCTTACGGCATTTCGGGTTAGGCAATCCCAGTTTAGCAAATTTAGTAACTATTGGCTTGACAGATTGTCGGATGCGAATTACGTTCTTTTCTCTGCTTATTGCAGTTGTGTCATGGTCAGTTTTATGCTTTGGTTCTAATGCTTTAAACCAAAGTACCACGATACGACGTATATAATTGTCTTCCGTCGTAGCCACGCGAAATGCCACTGAACTTTCGTTCAACCAATCAGGCTTCATCCTTATATCCATCTTTCTTCCTTGCGATTCAGTCGCTGCATGACAACTTGCAGACTTTCCGCTTTTCCGACATGCTACACTCCCCATTGGATTTCCCCTTTGGATAAGTCGGCTGGAAGTAGGTTTATTTACATTATTCATATTTAAAACTCTAACCTAATCTCTTGCCATAGAGATATTTACTAAATTACCATTACTGGCGCACGCATAAGGGCATTCATTCCATTATACTCACGACCAGTCAGATTCTTAGGCCATCTTAGGGCATCTTGGGTGAACCAGGGCTTGTTCCAATCTTGCTGAAGACCTTCAATCTTTTCAATAATTAATGTTGCCCATTTGTTTATGTCAGTTTCTTTCATATTTATTTGATAA
>OGJR01001239.1_pt1 | contig 17558 bp, 15 predicted proteins | sample 1572301 | NCBI WGS metagenome assembly OGJR01 (sample SAMEA2582083, study PRJEB24529) | metagenome | biome: Human gut stool | place: China | collected 2011 | reverse complement strand
CTGGCCGGAACGCTCGAGGCTGACATTTCCGCCCGGGGCCGTCTGCCCATCCTCGTGGGCGGCACGGGCCTCTATGTCCAGAGCTTTTTATACGGTGTCCGCTTCGCCGCCGAGAAGACGCCGGACGGCCTGCGGGAACAGCTGGCCGCAGAGATGGCGGAAAAAGGCCCGGAGGCCATGTACAAAGAGCTGCAGGCTGCCGACCCGGAAGCCGCCGCCGCCATCCATCCAAACAATCAGGTGCGGGTCCTGCGGGCGCTGGAACATTTCCGCGCCACCGGCAAGCGTCTGAGCGAGCAGAAGGCCCAGTCACTCCCGCCGGAGCGGCCCTATCGTTCGCTGGTGCTGGGTCTGGACTTTCCCGACCGCGCCCAGCTCTACCGCCGTATCGACCTGCGGGTGGACAGGATGCTGGACGCCGGCCTCCTCGATGAGGCAAAGCTGGTCTATGACCACCGCCAGACCTACCGCACGGCAGCGCAGGCCATCGGTTACAAGGAATTCTTCCCCTATTTTGAGGGGACGGCCCCGCTGGATGCCTGCACCGAAAAGCTCAAGCAGGCCTCCCGCAACTACGCCAAGCGTCAGCTGACCTGGTTCCGCCATATGGACGGCGTGGTCTGGCTGGACGCCTCTGCGCCGGACGTTACAGCCCGGGCCGTGCAGCTGACCCGAGAATTTTTAGCGAAAGGGTGACCTTTTATGATGGATAGACCACGCTCTGATCCCGGCGCGTCCAGCGCTTTGGGCAAGCTGGCAGGCTTCGTCATCGCCGTCGTGGTGCTGGCGGGCATCTATGTGGGCTATCAGGCCCTGCAGGTGCTCTTCCCGCCCAACACCTACGAGACGGCGCTTCTTGCCACTGTGGCGGATACGGTGGACGCCGACGGAGTTCTCCTCTTCGATGAGGTCTATGTTCCCGGCGGCGGAACGCTGGGCTATCTCGCGGCCGACGGCGAGCGCGTCTCGGCAGGGGCTGCGGTAGCGGAGCTCTACAGCAGCCCGGAACAGGCGGGCCTCCGCCAGCAGCTCACCAGCCTGAACGACCAGATCGAGCTTCTGCAGCGCTCTCAGAATACCACCGCCACCCAGCTGGATTCTCTGAAAAAAGAGCGGGCTTCCGCGCTTTATGATATGATGGATGCGCTGGACAGCTCTGCCTACGACGAGACAGCCCAGGGCGAAGAAAACTACATCCTCGCTCAGAACAAGCTCTGGGTCATCACCGGTGAAGTCTCGGACTTCTCGGCCCAGATCGCCTCCCTCACCGAGCAGTCGGCGCAGGTGCAGGCCCAGCTGGGGGGGCCGACCCAAATCACCGCCCCTCAGACGGGTTACTTCATCCGCAGCTCCGCCAGCGGGCGGCTCAACGCCGGGGCAGACGACATCCTCGCGCTGAACACCACCGACCTGCAGGCGTATCTGAACTCTGACCCCGAACTGCCGCTGGACGGCTGCGCGGGCAAGATCGTCTCGGGCTTTGCGTGGCGGTATGTCGGCCTCTGTTCGGCCAAGGAAGGGGAGAAGCTGCTGGGCGACAACGGCAAGCCCCTGACCCGCTCGGTGAAGATAAAGTTCCCCGGCCAGATGGAGACGCCCCTCAAGGCCTCCGTCTCCGAGGTGACCATCGACGAAGCGACCGGACTGGCCCGCTTTGTCATCACCTGCGAGATCATCAACGGCGATGTGCTGCGGCTCAACCGGGCCGGCGCCCAGATCATCGTGGGCGAGACCACCGGCCTGCGCGTTCCCATCGACGCGATCCATTATCTGAAAGAGGACGGAACCGAGTCTGAGACGCAGGGCGAGAACTACATCCCGGGCGTCTATGTCAAATACGGCAATCTTGCCCGTTTCTGCAAGATCGACCCCGTGGATAATGACCATCCGCTGGTGACGGACGGCGAGTACCGCATCGTCATGCCCAGCAGCTCGGATAAGACAAAAACCGTCAGCGAAGTCCGCCTTTACGACGAGATCATCGTCTCCGGACAAAATTTGTATGATGGAAAGCTTTTGTAGTTATTGACATCTGACGCAAAAAATCAGATAATAGAAAAAGCTATTAGCAACTCTTTTTCACAAAGGGGTGCCAGGCAGCGTGAGCTGCCCGAATGAAAGGAGCAAGTTTCTATGTCTTTTGTGGACAGCCTGAAAAAAGGGCTTTTCGGCAGTGAGGACGATTACGACGATCAGTATATGGACGACGGTCCTCAGATGGTGAATAATAACAACGGTCTCGGCGTCGCAGGCAACGAGGAAGAGGACGAGCCCGAAGAGGGTGCAGCCCCCAAGCGGAACGGCAAGGTGGTCAACATCCATGCTACCACCCAGCTCAAGGTCGTTCTGGTCAAGCCTGAGCACTTCGAGGATGCCAGCACGATTGCAGACCACCTGAACAACAAGCGCACCGTCGTGCTGAATCTGGAATCCACCAACAAGGAAGTTTCCCGCCGTCTGGTGGACTTCCTCTCCGGTGTGGCCTACGCCAACAACGGCCAGATCAAGCGGGTGGCCAACAGCACCTTCATCATTACTCCCTACAATGTAGACATCATGGGCGACCTGCTGGACGAGCTGGAGAACAATGGCGCGTTCTATTGATACCCAGCAAAGCGCCGTGCGGGGCTTCGTCCCGGCGCAGAACGATGAGGAACGCTTCCTCATGCGTCATGTCGAGGACCTGGCCCGCGCCGCCTTTGGCCGGGGCATCGCCCGTTATTCGGCGTTCCTGAGCGACAGAGAACAGCAGCTGGCGCAGGCGGCACTCAACCGTGCCGGTGCGCCGGAGGAAAGCTGCCGTTTCGAGGGCGGCTGGCCCGACGCCGAGCGCCGGGTGCTCTGCCTCGAGCCGGAAGACTGCTATCCTGCAAGCCCTGTCTGCTGCGTCCGGCTCAGGTGTCGTGCGCTGGCCGGGGCGCAGCTGCCCGTCCATAAGGACTATCTGGGCAGCCTGATGGGGCTCGAGCTTCGCCGCGAGGCGCTGGGCGACATCGTTCTGCCGCCGGAGGAGCCGGGTACCGCTTATCTGTTCGCGCTGGAGCCTGCTGCAGCCCTTATCTGTCAGGAGCTGCGCAGTGTGGGCCGCACCGAGGTGACGGCTCAGCAGCTGGCGCTGGACGAAGTACCGGAGTTTGCGCAGGCAGAGCGCCGGTTACAGACCGCGACCGTATCGTCGCTGCGTCTGGATGCTGTACTTGCCGCCATGCTGCGGTGCAGCCGGGGCATGGCCGCAGAGCTTGTGGCAGCGGGAAGGGTAGAGATCAACCATCTGCCCGTTTCCAGCGCCCATGCGCCGGTATACGAATCTGACGTGTTCACAGTGCGGGGCAAAGGGCGCTTCCGCCTCACAGCCCTGCCGGGCAAGAGCAAAAAAGACCGACAGATCATCGAGTTCTTCCAATATTGAGAAGGACGACTGGATAAAATGGAGGAGATCATTATGCTGACACCGCAGGACGTGCGCTCTGTCCAATTCGAAAAGAACCTCCGCGGCTACCGTACCGAGGATGTTGACCGCTTTCTGGATAAAGTAGAGCAGCAGCTCGGGCAGGATGCGGAGCAGATGGAGGCCCTGCGCAAGCAGGTGGCCGACCTGACTGCCGAGAACGAGACCCTGCGCCGCAATATGCAGAGCTATGAGGCCGACGGCGATATGCTCAAGAGCGCCCTCATCAACGCGCAGCGCATGGGTGAAAACGTCATCCGCGAGGCCAACCAGAAGGCCGAAGACATCCTGCACCGTGCAAATCTGCGCGGCGACGACATCATCCGGGATGCCAACGAGCTGCTGCAGAAGGCCAGCGACCGCGCCGACGAGATCATCAGCGAGGCCAACGACAAAAAGCTGGCCGAAGAGCGTGAGTATGACCGCGTTCGTCTCGAGGTCACCCGCTTCAAGTCCGACGTGCTGAACCTCTACCGCACCCATGTGGAGTCCCTGAGCCGTCTGCCGGAGTTCCAGCAGAAAGAAGAGACCCCCGCACAGGATGCCGAGGCTGAGCTGCCCGAAACCGAGGATGCCGATACCACCGAGGAAGCAGCACCCGCTGCGGACGCTGCCGAGACGGAAGACGCCGCCCCCGAGAAGGCTGGCGAGGACTTCTGGGAGAAGGACGAATCTCAGCTCAAGCTCGACCCGCCCCCGGCAGACCCCAACGCTGTCTTTCAGGGCGTGAGCTTCAGCGAATAATTCCCCAAGCATCGACAGCGAGGCATCATTTGTGTGCCGTAAAGCTGTTTTGATAAAATAAGCGCATAGCTGCGCTGTTTGCGACTGCAAAACCAATAGAGGAGAGTGTAAAACCAGTGGCTAAGAATAAGTCTCAGTACGACAGTACTCTGAATCTGCCCAAGACCCTGTTTGAGATGCGCGCCGGCCTGCCCAAGAAGGAACCGGTCATGCTCAAGGATTGGGACGACAACGACCTGTACAACCAGCTCATGAAGCACAACGAGGGCAAACCTCAGTTCATCCTGCACGACGGCCCTCCGTATGCCAACGGCAATATCCACATGGGTACCGCGCTGAACAAGATCATCAAGGACATCATCATCCGCGAGAAGAACATGGAGGGCTTCCAGGCTCCCTATGTGCCCGGCTTTGATACCCACGGCCTGCCCATTGAGCTGAAGGCCCTGTCCTCCGTCGGCGAGAAGAAGAAGGACATCTCCAAGCTCGAGCTGCGCCAGATCTGCGAGAAGTTCGCCACCGAGCACATCGACATCATGAGCGACCAGTTCAAGCGTCTGGGCGTTATCGGCGATTTTGAGCATCCCTATCTGACCCTCAAGCCCGAGTTTGAGGCCCGTCAGATCGAGATCTTCGGCGAGATGGCCAAGAAGGGCTATATCTACAAGGGTCTGAAGCCTGTCTACTGGTGTCCCGACTGCCGCACCGCTCTGGCTGAGGCCGAGATCGAGTACGGCGAGGACGAGTGCGACTCTATCTTCGTCCGCTTCCACGTCTCTCAGGACCCCAACGGCGTTCTGGCAAAGCACGGCATCCCGATGGAGAAGACCTACTTCGTCATCTGGACCACCACCACCTGGACCCTGCCCGCCAACGAGGCTATCTGCCTGAACGGCCAGTTCGAGTACTCCTTCGTCAAGATCGGCGACGAGTTCCACATCATGGCCACTGACCTGGTCAAGAGCGTCATGGATGCCTGCCACATCACCGATTACGAGGTGGTGGGCGAGCCGGTCAGCGGCGCTGAGTTCGAGCTGATGCGCTATAACCATGTCTACCTGCCCAAGGAAGGCTGGGTCATCCTCGGCGACCACGTCACGCTGGAAAGCGGCTCCGGCTGCGTCCACACCGCCGGCGGCCACGGCGTCGATGACTTCAACGTCTGCCAGAAGTACCCCCAGATCCCCATCACCGTCCCCGTGGACGACGGCGGCTATCTGACCGAGCAGGCCGGCAAGTACGCTGGCCAGCGCGTCTGGGCTTCCAACAAGACCATTCTGGCCGACCTGACCGCCGCCGGCGCTGTCATGGGCCAGCTGCACATCAAGCATCAGTATCCGCACTGCTGGCGCTGCCATAACCCCATCATCTTCCGTGCTACCGAGCAGTGGTTCTGCTCCATCGCCAAGTTCCGTGAGGATGTCTACAAGGCCATCGACACCGTGACCTGGATGCCGGATTGGGGCCACGACCGTATGCACGGCATGGTGCGCGACCGCAACGACTGGTGCATCAGCCGTCAGCGCACCTGGGGTGTGCCTATCCCGGCCTTCTACTGCAAGAAGTGCGGCGCTTACCACATCACCGACGCCACCATCAAGGCCGTCAGCGACCTGTTCCGCAAGGAGGGCTCCGACGCCTGGTATAAGTACGACGCTGAGCAGATCATCCCCGCTGGTGAAGTCTGCGAGAAGTGCGGCGCTTCCGAGTGGACGAAGGACACCGACATCATGGACGTCTGGTTCGACTCCGGTTCCACCCATGCTGCCGTTCTGGAAGAGCGCCCCGAGCTGCGCTTCCCGGCCGATCTGTATATGGAGGGCGGCGACCAGTTCCGCGGCTGGTTCCAGTCCAGCCTGCTGACCAGTGTGGCCAGCAAGGGCTGCGCACCCTATAAGTCCGTTCTGTGCCACGGCTGGGTCGTGGACGAGCAGGGCAAGCAGATGCACAAGAGCGCCGGCAACGGCGTCGAGCCCAGCGAGATCATCAAGGACTACGGCGCAGACATCATCCGCCTGTGGGTGGCTTCTTCCGACTACACCGTCGATGTGCGTGCCGGCAAGAACATCTTCAAGCAGCTGAGCGAGGCCTACCGCAAGATCCGCAACACCGCCCGCTTCATTCTGGGCAACCTCGACGGCTTCGACCCCAACACCGACTGTGTGGCTGACGACCAGCTGCAGGACATCGACCGCTGGGCTCTGGCTGCGCTGGATGACCTCATCGTCAACACCAACGCCGGTTATGCTGTGTATGACTTCAACAAGGTCTACCACGCTGTCTACAACTTCTGCGTCGTGGCCATGTCCAACTTCTATCTGGACGTCACCAAGGATCGCCTGTACTGCACCAACGGCACTGGCCGCAAGGCTGCACAGACCGCGATGTACAAGATCCTCGTCGCTCTGGACAAGATCATCGCTCCCATCCTCTGCTTTACCAGCCAGGAGATCTGGGACTTCCTGCCCAAGACCGAGGCTATGAACAAGTACGTCGTCTTCGAGGATATGCCGAAGGCTGGCCAGTACGCAGCTGACGATGCCTTCAAGGCCAAGTGGGCGCAGCTCATCGCTGTCCGCGACGAGGTCAAGAAGGTCCTCGAGCAGGCCCGTGCAGATAAGCAGATCGGCGCTTCTCTCGAGGCTTCCGTCACTCTGTACTGCAATGACGCCGTCTACGACCTGCTCAACAGCATCCCGATGGATGAGCTGGCCGACCTGATGATCGTCTCCCATGTGGAGCTGGTCAAGGGTGAAGGCGGCGCAGCCAGCGCCGTCGAGGGCCTGGGCGTTGCTGCTGCACACGCCACCGGCGACAAGTGCGAGCGCTGCTGGAAGTACTCCGCAGACATCGGCACCCACGCTGCTCATCCCACTCTGTGCGCACGCTGCGCCGCTGTTGTGGAGGGCTAAACCATTTCGTATCTCTGGCGGCGCACCCGGCGCAAAAGGGGGCGCCGCCTTTTTCAAAAAATCAGGAGAAACTATGGCATACGTCATTCTGAATCTGGTCTGTGTGGCCGCGCTGGTGGGCATCGACCAGGCCATCAAGCTCTGGGCTACCCAGTATCTGGCCCCTGTGGAGGCCATCACCGTCATCCCGCATGTGGTGGAGCTGCGCTTCGTGCTCAATCAGGGCATGGCGTTCAGCCTGCTGAGCGGAAAGCAGCTCTTCCTTATCCTCGCCACCAGCGCCGCGCTGCTGCTCGTGGCCTATCTGCTGTTCTTCCGCAGCCGCGGCAAGCTCCTGCAGCAGATCGCCTTCATCCTCGTGCTGGCCGGCGGCATCGGCAACCTTATCGACCGTGTGCTGAACGGTGAGGTCGTGGACTACATCAACCCGCTGTTCATCGACTTTGCAGTCTTCAACTTCGCCGACATCCTCGTCTGCGTCGGTGTGGCGCTCTGGGTGCTGGTCATCCTGCTGGAAGAAGTGGAAGATAAGCCCTCGAAGGAGCAGTAAACCATGGAACAGCGTGAATTTATCGTGGAGGCGGAGGCCGCAGGCCAGCGCATCGACCGCTTCCTCAGCGGGGAGGACACCGGCCTTTCCCGCAGTGCGCTGCAAGGCCTCGTGGCGGAGGGTCATGTGCTCTGCAACGGCAAAAGCATCGCCAAGAGCCTCAAGCTCAAGGCGGGGGACACCATCCTGCTGGAAATTCCTGACGCAAAGCCTATCGAGGCTGTGCCGCAGGACATCCCGCTGGACATCGTGTACGAGGACGACCACCTTCTGGTGGTGAACAAGCCCAAGGGCATGGTCGTCCACCCGGCCCCGGGCAACCCGGACGGCACGCTGGTGAACGCCCTGCTCTGGCACTGCAAGGGCAGCCTCTCGGGCATCGGCGGCGAGATACGCCCCGGCATCGTCCACCGCATCGACAAGGACACCAGCGGCCTGCTGGTGGTGGCGAAAGATGATGCCACCCACATCGGCCTGTCCCAGCAGATGGCGGTTCACAGCGTGGAGCGCGCCTACCAGACCGTTGTCTACGGCGGTTTTGCGCAGGACGAGGGCTTTGTAGAGGCAAATCTGGGCCGCTCCAAGACCGACCGCAAAAAGATGGCGGTCTACCCGGCCAGCGAGCCCCACACCAAGTATGCCTACACCGGCTATAAGGTGCTGGAGCGCTTCGGCGGCTTCACCCTGCTGGAATGCCGCCTCAAGACGGGCCGCACCCATCAGATCCGCGTCCACATGGCGTCCATCCAGCATCCCGTGGCGGGCGACCCGGTGTATGGCCCCCACAACTGCATCACCAAGCTCCACGGTCAGTGTCTCCACGCGAAGACATTGGGCTTCATCCACCCCATCACGGGGGAACATCTCCGCTTCGACTCGGAGCTGCCGGAGTATTTCGTCCACTTTATTGCATCGCTCAGGAGGGGGACTGTATGACGAAACTTCTCGATTCTACGCTCGTACTCTGCGATCTGGACCATCTCCTTTTGGCCGGTGACGGCAACATGCCGCAGGTCGTGCGGGATGTGCTCCAGCTGTTTTCCAGCCGGGGCGGCAGGCTGACGGTCTTCAGCCAGCGTTCGCCCCGGGCCGTCCGCGCCGTGCTGGGTGGACTGCGCCTTGCTGCGCCCGCGCTCACCTGCGGCGGTACGCTGGCCTACCGGTTCTCGGAGGGCAGCGGCCAGCCGCTGTGCAGCTTCGCGGGCTGTGAGGAATCCATCTTCAAAAAACTGCCCGCAGCTGTGGGCCTCGGCATTGCGCTGCAGATGGCCGACGGCTCTACCCGTGTGCTGCGGATGAGCACCGCCCTCGAGCGCCATCTGCGCCGGGAGTTCACCCCCTTTACGCTGTGCAGTCCCGCCGACGTCAAGGGTGAGGACGTGCTGCGCATCCTGCTCTATCAGGACCGTCAGCAGCTGCCCATTCAGGCCCTTCTGGAAAAGGCACTGGGGGACAATGCCGCCATGCTGCGCTCGGAGCGCACCGGCATGGACGTCATGGTGCTGACACCGGGTGCCGTCTCGGCAGAGGCGATGCTGGGCGCGGTCTGTCTGCCCGTCAACTGCACGGCTGACCAGCTCACCGTCGCCGCCGGGTGCAGCCAGATGCTCGAGCTGGTCCGTCAGGCCAAACAGAGCGTCGTTCCGGCAGATGCCCCGGTGGAGCTGCGCCTTGCCGCCAGCCAGACGACCCTGACCGACCACGACACCGGCGCAGCCGCAGAGTTTTTCTATGGCCTTGTGCGAAGTGCCGAAGCCGCATCGTAAAAATTGTGTAAAGTCTCCTGCAAATTTTCCGCAGGAGACTTTCTTTTTGGAAGGATTTCGAGTACAATGAGAGAAACTATGCTAAGCCATGGTGAGCGCCGCTTTCTGGCACTGGCGGCAGCAGCGGCGGTCTGCATTGTCAGTCTGGCGTTCTGGTATGCCGTGCCGCCATCCCCGGCGCAGGCTTCGTCAGCGGCAGTCGAGCCTCTGCGGGAGTCCTTCCGCGTGGACCTCAACACCGCCGGGGTGGACGCTATGACCACACTGCCCGGCCTCGGGGAGAAGAAGGCGAGAGCCGTTCTGGAATATCGACTTGCCCATGGCCGGTTCCAGAGCCTCGATGAGGTGGCACAGGTGTCGGGCGTTACGCAGGATATGATAGACGAATGGCAGGGCCTCGCCTATGTGAGCTGAGAGGGGAGACCTTCTCGGGAAAAAGGAGTTATCATGAGTGAAGAGAGCATTTTTATCAACCGGGAATTGAGCTGGCTGGACTTCAACCGCCGCGTGCTGGTGCTGGGCAAGGATAAAAATGTCCCGCTGGCCGAACAGCTCAAGTTTCTGGCCATCTACGGCTCCAATCTGGACGAGTTCTTCATGGTGCGCGTCGGCTCGCTCCAGGAGCGCGCCAACCTCATGCGCGGCAAGAAGGAAAAGCGGGAAAACAAGACGAACATGACGGCGGAAGAGCAGCTTGCCGCCATCATGCCCAAGACCGCTCAGCTCCAGGAGGACTGCGACAAATACTACGCCAAAGCGCTGGAAAATCTGGCCGCCTGCGGCTACCGCAAGGTGGATTTCGATAAGCTGAGCAAAGAGGACGAGCACTTCTGGAAAAAGTATTTCCAGAGCGAGCTTTTCCCCATCCTCAGCCCCCAGATCGTGGACAGCCGCCACCCGTTCCCGTTCCTGCGCAATAAGGAGATCTATCTCGGCGTCCTCCTTCACGAAAAGCACACCTCGGAGCACACCCTCGGCATCGTACCCATCTCAAGCCAGATGGAGCGGATGCATTTCGTCCGGAAGGACAATGAGACCTGCTTTGCCCTGACGGAGGAGCTGGTGCTCCATTATGCGGCCCTCATCTTCGGAAAGGAAAATGTGCAGGAAAAGTGCCTCTTCCGGGTCACCCGCAACGCCGACATCGACGTGAAAGAGGGCATGATGGACCATGACATCGACTACCGCGAGATCATGGCCGATCTGCTCAAGCGCCGCCGCAAGCTGGCCGCCGTCCGTCTACAGGTCATCCCCGCCGCACCGCAGGTCGCTCAGCTGCTCTGCAGCCGCCTCGAGCTGACCCACAAGCGGGTCTTCGTCCAGAAGAGTCCTCTTGACCTGAGCTTCTTCTACAAGCTCACCTCCCGCATGGAGTCCGACGGCCACCCCGAGCTGTTCTATACGCCTGCCCGGCCTATGCTGCCCCCGCAGGACTATGACCTTGCCGCCGAGGTGGAAAAGCACGATGTGCTGTTGAGCTATCCGTACCAGTCCATCCGCCCCTTTATTGCGATGCTGAAAAAGGCCGCGCAGGACCCCGACGTCATCTCCATCAAGATGACGCTCTACCGCATGGCCCGCGAGTCTCAAATCGTACAGGCCCTCGTGGAAGCCGCCGAGAACGGCAAGGAAGTCGTGGCGCTGGTGGAGCTGCGCGCCCGCTTTGACGAACAGAACAACATCGACTGGTCGAAGCACCTTGAAGAGGCCGGATGCACGGTCATCTATGGCTTTGACGACTACAAAGTCCACTCCAAGCTGACTCTCATCACCAAAAAGAGCGCCCACGGCTACTCCTACATCACCCAGATCGGTACCGGCAACTACAACGAGAAGACCAGTGAGCTCTATACCGACTACTCCTTCATCACCGCCGACCTCGGCATCGGCGAGGAAGCGTCCAACGTCTTCCAGAACCTTGCCGTGCAGAAACTGACGGAAGAGAGCGAAAAAATGCTGGTGGCACCCCTCCGCTTCAAGAGCGTGCTGCTGGATGAGATGGACCGGGTCATCAACGCTGCCCGTCTGGGCCGCCCGGCCTCCATGATTTTGAAGAACAACTCCATCTCCGATAGAGATATTATCCTCAAGCTCGAGGAAGCCAGCTGTGCCGGTGTCCGCATCGACATGATCGTCCGCGGCATCTGCTGCGTCCGCGCCGGTGTGCCGGGCAAGACCGAAAACCTCCACATCCGCAGCCTCGTGGGCCGCTACCTCGAGCATGGCCGAATCTACAGCTTCTATGACGGCGTGAACACCCGCATCTATATCGCATCCGGCGACTTTCTCACCCGCAACACCGAGTGCCGCGTGGAAGTCGGCGTCCGGGTGGAAGACCCTGTCCTGAAGGAGAAGCTGGACAGCATCCTCCGCCTCCAGCTCAGCGACAATGTCAACGCCCGCGAGATGCAGCCGGACGGCAGCTACCAGAAAGTCAAGCCTGCCCCCGGCGAGCCGCTGGTGAACAGCCAGATGGGAATGTACGACCTTCTCCGCGACGACTGGACGGCCCGCGACAAAGCGCCTGCACCGGTCTCCATCGTCGAGACGCCGAAGCCCCAGCCCGTCAAGGCTCCGGAAAAGCCTGCCGCACCGGCAGAGGCGGCACCTCAGCCCGCAAGACCCGCAGAGCCGGAAAAACAGCCAGCACAGCCGGAAAAGGCCGTTCCCGCCCCGATGCCCATCGTCGTCACCGAGAGCCGCCCCCGCCGCACCGGTCTGCTGAGCCGCCTGCTCGAGCACTTCCTGAAATGATTCCCGATGCCGCTGGCCCGCAAAGCCGGCGGCATTTTATATTGTCCTGCCGCATACAGTACAGGAAACAGGAGGGACGCCGATGGGGACAAGACAGCATAAAACAAAAGGATGGGTGATTTTTGCGGTGTTCTGCGCTGTCCTGTTCTGCGTGGCCGCGCTGCGGGCCTGTGCCGCAAAAGCCGCGCCCGAGGGCTGTTCGCTGAAACGGGTAAGGTCTGCGCAGACGGCCTGCTTCCCGCTGGGTACGACGGCATGGCGGGTCTCGGACGCCTACGGCTGGCGCACCGACCCCATCACCGGCGAAGAGGCGTTCCATCGCGGCACTGACCTTGCATGTTCGGAAGGTACGCTGGTGCTGGCCGCGATGGATGGCGTCGTCATTGCCGCCCGGCGGAGCGCGACCTACGGCAACTACCTCTGCCTGAGCCACAGCGGCGGGCAGGAGACGCTTTACGCCCATCTGCAATACCTCTTCGTTCGGGCCGGAGAAGTTGTGCAGGCAGGTCAGCCGCTGGGGACAGCGGGGGAGACGGGCCGCTCCACCGGGGCGCACCTTCACTTTGAGCTTCTGGAACAGGGCGTCCGCTATGATGCGGGGGCTTTGCTGGGCCTGCCATGAGGCGGCTCGTCCGGCTGGGGCCGCTGGTGTTCCGTGACCCGCTGCTGCTCTGCGGGGCGCTGTATCTGCTGCTCTGGTTCGATGCCAGCGGCTTCCTGCGCATCGGCCTGTGTGCCGCCATCCTCCACGAAATGGGTCATATCTTCGTCTATCTGCTCCTGTTCCGGCGCTTTCCCGTCATCGAAGTGACCATGACCGGTTTCTGTATGCGGACACGGGGACAGGCTCTCACACGGGGACAGACGCTTTTTCTGGCCGCCGCCGGGCCGGGCATGAATGGCCTCTTGGCCGCCATCTGGGCAATGAGGATGGAACAGTGTGCGACCATCCGGGGCAGTGCGTTCCTTGCAGCCAATCTGCTCACCGGGGCGTTCAACCTTCTGCCTGTCCCACCGCTGGATGGAGCTCAAATGCTGCGATGTCTGTTGCAATCTTCGCCCAAATAGGGTAAAATATATAAATATGCAATCCGTGTTGTTAAATGGAGGAACTTGATGTTTGATCCGAAACTGAAAGAAGCGCTGTCCCAGGTGCAGAAGCCGGGCCGTTACACCGGCGGCGAACCGGGCAGCGTCTATAAAAATAAAGACGAGGTAGACGTCCGCTTCGCGTTCTGCTTCCCGGACACCTACGAAGTAGGCATGTCCTTTCTGGGCGAAAAAATCCTCTACGAGCTGCTGAACAGCCACGAAAACTGGTGGTGTGAGCGCGCCTTTATGCCGTGGCTGGATATGAAGGCTGAGATGGAGCGCCTGAGCCTGCCCCTCTACACGATGGAGAGCAAAGACCCCCTCACGGCTTTCGACGCTGTGGGCTTTACGCTCCAATATGAGCTGTCCTACACCAACATCCTCGCCATGCTGGATCTGGCGGGCATTCCGTTCTACTCGAAAGACCGCGACGAGAGCTGGCCCCTCATCGTGGCGGGCGGCCCCTGTGCCTGCAACTCCGAGCCCATCGCCGACTTCTTCGACGTCGTCCAGCTGGGCGAGGGCGAAAACCAGCTGCCCGGCATCTGCGCCGAAATCGAAAAGGCCAAGAAAGAGGGCGGCGTCTCCAAGAAAGAGCTGCTGCTCCGCATCGCCAGGATCCCCGGCGTCTATATCCCGGCTTTCTACGACATCGAATACTACGAGGATGGCCGCGTCAAGTCCATCACCCCCAACGAGCCGGGCATCCCGGCGGTCATCACCAAGGCCATCATCAAGAACCTGAACGACTTTGCGCCCCCGACCAACTTCGTCGTCCCGATGGTGGGTGCCATCCAGGACCGCGCCAGCGTCGAGGTGCTGCGCGGCTGTGTGCGCGGCTGTCGGTTCTGTCAGGCAGGCTTCCTCTACCGCCCCATGCGCCAGCGCGACGCCAGCCTGCTGAACAAGGCCGCACAGGACCTCTGCGCCAACACCGGCTACGAGGAGCTGAGCCTTTCCAGCCTGTCCACCTCTGACCACAGCCAGCTCGAAGAGCTGCTGGACGATTTGAACGAGTGGGCGCCGAAAGAGCACGTCAGCCTGTCGCTGCCCTCTCTGCGGATGGACAACTTCTCCCAGAGCCTCATTGAAAAAACCACCAAGGTGCGCAAGAGCGGCCTGACCTTTGCCGCTGAGGCCGGCACCCAGCGCCTGCGCGACGTCATCAATAAGAACGTCACCTGGGATGAGATCGAAAAGACCTGCTCGCTGGCCTTCGCCAACGGCTACACCTCCGTCAAGCTCTACTTCATGATGGGCCTGCCCACCGAGACGATGGAGGACATCGAGGGCATCGCCGAGACCGCTCAGAAAGTGGTCGATTTGTTCTACTCCAATCCCAAGCACGCCAAGGGCCGCGGCGTGCAGGTGACCATCAGCTGCGCCTGTTTCGTGCCAAAGCCCCACACCCCCTTCCAGTTCGTCCCGATGGATACTGAAGAGATGCTGCAGGCCAAGCAGAAGCACCTGCTCGAAAGCGTCCACAGCCGCAAGATCAAGGTCAACTACCACGACAGCACCACCAGCTTCCTCGAGGGCGTCTTTGCCAAGGGCGACCGCCGCCTGGCTCCCGTCATCCTCGAGGCCTACAAGCGCGGCTGCTATTTCGACGGCTGGGAAGAGTGCTTCCAGTACGACACCTGGATGCAGGTCTTCGAGGATATGGGCATTGACCCCAAGTTCTACTGCCAGCGCGCGATCGGTCTGGACGAAGTGACCCCGTGGAGCCACATGGACTACGGCGTCACCCACGAATATCTGGTGCGGGAGTACAACAAGGCCCTCGCGGCCCAGACCACTCAGCCCTGCAACCGTGCCTGCCACGGCTGCGGCGCAAACCATCTGTTAGGAGGACCGTGCTTTGATTACAGTAAGGATCTCGTTTAAGAAGATGAACGAAGCCTCCTACATCTCCCTGCTGGATATGCAGCGGGTGATGCAGCGGGTGCTCAAGCGCAGCGGCCTGCCGGTGTGGCATACGCTGGGCTTCAATCCCCACATCTATATGACCTTTGCCTGCCCGCTCTCGCTGGGGCAGGAGAGCCAGTGCGAGTGCGTGGATGTCAAGACCGAGGCCGAAAACCCCGATTTTGCCCAGTGGCAGACGGCGCTGAACGCCATCATGCCTGCCGGGATCGAGGTCTACCGCGTGGAGCCGGTGAAGATGAAGGCCGACGCCATCGCTTACGCCTGCTACCGCATCCGCTACCCGGCGGACGCCGCAGAAAAGCTTGCACAGTACAATGCCCTCGACAGCGTGCCGGTGGAGAAAAAGAGCAAGCGCGGCGTCAGGATGGTCGAGATGAAGGAGTATGTCCCCACTCTCGAGCTTGAGACAGAAGGGGAGAGCGTGAGCTTTGCGGTCTGTCTGCCTGCCTCGCAGGACCTGAACCTGAACCCCTCGCTGCTGACGGCGGCGCTGGAAGCAAAATTCGGCGTCCCGGCGGCGAACGCCTCCATCCTGCGCACCGAATTTTTGACGGCAGATAAGCGGAAGTTCGAGTAAGAACGGTCCATCAAAGCCAGAGCGAAAATTTTTGCATAAATTTGCCCGAAACGCTTGCTTTTACGGGCGGTTTGTGCTATCCTATTAAGGCGTTAGTGTCCGCTGAGACCACAGCGGGGTTAATGACACATATCATTAAACGGGCGGTCCTCTGACGGCAGTTCGCCGTGTATGAACGTCTAAAAACAAATGGAGGAATTCAAAATGGACGCACTGAAGATTATTTCTGAAGGCAGCATCAAGGCTGAGAAGCCCCAGTTCAACGTCGGCGATACCGTCCGCGTTGATGTTCGTATCAAGGAAGGCGAGCGCGAGCGTATTCAGGCTTTCGAGGGTACCGTCATTGCTAAGAAGCACGGCGGCGTCGCAGAGACCTTTACCGTTCGCCGCGTTTCCTACGGCGTCGGCATCGAGCGTGTCTTCCCCATCAACAGCCCCTTCGTCGAGAAGGTCACTGTTGTCCGTAAGGGCAAGGTCCGCCGCGCAAAGCTGTTCTACCTGCGTGGTCGTACCGGCAAGGCTGCCAAGGTCAAGAGCGATATTTGATGATTCCCCGTTTCAAAGCGGGAGAAAAGGGGACAACTCGTTTGTCCCCTTTTTTCTGTTATACGGCGCTTTTGGCGCAGAGACAGAGAAAATAAAAACGGGCAGAAGCCCGGATAAAGAGGTGCATCGGATATGGAACAGTCACAGCCTGCTGTCCGTGGGCAGGGCCTGCTGGAATGGTACGAAGCGCTTATTTCGGCGGCGCTTGTGCTGGTGCTGGTGTTTTCCTTTTTCTTCCGTATCATTCAGGTGGACGGCGAGTCGATGGTGCCTACGCTGGAAAACGGCGATAAGCTCGTCGTCTGGGGCGCAGGCTATGAGCCTCAGCGGGGCGATGTGGTCATCGTGGACAGCTACACCAGCTATGGCCGCCCTCTGGTCAAGCGCGTCATCGCCAAAGGCGGCGACACCATCTCCATCGACTATGCCACCGGAACGGTAGAGGTCAATGGAAAGGTGCTGGAAGAGGATTACATCGCAGAGCCGACCTATCTGGGCTATGATGTGGAGTTCCCGTACACTGTGCCTGAGGGGACGGTGTTCGTGATGGGCGACAACCGCAACGCCTCGCTGGACAGCCGCTCGAGCTATGTCGGCTGCATCGATGAACAGGATATACTGGGCAAAGTGCTGCTCTGCTTTTTGCCCTTTTCGGATTTTGGAGTAGTAAAATGAACAATCAGGACACCCGGTTTGCAAACCAATATGCCATCCAGTGGTTCCCGGGCCATATGGCCAAGACGCTGCGGATGATGGAGCAGGAGATCCAGCACGTTGACGCAAGCCTTGTACTGCTGGACGCCCGCATCCCGCTGTCCAGCCTCAACCCGGAGATCGAGCGCATCACGGCCCGCAAGCCCAAGCTCTATGCGCTGAACAAAGCGGACCTCGCCGACCCCGCCGTGACGGAAGAGTGGATACGCTACTTCCACGAGGCGGATGCGGGCTGTGTCGCCATCAGCGCCAAGCAGAAAGGCGGCGCGAACGCCGTCAAGGCCGCGATCGAAAAGGAATTGTCCGGCCTGCTGGCACGCCGCCAGAACCGCGGCATGGCCGGTGCCAAGACGCAGGTCATGCTCTGCGGCATCCCCAATGTGGGCAAATCCACCTTCATCAATACCTTCGCAGGCTCTGCCCGCGCCAAGGCGGCTGACCGTCCCGGCGTGACCAAGGGCAAGCAGTGGGTCAGCACTGAAAAGTTCGACCTGCTGGATATGCCCGGTGTGCTCTGGAAGAAGTT
>OGJR01001238.1_pt1 | contig 17560 bp, 9 predicted proteins | sample 1572301 | NCBI WGS metagenome assembly OGJR01 (sample SAMEA2582083, study PRJEB24529) | metagenome | biome: Human gut stool | place: China | collected 2011 | reverse complement strand
AATACAAATTTTGTTAATTATTGTAAGAGAAACAAGTGTTAAAATTCTCCTGAACTCTAACCTGGTTCGAAAGACTTTTCCAATAATATATCCATCCTGTCGGATTCAACGGATATACATTGATTCTCGACAAGATTTCAAATAAAAATAAAACATCATTTTCAGATAATAATCGTGAAGACCGTTTCTTTACCTTCTATGGATGAAACTTTTAGATTGCCGCCATGCATTCGCATAATCTGGCGGGAGACGCTTAGCCCAATACCCGATCCCTCTTCTTTAGTGGTAAAGAACGGGACGAATATCTCGTTCATGATTTCGGAGGAAATACCGGGACCATTGTCCCGTACCCGGATCAACACCTTTCCCGTCGGCCCGTGTTCGGCGGAGAGAGTTATGTGGGCATCTTCCCTACCCCGCAAAGCGTAAAATGCGTTTTTCATCAAGTTTAAAAGGACTTGTCCCATAAGGTTCGGATCGGCAAAAACCTTCAGGTCTTCCGGTTCAATGCAAACATCAATCGTGACTTCCGGGAAATTCGGTTCCGTGCTGCTCAGGATCACTGCCCGCTGAATAAATTCGTTTAAGTTGATCAATTCCCGTTCAGGCCGAGGAATACGGGTAAACTTACGATAGGATTCCACGAAAGAGATCAACCCTTTGCCCGTTTCACTAATCACCTTCAACCCGTTTTCCGTGTTGCGTTTCAAGTCGTCGGGAGTGATTTCCGGATCAGAGTGCATGGAAAGTAACGTGTCGCTCAAAGAAGTTACGGGGGCGATCGAATTCATAATCTCGTGCGATAACACCCGGATCAAGCGTACCCAAGAATCAATTTCTTTCTCGTCAAGTTCGTTCTCGATGTCATTCATGACTAACAAGGTGATGGGCTTGTCTTTTAATAAAATGCGGGAGGCACTGACGAATAATTGCACGGAGCCCCGTTCGTTCGTGAAGGTCACCCGCCGACTTTCCCCGGGGCGAATTTCCGTCACCAGTAGTTTTAAGGCCGGGGACACTCGTTCCAACTGGTTAACGTGTGTGAATATCTCCAATCCCAGCAATTTTAAAGCGATTTGATTATTCTGCGTCACGAATCCCCGTTCATCCAACGCCACGATCCCGGAACTCACGCTGTTTATGATCAACTCGTAAAATTGCTCCCGTTGTTGTATCTCCAAACGGGTATTCTGCAAAATATCCTTGATACGGTTCAACACCCCGTTCAGAAAACGCTCAGAATGGCTACCGCCATATTCCGGAAAATGAATGGAATAATCGTCGTTTTCCAAGGCTTGAAAGAAGTAAGCCAGTTTCCGGTTCACGGATCGGACATTCCACACGACACGAAAACAACACCCCACGGCAAGTATTGACGTGGCAACACCCGGGATATACTCACCTTCCGACAAAAAAGAACAGGTCGCCACGACCAGAACGATCAGAAATAGCAAATACGCCAATACTCGCAAGGTGATGTTTCTTACCATATTTTATTGTTACAAATTGAATTTTTTCATCTTGTTATACAGGGTTTGCCGGGTGATTCCCAGCCGGGAAGCAACAGCCGACAAATTGCCCTCGTGCCGTTCCAAAGCCTTGCGGATCATCTCCCGTTCCATATCTTCAAGGGTTTCTAAAGGAGCCATCTCGCCCGGTTCGCTTTTGAACAGGAAATCTTCGGGGGTGAGTACTTGTCGATCACACATGATCACGGCTTTTTCCACGGTGTGCTGTAATTCCCGCACGTTTCCCGGCCATGAATATCCCAGCAGTCGTTGCCGGGTCTCGCCGGAAAAGGACAGATCGGGTTTCCGGTATTTCCTGCCATAATCCCGTAAAAAGGCCTCTGCCAATAACAGTATGTCATTCCCTCTTTCCCGTAACGGGGGAACTTCCACGTGGATCGTGTTAATGCGATAAAGTAAATCTTCCCGGAAAGTGCCTTCTTTGACCATCCGGGGTAAGTCGCTATTCGTGGCACAGATCAGACGGATGTTGACGTCAATCGGTTTATTCGATCCCACCCGGATCACTTTCCGGTTTTGCAGGGTTGCCAGTAGCTTGGATTGCAGGGCATATGACAAGTTTCCGATTTCATCCAGAAATAACGTACCCTTGTTTGCCGCCTCGAATTTCCCGACACGGTCTTCCCGTGCATCGGTGAAAGCTCCTTTCACGTGACCGAACAACTCACTTTCGAAAAGGGTTTCCGTGATCGCTCCCATGTCCACGGAGATCATCACCTCCCCTTTTCGTCCCGAGAGGGCGTGAATTTCGCGTGCCACAATCTCTTTTCCCGTACCGTTTTCCCCGGTAATCAACACGTTTGCATCCGTGACCGCCACCTTTTCAATTAATTGACGTACCCGACGCATGACATCCGACTCTCCCCACACGACTGTCCGTTCGGGGGAAAGCTGTCCTTTCAGTACCTCTTCCTTTGCTTTAAGTTGTTTCACCTCCCGTCGGGATTCATGCAAACGGTAAGCTGCCAACAAGGTGGCCACTAACTTGGCATTATCCCAAGGTTTGACAACAAAATCTGTCGCCCCTTCCTTCACGGCCCTCACCGCCAAATCAATATCCGCGTAAGCCGTGAATAAAACCACGGGAATCTCCGCAGCATATTCCTTGATCCTTGACAACCAGTAAAGTCCCTCGTTCCCGGTATTGATACCCGCCGAGAAATTCATATCCAACAACACCACATCTACCCGTCCCGATTCGAGGATGGCTTCGATCTGGTTCGGAGTTCTGAGTGTGATCACTTCCCGGAACACTCCTGCCAACAACATCTCCAAAGCGTTCAGCACGGCCTTGTTGTCGTCCACGACCAGTATGGTTCCCTGTTTCGCCATATATCTTGTTTTTCTACTTCAACATCTTTTCTAAAATACGCTCCACTTCTTCGGCTGTCGGACAGATGGCTAATATTTTACCCTCTTGATCTACCAAAAAAGTTCCCCCACCGGAATTACCGACACAATATTTAAACCCAATGTTCCCGGCGTCGTTGAGTTCCACGAGATTCAACCACGGGTAACCGTCCTGAAGGGCCGCAGCTTTCGCCGTTTGTACCGTCTTTTCACGGGCAACCCCGACGATCGTGAAACCTTTGGATTTATATTTTTCATACACGGGAATCATACTCTTCGCCGACCGTCGGCACGGGCCGCACCAAGAGGCCCACAAGTCAATCAAAGCCACTTTCCCTTTTATCTGTTCAGATAAAGTCACGGAGTTTCCCTCAAAATCCGGGGCGGTGAAGTCTATATAACGTCCCCCCACTTCAATTTGCTTTAACGACTGAAGCATGGTTGCAACCAACGTTGTATATGAATGTTCGGGGAACATGGGTTTATAGATGGTATTGTATAAACTCTCCAAATCCTGTACATTTTTAAAGGATAACATATCAAACTCCTCGGGAAAACCATGCACCTGATAATCCACCAAACTCATCAAATCATCCATTAACAAAAAATAAGTTGCCACCGATGGATGCTCCTCCATATATTCTTCCTTCCATTTCTGTTCTCTCTTCTTCAGATTTTTGCTTTCCTCATTTAACGCCATCAGTTGAGGAGTATATAATTTTTTATCCTTTTCTAATTGCTGATAAATTGCATACAAGCTATCCGATTTCGTCTTATCTTTAGAATATAGAGACATCAATTCTTGCAATTCCATTGCTCTAGGTGTAAAATAAAGCTTCTGCTTACTTAATGTCTCGTATCGATTATACAAATCACTAAAATGGAATTTATCTTCACTTAATTTTTGATATTGTTGATACTGGTTATTGATCTTCCCACCATGAATTTCCGCATCTACATACGAATTTTCAGACAAAATCGAGATATTAATCACCCCCGGTTCAACAAAAAAATTCACCGGTCGAAAGGCTGCTCTTGCTAACTCATCAGTAAACACAAGCCAATACATTTTACACTCCCCTAATTTGCACACATATTCAAACTCACCATTCCGAATAGGTATTATAGCATAAGGCTCCTGAATCCGATCGTCATCCTTGTACCCCATCAGCACCAACCTAGAACTCGCAAGGTGTCCCTGCACCTTCCCACGAATCAGACAATCGCTTTCCTGTTCCAGCCTTTGCGGTTTCTCATCCAATATGATTCCCCGGATCCGCCAGTCTGTCTCGTGGTTCCCCTCCACGTAATCTACCTTTTTCTCCCCGGCATCCACGGGTTCAAAATAGAGTTGAAAAGTCATCCGACCGGATTCCGGCAAAAATATCTGTTCATTTAGCGTAATACCTTCCGCTTTCAAAAGTTTATATTCTTTACCACTCTCCCCTCTTAATACCGTACGCCCCACAACCCGAAACCATTCATTAGGGAAATAGTTCACTTGCCCCGTGATAATAGTAGCCTCGTTGGTCAACTCCATTTTTACAATATCGAACATATACGTGTTTGTCGCCTCGTACCACGGGACATTGATCACTTTTTGTCCCCAACCCAATGATGTCCAGAGACACAAACATAATCCGAAGAGCAAGTTTTTACCTTTCATAAGTTTTTATTTTTTAGTTCTAAATTCTTCCCGTCTCGTTTAAAATTTCCCGGTTGGCAATCGTTCTATTTTTAATTAAAGGATGTCCCGGTTTTCCAACTCGGTCACGATTTGCCCGTCAAAGAGATGAACCACCCGGTGGGCATACGAGGCATCATGCTGGGAGTGGGTCACCATGACAATGGTTGTTCCCTCTTGGTTCAGCTCGGTCAACAAGTTCATGACTTCCGCCCCGTTTTTGGAATCGAGGTTTCCGGTCGGCTCGTCGGCAAGGATCAGCTTGGGCCCTGCCACGACGGCACGGGCAATGGCAACCCGCTGTTGTTGTCCCCCGGAAAGTTGCTGCGGGAAGTGCTTGACCCGGTGACTAATGTTCATCCGGTCGAGAATCGACGTGACTAGTTCTTTTTTCTCCGACGCCTTTTTCTTCAGGTAGATCAAGGGTAATTCCACGTTCTCATAGACATTCAACTCGTCAATCAAGTTAAAACTCTGGAACACGAAACCGATGTTCCCCTTACGAACCTGTGTCCGCTGTTTCTCTTTTAAATGCCCGACTTCCTGCCCGTTGAAATAATAATTCCCGGATGTCGGGTTATCCAACAAACCGATGATGTTTAATAAAGTTGACTTACCACAACCGGAAGGGCCCATTATGGCCACGAATTCTCCCTGTTTCACGTGAAGGGACACGTCGTTCAACGCTGTTGTTTCGACCTCTTCGGTACGAAATACTTTACTTAAATGCTCAATTCTTATCATGATTCAATCTATTTACGAGTAAAACTTCACGTTGAACGTACCATTATCATGCCAAAAGGCATTTTACACTAACTATCAATACATTACCAAAATATATTTTATATCACGTGTCAAATAATTAGACAATCGTGTCTCATTTTTTGACATCTTGTTTTTCCTTATTTTTCTCTATACCACTGAAAACAAACACTTTCCGACTTTGGCACGACATTCGTTCTTCTAGATGCAAGATAAAATAAAAAATGATGATTTTAAAGCAATATCCCATTCTACTGAGCATTTTAACATCCGGCTTACTTGTCAACGGGCAAAACCGGGAATGGACCCTTCAAGCGTGTATCGATTACGGCGTGGAGAAAAGTCTTTCCATGCAACAACGGGCGCTACAAAATAAAAACGATAAACTGGACGTGCGGGATGCCACACTCTCGCTTCTACCCTCTGTTAGCGGGATTTCTCCCGGCGTCAGTTACAGTTTCGGTCGGGGAATTGACCCGGAAACCAACACGTATACGAATACCCGCTACATGTCGGTCGGGGGATTCGGCGTAGGCAGTAGTCTAACCATATTTGCCGGGTTCAGTAATATCAATCGTCTGCGAGCCGCCAAGTTAAGCCGACTCATGGGATGGGAAGAAACCGAGAACCAAGCCAACCAAATCGCCATACAGGTAATGAATGCTTTCTTCACGTTATTGTATGCCGAAGAAGAGGTTCGTATCACGCAGGAACAAGTGGAAAACTCCCGGCTAAGTCTTAAAAAGATTGAACGGGAATACGAGTTAGGGAAAAAGCCGAAAAGCGACCTTTTCGAGATGCAGGCGCAACAAGCTTCCGTGGAGTTCCGGCTGATCACGGCTCAGAATAATTGTCTTAACGCACAAGCTAATCTTAAATACATTATGAATTATAACGCGGAGGAGGAGTTAAGGATTGACGCCCGGTCGGTTTCCGAAGTTCACCCGGAACTCCACGAGTTGAAGCCCAAAGAGGTTTTCACGCAAGCACTCCAGACGCTGCCGGAAATCAAATTGGCCGCTTACCAAATTCGTTCCGCACAGCTCGGTGTGTACTCGGCAAGAGCCGGGTTATATCCCTCGATCAGTATTAGCGGAAGTATCTCTTTCGGGAATTATAGTGACCAGCGTTCGGGTGATTTCTTCTCGCAAATCACGGACCGCAACCAGATCGGGAAAGGGTTCAGCATCGGTATGAGTATTCCCTTCTACTCCGGTCTGAGCCGCCGTTCCAGTCTCCAAAGAGCCAAACACAATTATCAATCGTCGAAGATACAATACCAACAGACGGAACGAGCATTATATAACGAGATACAACAAGCCCTGCAAGATTTGAAGTCCTGCACCCAGCGCTACCGGATTGCCGTGCAGCGAGAGAATTTCAGCACTCTCTCCTACAACGCTGCCCGCAAACGCTACGAGCAAGGACTAATCACCATCATCGACCTGAACACGACCTCCAACAGCCTCCTCGAAGCAAAGTACGACGTGCTTCGAGCCCGCTTAGATTACGTGATGCAAAAGAGAATGATTGATTTTTATCAAGGACAACCGTTAACTAATGTAGAATTTAGAATTTAAAATGTAGAATGAATACTACTTTCCTATTCTAAATTTTAAATTCTACATTTTAAATTTATAAACACCGTGGATCGACTAATAGAACAAAAAAGAAGAATTAGAAGAAAACATATCCCTTATCTCATCGGGGGCATATTTATTCTTTGGTTTGCCGGATGGACCATATTCGGGAATCATGAATCGGCGTTACGAGTAGACAAAGAGAAAATCACAATAGAAGACGTGAGCCAAGGGATATTCCATGATTATATCCGGATCATGGGGAACGTGGAACCATTGACGTTCTCGCAGTTAACCGTGCAGGAAGGAGGAAACGTAAAGGAGATTCTCGTGGAAGAGGGAGAAATGGTGAAGGCGGGCGAGGTCATTATCCGGCTGGAAAGTAAGAATCTGGAAACAGAGATACTAAATAGTAAGGATCGTTTCGCCGAGGAAGAGAATTCCGTGCAAAATAGCCTGCTGGACTTGGAACGGGAAGAGTTGAACCTGCAACAGGAACGGTTAACGCTGGAACTTGACGTGGAAAGGAAGAAACGGAAATACTTGCAAAACAAACAACTTTTCGAAGAAGACTTGATCGCCAAGGAAGAGTATCTGGTGGCTAAAGAAGATTACGAGTACGCCATCCACAACCGGGAGCTGATCACGGAGAAACAAACAAAAGATTCCATTCGCCGCCACTCGCAGGTCATTATGCTCAAGCAAAAAATGGAGAATGCCCGGCGTAACCTGCGATTGACGCAGGAACGCTATGCCCGACTCAACGTGTGCGCCCCGATCGACGGGCAGTTGAGCGACCTAAACGTGGAGATCGGCCAGGTGGTGAGTTCCGGCAGCCAAATCGGAAAGATCAACGTGCTGAACGATTACAAGGTGATGACACAAATCGACGAACATTATATTGACCGGGTACGCAAGGGACTGACTGCCACGTTGGAACGACAAGGGAAGGATTACCAGATGGGGGTGATCAAAGTGTACCCCGACGTGAAGGACGGGCAGTTTAAAACCGACTTGGAATTCACGACTACCGTCCCTCCCAATATCCGAACGGGACAGACGTATCACCTGAACCTGCAACTCGGCGCAGCGGACGAATCGATACTGATTCCCAGAGGTACTTTCTACCAAAGCACGGGGGGACAATGGATATACGTGTTGTCTCCCGATGGAACAGAGGCTTTCCGGCGAAAAATAAAAATCGGCAAACAGAATCCCCGTTATTATCAAGTGACGGAAGGACTTCAACCGGGTGAAAAGATCATCACGTCAGGTTATGAAATGTTTGGCGATAACGAACGACTTATTTTCAAGTGATTTTTTGTACTTTGCAACACGGCTAAAAATAACACGATATGTATCATCTCAAACTGGTAGGACGTCAGATTTTTCAACGAAAAGGTTATTTCGTGATCAACACGATCGGGCTGGCCGTGGCTCTCACCGCCTCCGTACTTATTTATACTTTTCTGGTAAAAGAATGGCAGACAAACACGTACCACAAGAATGTTGACCACATTTACCGGATCACAGTTCAAACCGACGGATACGCTTACTGGGGATCAGAGGTTTGCAGCTCGCTGGGAGAGATTGCCAAAGCGGAACTTCCGGAAGTGACTGACTATACCCGGATCATCACGGCACGGGAGATGAAAATTCGCTGGGAGAATGACGATCACTATCAAACCGGGATCTCCTGCGGGTACGCAGACCGACAGTTGTTCAGCATGTTCACGTTCCCGCTCGTGACAGGGAGTATTCAAGTCCTCGAACAACCCGGCTGGGTGGTGATTTCGGAAAGTATTGCCCGGCGTTATTTCAAGGATGAAAATCCGATAGGAAAACTGGCATACTTGGAAAACCTGTACACACGTGGAAGTGTTTCGACATTCCGGATTACCGGGGTCATGAAAGATATGCCACCCCGTTCATCCATTCAAGCCAACGTGATTCTGGATTTTTCCGTGATAGAACCTTCATTTCGGTACAACATGGGAAACGCCGTACAGACGTTTATTCAATTAACCGACGGGGCGAATATCCAAAAGGTTGAAGAGCAATTACTTCAAATTGAATACCGGGAGTCTGATTATATCCGGGAACAAAAGGAAATATTGCAGTTGCAACCGTTACGGGAAATGTACCTGCACTCGGATCACATACAAGACTTTGACCTCTCCTTCACCCAAGGGTCGGGGATCTTTAACTGGATTCTGTTCGGAATCCTCTTGCTCATCCTGTCGCTGGCATTTTGTAATTACCTCATCATCAAGTTGGCACTAGCGGATAAAAACGCAGAACGGTTTGCCATACAAAAATATTTCGGGAGTAGTAATCGAAATATTTTCGTGCAGGTGTTGTTGGAAATAGGCATATATACCGTGACGGCCTTCGCCTTGACGGTCGTGCTGACCTCTATTTTTTATCCCTATTTCGCACAAATCATTTCGCCCAAGCATCCCTTCCCATTTTATTTGAGCGGGACGGAAGTTATCGTCTTCCTGTTCATCTTCCTGTTGTTTGCCGGATGCGTCGGGGGAATTACTTACGGACATATCAGCCGAAAACTCAACTCTTCCGGACTGAAAAACACGATTGCCTCTTCCCGCTCGTCACTGGATTTGAAGACAATTCTGATGGTTGCCCAACTGACAATCTTCTGCGGGTTGCTTTTTTTCTCCATCGTGTTTCTCCGACAAATCGATTATCTCCAAAATAAACCGCTGGGTTACAATAACCGGAACACGATTTCTTTCGGTTGGCTGAATCCCTACGAGATCACGTCTCTGAAGGAAGAGTTGTCGCAACACCCGGACGTGTTGGCCGTGAGTTGCGGCGCCTTGCTCCCGATCGGGAACTGGGCGCATCGGGATATTCATCTGGTAGAGCAACCGGAAAAAAGCATACGATCCTACTCGCTCTTGTGTGACGAAGATTTTCTCCGTACCTACCAGTTAAAACTCGTGGAAGGACGGGATGCCAAAACGAAAGTCACGACACCGGGAATCTATTCCCGCAAACCCGTGGACATCGTAGAGATCGTCGTGAACCAGAAGTTCGTGCGGCAAATGGGATTGAGTCACCCGATCGGAACGCTACTGAGTGACGGAACCGCCAAAATGCAAATCGTGGGGATCGTGCAGGACTTCCACTACCGCTCACTCTATGAACCGATACAACCCGTCATGATCGGCAGTGACCTTCCGGGAGTGTCGGTTACCCTCATCGTCCGGTACCGGGAAGGGAAACGAAGCGAGATGATCCAGTACCTGCAACAATTACACGAAAGCCGTCACCCGGAAACGCTGATGCATTACCAAGAATATCCCTATTCCGAACTATACGAGCGGGAAATCATGCTGGGACATCTCGTGTATATATTCACAGGCATCGCCCTATTGATCGGGGGTATGGGAGTACTTGCCTTTTCTGTTTTCATCGCCGAGAGCAAGACCAAAGAGATCGCTCTCCGCAAGGTGAACGGAGCCTCGGAAGGACAAATCATGATTTACCTAAATCGCATTTTCGCAGGACAGTTGGCAATCGCCTGTATCGTGGGGATTCCCTGTTCCTATTTGATTTGCCGACAATGGTTGCAAGGTTTCGCATACAAAGTCACGATAAGCCCTTGGATTACCGTTTGCGTGATCGGGGTTTCCTTGCTACTGGTGGTTCTCATCACCGGCTGGCAAATACGCCGGGCCACACGCCGCAACCCGATTGATTCACTTAAAACCGAATGACCATGCGGATGTTTCAATATAAAATATTATTCCGGCATTGGGGTAAAAATAAGATATATCCCTGTATCTCGACATTCAGTCTGGTTATCGGTCTCACGTGTAGCACATTACTGATCGGGTTTGCCATGCACGAACAGCACACGGCACACTCCACGCCCGGAGAGGATCAGCTTTACGTGGTGCAAACGAAAGATAATTTTTACCACAACTCGGAACTGAAAACATACGATACCCCGGTCGGGGCTGCCCAAAAGCTACACGAGAAATACCCGCAGGTGACAGGGTACTGCACTTTCCGACAAGAATTCGTCGTCATGCACCGGGGAAAGCACAAGCAGGAGATTGATAACGCATATAAAGTCACTCCCGGTTTCGACACGCTTTTCCAACCGAAAATGATCAGCGGGAATTTAAAACAAACCCTATCCCAGCCTTTGAAAATCGCGATAACCCGGAGTTTTGCCCTCCGCACGTTCGGGAAGGAAAACCCGTTGGGAGAGGTACTCACACTCGAAACCTACAAAGATGTATTCGTGAAGGACGGAGAGGGTTACGGGGTCTCCCAACAACAAGTCAATCAAGACTACACGATCACCTCTGTCATTGACGATCGCCCACCAAGTGTCCTATATTACGAGCTACTTTTCGGGTTATCTCCGGAAGAGATTGCCCGACAACCTTTCAGCACCTCGTGGTATCATAACGTGGTGCAAGTACAAGCGAGAAGTGACCGATCCTCCCTACAAGAAAAGATCAATCAGGATGAAAACGCCAACCCGCTTTTCCTGCTCCCCATCGAGCAGGCGTACTACACGAAAGATTATTCCGAGAACCGACTTTTCAGGTACCGGGATTATAAACAGTTGCAAACCAGCCTGTATATCGCACTACTTATTCTGATTATCGCTTGTTTTAATCACGTGAACATTAACATGACCCGTTCGTTCCAACGTTTACTTTATTCCGGTCAGCAACTGATACACGGGGCCTCCCGGAACGAAATCCGGTGGCAGGTGATTCAGGAAACAGCTCTCCAAGTGGGCTTTGCTTTCCTTATTTCACTAGCATTGATTTACATGGTGTTACCGAAGTTTAATGCCTTTATGGATTCTCGGCTGACTTTTTCCGATTTGTTCCGGGGAGAAACGCTATCCATCATTTCCTATACCCTTGTCGCCGTGATTTTGTTCCCGTCAATTTATATCCTGTACAAAGCAGAACGGGTAGCATTGGCCGATATTCTAAGGAAAAATTACACGTTTCATCGTTCGCTGATTGCCGGAATTATTGTTGTCCAATTCACGATTTCGATCATTTTGCTGGCCCTTTTCCTCACGATAAAAGGGCAGACCGAATACATCACGCACATTCGCCCGGACGCGGAATCAATTGTTTCCATAGAACACGAATATATTCCCGACGAACATTCGTGGAAGACATTTAAGGAACAAGTGATCACGTTGCCGGAAGTTGTTGACTACACCTCTACCCTCCCGCTCATGAACGGGGCCATCGCTAACCGGGAATTTAATGCCAACACGTTAAAGATGGATCAACGCTTTTTTCATTTTTATCACGCCGAACTCGTGGCAGGGGATTCCTTGTGTTATGCTACCGATGTTTCGATCCACAAGGTGTTGGTGAATGAATCGCTGATCAGAAAGAAACAGATCGAAAACCCAGTCGGGCAATCTTTTTCACATGACGGAATGGACTTCGTAATTTGCGGAGTCATCAAAGATTACGCTATTGATCACGTCACGAACGAGGTCGAACCGTTAATTATTATCCGGGAGACGGATGACTGGGTAAACGCCAGAGGCTCGGTGATTAAAACCCGACCGGGAGAGGTTGAGGCCACGATTGCCCGGATGCAGAGCTTGTGGAAAACGATCGCTCCTGATGAATCACCGTTGGTTTTTACCTCTTTGGCCGAGATTTACAGGGATATACACAAGGAAGAGTTTCGGACGGCACGAATCGTTTCCGTATTCACATGGATCAGTATGCTACTCTCTTGCATGGGATTGTTCGGGTTAGCGTGGTACTCGGTTGAATGTCAGACAAAAGAAATTTGCTTGCGGAAAGTAAATGGAGCAACCGAAAAGCAAATCGTACTACTCGTGTGCGGACGTTTTGTAAAATGGATGATCTGGGCCTCACTTCTCGGTACTCCAATCGCTTGGTATCTGGCCAACACGTGGATTTCGCAATTCGTGTACAGGGCTGAGTTATCCCCGTGGATTTTTATTATGAGCGTATTGCTCGTGATCATGATAGGCATTATGACCGTGATTCGCCAATCTTGGTATGCCGCAACGTTAAACCCGATAGACACTCTTAAAACCGAATAACCATGCAAAACGTTCAATTCAAAATCATATTTCGAGGTTGGATAAAAAATAAGATCTACACGCTGATTTCGTTGGTCAGCCTAATCACTGGAATCACGTGTTGCACGCTGCTAGTTACTTTCGTGATACACGAGTATAATATCGCTCATTCTATCTTGAATAGTAAAAACTGTTATCTTGTTCAGGAGCAAAGGAAACAAGACGTCCATCCCAATGATGCTTTCATTTCCGGGGAAAGCGGAGTTCAACTGAAAAACATTTATCCAGAAGTGAAAGCCTATTGTGTATTCCGGAATGAACATCTTCTTTTCAGTGAAAAAGCGGAAGAACCGGACTACATGGACGCATATTCTGTTACACCCAACTTTACAGATTTTTTTAAACTTCCCCTTTTATCGGGAGATTTACGCAAAACGCTCTCATCCCCCAATGAGATTGCCGTTACCCGGTCTTTTGCCCGCCAACAATTCGGAATCGCTAACCCGATCGGGAAATCTCTCACGCTAGGGCGCTATATTGTTCATTTTGACGGGGAAAAAAATATCTACAAAAAGATATTCGAACCTTGCACGATCACAACTGTTATTGACGATTCACAAAAGAATTTTCTCCATTTTGGGATATTGCGAGGATTACCGGACGAAGAAATATCACAAGTCACCGGATTCGCTTTTTACATTTTTATCGAGCTTTCGTCTAAAGTTACAGCTCCAAATTTCCTAACAAAAATAAATGATCGGAACGAAGAAGTATTCAAGGATAGAACAATCTATCTAAAACCTGTCGAACAACTCTATTTTTCAAAAGCAAAACATTTATACGAGGACGGATTAATCTTTAAACGTGATCCTTCTTTCGTTTATTTAGGCATGGGTGTTGCCATACTCATATTTATCATCGCTTGTTTCAACCACATCAACATTTGCCTGACCCGCACCATACAACAATTAAAAACAACCGGAATTCAACTTATTTCAGGAGAATCAAAACAAGGAATACGTAAACAGTTAATCATGGAAACCGGATTACTCGTCATGTTTTCCTTTATCGTGTCCATCGGTATTATCCATGTACTTATTCCTTATTTCAATACATTCATTACTTCCGACCTAAGTCTATCGGATTTGTATGCCGGATACACCCCGCTGGTGCTGATTCTTTTACTCTGTACAATTATCATCATACCTCCTCTATATGTGATCCTAAAAATCAACAAAAATTCTCTATCCGAGATTCTAAAAAATGAAAACAAACAAAAAACTATTCTCATTCGCAATATTGTAATTACCCAGTTTACCATATCTATCATCCTGACGACAACTGTGGTAAACATTCACCACCAGATGGACTTTGCGACACATTGCCGTCCACACGCCAATGAAATTTTGATATTAGGATGGGGACTTTACACGGTAGAAGAAGAAACGACGAAAGCTTTCTATGACCAACTCACTTCCATCCCGGAGATCACACACCGAACAATGAGTGCTATCACTCAAAATTGCACTTACGGATTAGATAATATGCACGTGGCTTGTACGGATGCCGATCTCTCGTTCTTTGATTTTTATGATATACAACTTTTGGAAGGAAGACTTTTCTCCCCGGGGAAACAGGGATTATATGAAGCTATCGTGAACGAGACTTTTCTAAAAAAACAAGGGATAACAGAGTCTTTAGGTAAAACATTCCAACTAGGGGATGAAACCTACACGATCATCGGGGTCGTTGCCGATTATCCAAGAGATAAACTCACCCGAGAGATCACTCCATTATTTATTCGATTCAGTGATACCGGATCCGAGCGTCATATTATCCGTATTCAACCCGGTACCCGAAAAATAGTTGAAGAAAAGATTAATGCACTTTGGGAACAAGTTGCTCCCGGAGCAATCGAAATAAAAACTTGTAGTCTGTCTGAACGCTACATGGAGTTTCACGAAGAAGAGTTACAAGTCATGAAAATTCTTTCAATATTTTCCTATATCAGCATTTTGCTAGCCGGCTTAGGATTATTCGGGTTGGCATGGTTCTCCGTAGAAAACAGGCGGAAAGAGATCAGCCTCCGTAAAATTAACGGGGCCAGTGAAAACCAGATCGCCGTGTTACTGTGCGCCCGGTTTATCAAATGGATTCTGATCGCTTTTTGTATCGGGGCGCCGATTGCCTATTACTGCTCGGCACAGTGGCTCACGCAATTCGTTTATAAAAACGAGATTTCTCCGGTATCATTTATCTTTATCGGTATAGCGGCAGTCTTTATTGGCACGCTGACCGTTGCCTGGCAGGCGTTTAAAGCCTCCCGAATGAATCCGGTAGATACTATAAAATAGGGGAAAGAACACTTAACTTTCCCCTATCCAAATCATTTTCGTCCGGTTCTGTACCCAAGGCCCGGACAAAAGTTCGAATATCACGCTTGCTTGATCGAAAGGCCGATACGTTTCCGTACCTTATCAACCTGCACGATTTTCACTGAAACATGCTGATTCAAAGAAAGTACATCCGCCGGGTTCGAAATATATTTATCAGCGATCTCGGATATGTGCACCAGTCCGTCCTGTTTCACGCCAATATCCACGAAGGCTCCGAAGTTCGTCAGATTAGTCACGATACCCGGAACAACCATCCCGATCTCCAAATCGTCGATCGTATGAATGTTGTCAGCGAAACTGAATACTTTAGCCACGGAACGGGGATCACGCCCCGGTTTCTTGAGTTCATCCACGATGTCTTTCAACGTGGGTAGCCCAATCCGGTCATTCACATAACGGGATAGTTCAATCTTGTTACAAGCTTCCTCGTTACCTATCAACAACTTCAACGGAATGCCCAAGTCTTCTGCCATCCGTTCTGCCACTGCGTATGATTCCGGATGCACGGATGAATTATCCAAGGGATTTTCGGCACCCTCGATCCGGAGGAACCCGGCACACTGTTCGAATGCCTTCTCTCCCATACGTTTCACTTTTTTCAATTCGCCGCGACTACGGAATGCCCCGTTCTCCTTGATATAAGTAACCACATTTTCTGCCAAAGTCGGCCCCAATCCGGAGACGTAAGTCAACAAGTACTTGCTTGCCGTGTTCACGTTCACCCCAACCCGGTTCACACATGACTCGACCACCCGATCCAAACTCTCTTTCAATTTGGATTGATCGACATCATGCTGGTATTGCCCTACCCCGATAGACTTCGGGTCAATCTTTACCAACTCGGCCAACGGGTCCATCAGCCGACGCCCTATCGACACGGCTCCGCGAACCGTTACATCATACTGCGGGAACTCGTCCCGAGCTATCTTAGAGGCCGAATAAATCGATGCCCCGCTTTCACTCACGACAAACACTTGTATATCCCGGTCATAACGTAAACTCTGGATAAATCGTTCGGTTTCACGTCCTGCCGTACCGTTACCGATAGCAACCGCCTCGATCCGGTACGAGTTGACCAGATTGGTAATCTTATTAGCCGCTTGTTTCACCTCGTTTTGTGGCGGATGAGGATAAATGGTTTCATTATGCACCAGATTTCCCGTTTCATCCAGACAAACAACCTTACATCCCGTGCGGAATCCCGGATCTATACCCAACACCCGCCTATTCCCAAGAGGTGGTGCCAAAAGTAATTGACGCAGATTTTCGGCAAACACCTTAATCGCTTCTTCATCCGCTTTCTGCTTACCGCTTTGCAGGTATTCGGTCTCGATAGACGAAAGCAACAAACGTTTATACCCGTCTTTCACCGCCATGGTCACCTGCTCGGCACTCTCGTTACGACCTTTCACGAATATTCTTTCCAAAGACTCGATCGTTTCCTCTTCCGGGATTTCAATCGCCACTTTCAGAATACCTTCAGCCTCCCCCCGACGAATGGCTAACATCCGGTGGGAAGGAATCCTCCGCAAAGGCTCGGAATAATCGAAATAATCCGCGAACTTCTCCCCTTCTTCCTCTTTCCCCTTCACGACTTTCGCTTTTACCACGGCCATCCGGTCAAAAGAGCGACGCACGGTGTTTCTTGCCCGGTCATTCTCGCAGACCCACTCAGCAATAATATCCCTAGCACCCTGCAAAGCCTCTTCTTCATTCTCCACGTCATTCTTCACGAAACGGGCTGCTTTGTCCCACACATCCCCGTTATCCTGTTTCATCAACATGGCTGCCAAAGGTTCCAATCCCTTTGCTTTTGCCTTTGATGCCCGAGTTTGTTTTTTCGGTTTATAAGGCAGGTAAATATCTTCCAGTTCCCGTAAATCGGTACAATGTTCTATCTGTCGCCGTAGTTCCGGGGTCAGTTTCTCCTGCTGCTCGATGCTCTCCAACACCGTCTTTTTCCGTTTTTCCAGTTCCTTGAACTGCTCGTAAATCTCTCGCACCTGTCCCACCTGCACCTCGTCCATACTCCCAGTCATCTCTTTACGATAACGGGAAATGAAAGGAATAGTGGCCCCTTCATCCAATAACCCTAATAAATTTTTTATATATCTATTCTCAAAGCCACTCTTTTGTGTCACGAAGGTGACCGGATCTATATAATATTCCATACGTAATTGATT
>OGJR01001221.1_pt1 | contig 17748 bp, 15 predicted proteins | sample 1572301 | NCBI WGS metagenome assembly OGJR01 (sample SAMEA2582083, study PRJEB24529) | metagenome | biome: Human gut stool | place: China | collected 2011 | reverse complement strand
CTAGTTAACTACCTGATTCTCAGATACTTGCAAAAAAGTGGATAGATAAAACGGTATTTTGCAAAGACTTTGAGATAGAATATTACTGAAAAATAGAAGAAAAGGGAGAATGGAGGTAAAAAATATATACCAAACAGTGATTTCTCCCTAAGTTATAGGGAACTACCCCCTCCATCTATCCAAATCGCCGTAACTGTCTGTATGATAAGCAGTTACAGTGGATTTTGGAAAATGTCTATCTATCCACTTTTTTGCAAGTATCTGAGAATCAGGTAGTTAACTAGGATAGTGAGAATCGTGTTGTGATTTTTTGGTGCGCGACCCAGCGGATCGCGACCCCGACCTTTTGGTAATTCGGTACGCAAGGTTTAGGAATCTTCGCTTGTTTCCCCTACCTTTGCAATCTATTAATCGCATATGTACCTATTATGGCAAACAAATTATTAAATGACTTATATGACCCGTACACCGGGGACGAACTGTGGAGCCTGTACACCGCACGTTTCGGCAAGACGCCGCTATTCGACGAACCGGGACAGCTACGGGAAGTCTTCGACATCTACGTCCAGTGGTGCAGGAACCATCCAATCGAGGTTCTCGACTATGTGAAGTCGGGGATGTCGGCAGGGAAGGAATACACGAAGAAAATGAAGCTGCTGGTAACCGAATTCGGATTCACGCAATTCCTCGGCGTACACGGGACCTACCTCAACCAACGTGTGAAAACGTACAAGGAGATGCACGAGAACTTCAAGGATGTGGAATCCCTGAAGTTCATCGACGAGATCGATACCATCCGGGAATGGATTCGGGATGACATGGATAAGTCCGCAATGGTCGGACAGTTCGACCCTACCTATACTTCGAAGCTGCGGGGTCTGAGGGAATACCGGGACGTGACAAGCGGAGGTGAAAAGGTGGAAGGATCCTTGAAGGTGGAAGTGCTTAGCGCAGAAGCCGCGGGGCACATCAACGCGCTTAAGGGAATCGCGAAGAAGCGGGAACGGAAAGCGAAAGGTATCGAGAATCTTAAGGACCGGAAGGAGGACGAATGAAAACAACCTACGTATTCGACAAGCTGTTAGCAGCAGCAGTAGACCCGAACATCCGCGGGGTCTCTAGCAGAGGCGGAACGCGTTCCTCGAAGACGTGGAGCATGCTGCAACTGATATACCTGATGGCGACCCAATCGGAGGCGCCACTTCTTATCTCCTGTGTCACCGATACGCTGCCCGGGGTGAAGCGCGGTATGTTCCGCGACTTTAGGCGCATGCTACAGGATGAGGGGGTATGGGAGGAAAAGCGGATGCAGTACACCGAGATGATCTACACCACGGAGAACGGGTCTCAGATCGAGTTTTTCGGCTGCGAGAACTCCGCTAAGGTATTCGGTCCGGCACGTGACATACTCTTCGTAAATGAGGCGCAAAGGGTCCCTAAAGAGGTCTTCCGTCAGATGGCGGTTCGTACCCGTCTCATGCTCTTCGTTGACTTTAATCCAGTCAAGAAGTTTTGGGCACATGACTACTTCACTGGTGACAACATGGTAGAGATCGTTTCCACGTATCGTGATAATCCGTACCTTACGCCGGAACAGGTGGAGGAAATCGAATCCAACAAGTCCGACGCTAACTGGTGGCGCGTGTTCGGTGAGGGCGAGACGGGCGGCACGGAGGGTCTGATATTCCCGGACTACGAACTTGTCCCGGAATTCCCGGCGGACGCGAAGTATTGCCTCGGGATGGACTTCGGTTTCACCGGAGACCCTACGGCGATCGTGAAGGTGGGGTTCGTAGGAGACGTTCTGTACCTGCAAGAGATCGCATATACGCCGGGACTTCTGAACTGGGATATCGCGAACCTGTTGAAGTCGAAAGGGCTTCACAAGGTGATCACTGTTGCCGATATAGCGGAGCAAAAGAGTATCGCCGAGATTAGCCGGTTAGGCTGTAAGGTGATTCCCTGTATCAAAGGTAGAGGATCCATCATGGCGGGGATCGCACAGATCAAGCAGTTCAAGAAGATTTGCGTGGTTGTGGGAAGCCGGGGAATCACGGATGAACTGGATACCTATTCCTACGTGTTAGACCGAATGACGGGCTTGTATGACACCACAGAGGCGATAGACGACCATAACCATGCGATGGATGCTACCCGCTACGCCGTGGACTTTCTGATAACCAAGTATAAACCGGGCAAAGCCCGCAACAAAGAACGATATGAACAAATTCAAGAGTTATAGGAACTACGTTTGGATGTTCCATGTGAAACCGTTGCTTCGCCCTATCAAGGAGGCGTACAAGTGGGCGATTCGGCGTATCAGCCGGAAGCAGAGACTATTAGCACTAAGGACTCTTGCCAACCTTCCGCCTGATGCGGCGATGGATTTAAGCGAAGATGATGCGCAGTTACTGCGTGTTATGTCTAATTTATTGCTACCTTCGCGGTGGATTACTCGAAACGGGCGAATCGACTTCACCTGTCCTTCTTTGGAAGACATCACACTGTGGCAGATGATTGAGACGAGACAGGCAGAGACCGCGCTTGAGCGAATCAGTGCATGGACAGGAGGCTACGCACCGGAGGCGGTGGCGGACATGATCAAGCTGACGAAGTACATCGCCGAGGAAGTCGAGAAGGCAGACCAGTTCGAACGAATGCTGCTTCCCGGAGGCGGAGGGTCAACAGAGAGTAATCCGATTAGCGAGGCTAAAAGCATTCTTGGTATGGTGCAACTGGCATCCGAGTTGATGCACTGCACATTCGAGGAGGCTAAATTGATAAACTACTCCGACGTGATCCTGGCGATCAGCGCGAGACACGAGGAAGTAGAGAGGCAGAAATCTAAAACTAAGTAATTATGATTAAGAAGTACGAACTAGTAGATGAATCCGGAAGGAAGCGGTTACGCGCTCTTCGGAACTTCTCAGTACAAGGACGTGATGTAAACGTCCACGACCTCGGCGGCTACGTCTACGACGAAAAGACGTTATCACAGGAGGGCAACTGTTGGATATTTAGCGGGTCACTGGAGTATCCCGGTGTACGCGTTATGGACGAGGCTATCGTTGACATGGGGATCGACCTACCAAAGAACACCGCTAGACCTAAAGCTACCATCATTTCCGGTAATTCCCGTATCATGGGAGCTATCTCGTTTGAAACATCGTCGTTCGATGTGGCGCAGACACCAGCAAGGTACGAACAGGGTGGGTACACCGCAACGGTGGGAAGTGTCCCTGTTAAGAACAACGCCAAACGGGTGAGAATCCCGGCACCCTTGTTCTCCGGGACCGTGGGAAAGGTGGCTATCACAAGCACCGCCTACGAAGCCAGGTTAATCTCATTGAACGAAGACGGAATCATAACAGATGCAACCCCATGGACCGCGGGAGGTTCTGCCGTTACTTTGGGGTCATTCGCACCGTATATTCTTGTGGAGGTTCGCAAAGTAGGCGAAACGGCGATTTCTCCGGCGGACGTGACAGCAGCCGGGATAAAAATCACGTCTGCACAGGAAGGTTACTTAGAGGTAAACAATTCGTCTATTGTTCCAGTGTACAATGGCGCTCCGGCAGTAAGTGCCAATATCCTTAGATGGACGGTTGCAAACGGGACTTCTTCTTTGTCCAATTCATACGCGAGAATCGAATGCTCATACAACGCCGTCAATGCGGTGTTCTTTTTGGCGGACTTCGTTAGAGTGAACTGGAACGCGGCCATTACGGCTGATGTTACTCACAGTATCGCAGGAACGTTCCGTAACTCAAACGTGGAGAGTCAAGCTAGTACTGGGTCTTGGGGTGTTTCTAGTAAGGGAACGTTCGATGTATCGGATTGCCCGAACTTCGCTTTTGACGCCGTTACTTTCCCGGGCCTAGCGGCAATGAGAAGTTCAGGCAAGACGTTCTATTTCAAGAACTGTAACATGCCTGTCGGTTCGGCGCTCCACTACTACGACCCGAAGGTGAACACGTGGGATAACATCGACTTCACTAAGGCTATGGCTGACTTAGGTAAAAAGGCGTTCGCAGATACTACTATCGTATCATCCAACGTACAGGGGATGTACCGTGCAAGGGGAAACACTAGCGGCTCAATCGAAGGTCTGTTAGAGGCGGCGTCCAGTTTCGACAACGCGGTCTATGTCGGCACAGCGGGTGCGACCTACGATTGCATCATCTACAAGGATTGCGTCGTCAAAGGTAAATTCACGCTCAGTGGTCGCTGCGTATTCGGTGGTACACAGGGCGGCGCATCCAGGATTACCAACACACAGGCAACGGCGATGGTGGTTGACGGATCATTCCGGATCGACGGGAACGCGCAGGTAACCGATACGTCTCTTAAGGGTACGGGCTACATCGGTGGGAACGCCGAGCTGAAGAATGGCGTGGTAGAGGGATACGTTTACATGCAAGATAACGCTCAATACATTCCGGCGGCGGTTGCGAATCCGCCCGTGATTCGAAGACTGATAATGTCTGGGAACACGAAAGTACTGAAACAGCGGAACGCACCATCAGGCTTGATGAACCTAGTTATGTCGGATAATGCGGTTCTTGATGCGGCTGTCGGATTCGTAGGAGACCTTATAATGAGGGGGGATTCTCGTATCGTGAGGTCCGACTTAAATAGTGCGGCTACCATCTACGGGACCCTTGTACTAAAAGATAGAGCAAGGATAGAAGGGACAGCCTCGGTAGACGCTAGGGGTGAGATAAGCCTAGTGGGAAACTTCGCTGCTTCGGGTGCAAAAACTATCGCAGGTAAGCAAACTATTTCGGATGTATCACAAATCGAGGTTTATAACCTACCACCGATGAAAGAAAATTGGTAAATTATGAAATACAGTATAAACAGTATCGGGTTTATAGTAGCCGAGAGAGACATTTACTCTCTCGGTGGCTTTATCCCTAAAGGTTCCGTTGGCGCAAAGGTCGCCAACGAAGATCAGATTTCACAGGATGGCGAGTGTTGGGTGTCGAGCGGAGACATTTCCGGACGACCCGATGTTCGGGTGAAGGATAACGCATATATCGGCGACTTTGTAGGCGCTACCGGGGTACACACGGATGGAGTAACGGAGTTTAGCGGAGACACCTTAATCCCCGGCAAGATAATAGTGCGGAATCCGATAGCGGACCCGGTGAACAACTTCTTCGCAAAGGATAGCTTTATCGGGATTTCTATGGACGTTCTTTGCGGACCTTCTACCACTACGACAGCGTTCCCTTTCGAACAAGGACGACTTGACCACACGAAGCCCGCGGGAACACCCACGGCGAATATGGTGGTAGTAGACGCTAATTCGTGTTTCTCGAACTCGGTTATGAGATGCGGGAATGATACTCAGATATACGTCCCCGCAGGTCTGTCGGCCCGCGTTCTTTGGGTGTATCGCAATAATTCTGACGTATTAACGTATTCAGGAGAATCCGAACTATTACAATCGGGATTGAAAAAAGTTAGCCACCTGACATACAAGACTGGCGTTGTTGTGTTCTCTTCCACAAGCGCAATGACCCCCGCTAATCTGTTGGCTACCGGAGCTAAGATACTCGGACACATTAACGGCTCCGTGAACATCGATATCCGTCCGGAGTCAGCTTCGGGTAGTTATGTGATGGATAAATCGTCGTTCCTCGTGAACACCGACAACTTCGGACTCGCTACTACGCAACTGAGAATCTTAGCAGGTGGTCTGTACAACACTAATATGTACACAAAGACGGATAGACAGGATTATAAATCGTATGGTATGTTTCATAATGTAGTGCGGTTGGAGTATACTAAGTATCTGGGAGACGTACACAGGACCAATGTGAACCGGGACAGATACATATCCGCTTATGATTGTCCGTTACTCAGAGTAGACGATAATACGTATAACGCGAGTTTAACATCCACCGGAGATCTTGTACTCCGTAGGTGTATTGTCCCTAAAGCCGAATTCCAAGATGACGTTATAAACGGGAATACCTACGAAGACATAGATTTCTCGTATGCTAACGAAGACTTGGGATTCGCAATAGGGGCGTACACTAGATTCATTTCAAGTCATAAGCAGGGCATATACCGTCTGTCCGGTGGTTCTAGTTCTGCGGGATTCGTTAGCCACAAGGGTAACTTGGCCGATACCGCTAGACTGTTTCAAGCGGAAAAGTATATTCCTTTAGATGGTTCTATTATGGAACAAGGATCGTACGGAGCTGGCGGTCTGGGTTCCTATTACGAATCCTCTAAGTCGGATAGCCCTATTCGGGTTCGGACAGGTAGACCGCTACCTACTTTTGGCTTAGTGTTCCCGTCTTTGCCCGCCGGGTATTCGGTGAAGGCCCTGTATTACCTGGATGGTGGTTTCATAATCCGCTCTACTGTTACAGACCCGACCGGACTAGACACTACCTATCCATACGTGGTTATGCTGTTCAGAAAGGATGATGATTCCGCAATAAATGTAACGGATTTCATTGCGCTTAACAGGACCATAACGAGACTTGATCACACGAAAGCACCGGAGATCACAGGGTCTGCCTACGTGGGTGCGGGGTGCACGGTTCGTGGAGATGTTCAGCTACATGGCGATCCTTATGTTAACCGTGTGTTCGATATTAACCAGTGGGAACGGGGAGGCGTGGCATATTCGGCGGGTAAATCGTGGGGTGAAATGAAAGACGGTTCAAATCCGGGTATCAGAATGTCATCTAAACGTATTTATCCTGTTAACCCCGGCGATACTATCAGCCTTACAGGTCCGTACCGTTTAGGTATTGTTTACTTTAACGCGGATAAAAAAGCGGTACGTGATACGGGTTGGAGTACCGGAACTTTTACAGTCCCCAACGGGTGTTTCTATGTGGGTCTTAGTTTTAGTTCAAGTCCCGACGGAAAATTTATCGACTTATCCGATATACCGTTAGCCAACGTTAAGTATCTCCGCGCATTCAAGAAGCGTAGATACATTACTAACGAACTGGACCGTACCAGCCCGGAAGACGTTCTGTTAAGCGTGGATTATTGGGAACAGGGAACAGCCGGAGGCGGACAAGCAGACGCAGGTAAAACCTACGAGGAACTTAAAGCAGCATCCGGAACTACCGTAAGACTTAAACGTCCTATAAATGTTTCCCCGACATCTAGTATATCATCGGCATCGGGATTTTCAAAGTATATTAGGGTGCTGGACGCGGTAACTAAACTCCGTTTAGGCGAACTTTTGAGCAGTGCCAAGATGGCTTTACTTGCTGTTATTGTTCAGAAAGACCCGTCGGGCGCGACAACGCCATCGGAAATACCTAATTCTAGGCTAGTGTTGGAATTCGTACCACAGCCGAGAATCATCGTTCCCTACGGATCTAGTACTCTGTTTATAAGCGGTCCTAAAATCCGGATGTACGACAACGCCGTGTTATCCCGGAATTTCAACCATGATGCTGGTATCGTCCTACACGGTGACGCCGTAATGGGCTACGACTTTAATTCCGGTGAATGCCTATGTTCTAACGGTCACAGTGACGCAATAATCAAGCTGCCATGATATTCAGTGATATACTAAACTTTATGGATGGGGAAGCCGTGAAACTCGGCTTGCCTATCTATTTCGGAGACAACTACACCGTGAATGAAATGGTGAATGACATCTCCGGAATGTTCTTGACGTTCGATATACCGGACGGCGGGATGGCGAAGTTGCCACCTGCTACCCGGAGGTACAACGTAGTGTTGCAATGTCTGGACAAGTCATACTACATGGAGGATAACGCCGCGGAGCTTGATACATTGGTTCGTACCGACTTGGCTTTAAACAAACTAATGAGTACTTTTGTCTGTCACTTCGAGGTGGACGGTCTGATATTCCGAAAGGTTCAGAACATTTATGACTCGAAAAAGTCGGGGTGGCAAGTAACGTTCTCGGTAGCAGATGATTTGTTAAACTATGGATAAGGATATACTAGCGGCGGTTGAGCAGATTAAGAAGGAGATTTTCGAAAGCTATATTTCGAAAGGTCTAGTCGCATCCGGCGAATTTGGACGGGAGCTAAAGGTTAACGACCTCGGCAACCGGGTGACTATCACCGCACCGAAGCATACTATTCAGATGGAACAGGGCAGGAAGGCAGGAGCTTTCCCGCCTGTTTCTGCTATTAAGAAATGGATACAGGACAAGAATAGGACAGCGGGCACGAACATCCCGGAGGAAGCCGCATTCGCCATCGCATATGTGATCAAGCGGGACGGCATCAAGGTTCCTAACAAGTTCAATTCCGGAACAGTCGTTTCGGATGTTCTCAACGAGCAGCGGGTGAAGCGCCTGACTACGGACTTCTACGCGATATTAAGAGCTAAAATTTCAAACATCTTACTGAAATGAAAATACAGTTTTTAGATACTAATCAGACGATAACCGGGACAAACGGGATGTACATAGTAGTTCCGGGATTCCAAGTGATTCACTACAATAAGCCGTGTTATGTTAAAATTAACATACTGGACGATGAACCATCAAATTCCTACGTTGAAGCGGCAGCCGCGATGGTTGACAATTTACCGGGTGCTGTACTCAGATTGCCAATACTGGACAATAATATCATTGACCTGAGCGTCATATCCTCATACCTTCCAACATTTCAAAAAGATATGGAATCCGGAGGTGTGTGGAGAACGGTGACACTGCTCTTCACCGTAAATCCCGACGGCAGATTGAAGCACTACTATTTCCGCATCTACCTGATGAACATAGATTCTCCGAACGTGATCAACGCGAACGATCTGGGCGGGACTGACTTCAAGAACGACGAAGGCATACGTGTTCCGGTGGCACATGCGTTCACTGATCAGGTTTGGTTAAGTCCTAGGGAAGTCACTACGGACTTCGAATACGCTTTGGAGGGCTCTGACGAATACTTTGAGTATACCGGGAAGCAGGGGATCGTATCGGAGAAGCTGATACATGGAACCTACGATTATTTACGGGTAGCGGATAGCCAAACCGTGCTGCTTGATAAGTACTACGCTCCTTTGGTTCCCAGTGATTGCGCCATTACGTTCAGATGGCTTAATACTGTCGGATCAATGGACTACATTTCGTGCTATAACTGGACAGTTACGCCTACCATCCGCAGGGATTCGCTAGGCGGGACCGTCACAAAGAATGAAATACAGGCTATTTTCCCGGTAAATAATGACAATATTGACGCTTTAACGCGTCTTTCCGTCAGCCCGGACATTCAAGTTAAGGGCATTTTACCGAATGGTGCGGCTATCCGGGTGATAGGTTCTACCACATCCGGCGTGAAAATGACCGCTTCGGGCCTTGCTAAAACGATAACGCTTAAATTTATTTATTAATGGAACTAGGAATTAAGGTAAATGGACGATTTTTGGACGGTGTTACGGGTGACCTGAAGTTATCCGTAGTGTCCGCCGACCCATACACTATGTCGCAACCGACACGAGCATACTCCGGAACGATATCAGTTCCTCGATCTGCTACCAACGACCTAGTGTTCGGGGCTATGCGTCACTTCGGAATGCGTACACGCGCAGTTCCCGGGGTAGAGCGGGAATACCCCGGTGCTATGAGAGGGCCCGGCGGGTACAAGGTGGAGCTATTCATCGGAGGCGTGCCTGTTCCGGGAGACTTCCGGGCTTCTGTGACCTGCAAGCCGACAGGCTACGACCTGGCGTTATCCGAGACGGCGATAACGGCGGAACAACTTCCGGCGAAGATTCTGAACCACTTGGACATTCGCGGAGCTAGCTCAGCGGGTGCGTATAACGTGAATCTGAACCGGGTGCTAGCGGATGCGTTCAACGCTCCGGGAAATAACATCTATTTCCCATACTACGCAGAGAACATGCAGCCCGTGATTCGCACGACCTTCGAAAGCAAGACCATGACGGATGCCTACGTAGGGCAGAACGTTACGCTGGCTTTCCGGTTCGCGCTTGATTCGGACGCGGGTACAACGTATCTGAACAACGATATCGATATAATGGAGTATGCGGTACGGGACCCGGCTTCCCAGTATACGCTAGGTAACTACGACACACTGTTTTGCGAGGCTACGAACTTGCAGGAAGTAATCTTAGACGTATCCAGTTACGCGGGTGCTCCACCGAGTTTGGCGATACGTGACAAGTCGCATAAGGTCGTAGTCGTATCCCTATCCCCTATCGGGGATTTGTCGGACAAGACCCACGTTCGGTACATGATGAATAGTGTGAATTCATCCATCCGCATAAGTGGTTCGCTAGGCTTCACCGGGATGTACCTAACAACGCTGGCTAACACTATCGCGCTGGACGTTCACCCGCCTAGCGATATGGATTCGGAAGCCGCGTTCAAGATCAACCTTAAGATAATTAACGTATCGGGTGGCGGAACCACTACGGTAAATGCCGGACTAGGCACGGAGAATGCTCGCGAATTGTTGGATGGCATCTGCAAGTCTATGATGTGGACTTATACCTTCACGCTGAGCACAAACAACAAGGTGGTCTTGGATATACGCCCTATCCTTCACCCGGACGTTACAACGGCGGGTTTTCGGAAAGCCGTGAACGGATCGACCTTGCAAGATTGGAGCGCTTACTACGTGAGCACCGAAAAGATAGAGGATTCTAGCGGATTCGCAAATTCAATTAGCGGAAAGATAGGAGAAAAAAGCGTTTGGTACACGGTGACACAGGGGATGTTCAAAACGAAGCAGGAGGTATTCACCGCAGCCGTTCCGTATAAAATGGACCTGACTTTGCCGCGTCTCATGTTCTCGAACACGAGCACCAACGTGGCGTCAGACTATTACTATTCGAACGACTACCTGTATAATACGTTCCGTCCCTACTATGACCTGTTCAGCGATGGGGTAGACGTAACCATAAACGCCAACATTCCGTTTTTCCAATTCAAGAAGCTATATAGACCGGACGGTGCGGTGTGGCTAGACCATTTTAAGTGTTGGTTCTACGTTCGCTCGGTGTCCGATTTTTCCATCTCAACAGGCGACTGTAAGATGAAGTTAACAAAACTTAATCTCAAATAATATGGCAGATAATGTTACATTACTAGACCTATCCTTCAACACGACGGACGCCGTGGATGGACTGGACAAGCTCATTGCGAAGTCGCTAGAGCTATCCGACAAGAAGGCGCAACTCACAAAACAGATAGCCGCCGAGAAGAACGCCCTCGCCGGGGTGCGGCAGAACTATAAGGACAATCTCATAGACCAGACATCGTATGAGAAAGCCCTTGCTAAATCCGCCACCGCGATATCCGGTTTTCAGAAGGACCTTGACGGGACGAACGCCGCATTAAAGGCGACTAACGGGACGATCAAGGCCACGACTACCATAATGAACAGTCAAGCCGAAACCGTTGAGACATTGCGTGCGAAGGTTGCTAAGAACACCATCGAGCTAAACAAAATGTCGGTTGCCGAACGCACCACAGGGACCGCCGGAAAGGAACTGGTAGCCCAAACTAAAGCGCTGTCCGACCAGTTGAAAGATTTAGAGAAAGGGGTGGGTGATACGCGGCGTAACGTGGGTAACTACGCCGAGGACATCGAGAAAACAGCCGGAAGCCTCGGAGGTCTGACGGGTGCTACAGGGATGATGGTGAAGGGTATGTCGGGTGGCATCGCTTCGGTGAAGGCATTCAACGCCGCGTTGATGGCGAATCCTTTTGTCGCTATCGCTTCGGCTGTCCTGTTCCTGATCTCGACTATTGGAAAGCTGATGGATCGTAATAACGAGCTCGCTACGTCCGTTAAAACCATCCTCGCGCCTATTCAACTGATTATTGCTAAAGTACTTGACGCGGTGGCGGCTCTGTTTGCCGAAATCGTGAAGGTTTTCGAATGGCTGGCGGAAGCCTACATAAAGGTCTACAATTGGTTGGGACTGATCTCGGACGAAACCGTAGCGGCCATTAACACCGCTAAGGGAATGGTACAGGCTGAACGGGACATCTATAACGCCGAATCTGACCTTATAGTCGTGCTAGCCCGGCAACGGCGCGAAATGGAGGCGCAAAAGGCTATCCTAGCAGATCAGACCAAATCATCGAAAGAACGGCAAGCAGCCGCCAACGAGGCCTTAAGAATTTCCCGTGAAATGGAGGCGGCGGAACTGAAAATACTAGAGGCGAAGTATCAGCAGATCAAAACACAAAACTCATTGAGTTACACTTCGGACGAAGACCGCCGGAAGGAGCTAGAGGCGTTAGCCGCGTTGGAAGAAAAGCGGGCGCAATACTTGTCACAAAGGAAGGAACTTACTAGCCAGGTATCCGGCTTGGAGAAAGCGGAAATAGCCGCCGTATCGGCCGCAAACAGGGCCGCAGCGACAGCGAAAGCAGCAGCCGATAGGAAAGCAGCCGAGGATGCGAAGAAGGCAAGGGAGGACGCGGAGAAAGCCGCAGCAGCGAAGGCGAAGGCTATCCAAGCCGAAGTACTGAAAAGTTACGAACAAGGCATCACCGAATTGCAGCTGCAGATCCGGGAAAGAAATATCGGCATCATTGACAAGCAGAAGGCGATCGAGGATCAGAACGAGATCAACCAAGCTATCTTGGAGAAGGAACGGTTCAGATTACAGGAAGGTCTAATATCTCAGCAGGAATTTGACAACACCAAGTACGAGATGCAAGTGTCCTTGCAAGAAAAGATATACGCGCTCGAACAGGAAAAGGCTGCGCAGAAGAAGGAAGCCGAAGCAATGGACGCAGAGAACCGCCGTACGATACAGGAACAAAAGATAACCAATGAGTACGAACTTCGGCAGATGCAACTAGACGCTCAATACGCGCAGGAAATGGCGAATGCGGAGAAGATAGGTGCGGATACGTCCCTTATCGAAGAGAAGTACAACGAACTGAAACGTAAAAATTCCGCAGCCCGTTACAACGCTGAATTGGGAATGGCAGCAGATACTGCCGGGCAAATGTCAAACCTGCTGGGACAGGAATCAGAAGCCGGGAAGATATTCGCAGTTGCGCAGGCTACGATCAACACGTACCTCGGTGCGTCTAAAGCTATCGCACAGGGTGGTATTTGGGGAGTAGCACAGGCGGCGATTGTTATCGCGGCGGGTTTGAAGCAAGTCGCGTCTATCATGAAGGTAAAAGATGACGTACCGAAGACGAAAACCAACACTAAGAAGTTTGCCAAGGGCGGTACGGTGATGGGCGCACCGCATTCACAGGGCGGCGTGACGTTTACCGGATCAAACGGGCAGCAGTTCGAAGCGGAAGGTGGTGAGAATATGTACATTCTCAATAAATCGGCTTCGCGGGCTATAAATGCGCTGTCTGCGTTGAATCAGCAGTATGGGGGAAGATCATTCGGACGTTCGAATGCGTACAAATACGCGCAGGGTGGTGGTTTTGACGTGCTCAGTACTAGCTCATTTACTACGATCAACCGCCAAAGGTCGCAGAATAAGGTGGATTTATCCGATAAAACTATAAATGCCATCGCCGCAGCGTTCGTGGAGGGGGTGGAAAATGCTCCAAATCCGGTTGTTTCCGTACAGGAAATTAACGAGGTATCTCAGAATATGACGTTTATCCGGGAATCCGCACTTTAATTAGTGCGGTAGTCTTGGTCAGACGTTGATTTAACTAGTATATTTGCACAAATTAATGATACTATATGGCTGATTTTAACAAAGTACGAATCATAGAGGCAGGCCCGACCGCGAATTCATGGACGGACATAGGACTGGACGGGGAACCCGTAACGGGGACCACCGTAATTACGCCCGAATCTCTTGCATCCTTAGCGGCATGCGGTAACCTTCGTCCCATCCATTCCCGTAAAACTCACAACGGGAACGACCTTTTGGACTCTTATATTGGCAAGTTCTCCAACTTCGTCGTAGAGGATAACATCGTTTATGCTGACTTCGACTTTTCCGAAGCGATGGCGGAAGCCTACCCGAATGAAGTGAAGTTCATGCGCGCCATGATCGAGAAAGAACCGGAGATGCTAGGGGTGTCCGTCGTTGACAACGATATGAAGGTTTGGAACGAAGAAAACCAAACGTGGGACGTAACCGAATTTTTAGAACTTTATACTTGTGATCTTGTGGGGTTACCCGCAGCCACAAGTTCATTATTCAATAACCAAAAATCAAGTAACAAGATGGGAATGTTTTCAAGTATTTTCAGTATGTTCTCAGCTAAGACAAAATTAGCCGAGACAATCGTAGACGCCGTTAACGGTGAAAAGATTACGATTAAATCAGCGGGCGAAGAGGTAGCTGTCGGTGACGCGGTTGTCAAAGCAGACGGTACGCCCGTAGAGGATGGAGAGATCACTGTAACCACAGAGGAAGGGCAACTCATACTCGTGGTAAAAGACGGTATGATCGAATCCTTTAAAGAGGTTGAGGAGGAAGCCAAGGAGGACGCAGAAGAAATGGCGGATGATGCGGCCAAAGAAGACGAAGACAAGAAGAAGGGCACGAAAACGCCGGACGAATTTTCGAAACGTCTTACCGCATTGGAAACGTCTTTGGGGGAGATCAAAACTATGCTTTCCAAGCAGACCAAAACACCTCTCTTAGCTAGCCGCACCGTGGGAGACAAGGCGAGTGCAGCGGAAAAAACTCAACTATCAAACGAGGAGGCGAGAGCTAAAGCCAAAGAGGCGATGATCAAATACGCTAAACAGAAGTAATCACTTTTTAAATTATAGGAGGCTAAAATTATGGCAATGACTTTTACAGACTTAAACAATCTGAATATTAACTCACTATCTGACGTTATTTCTTTGACCGTCGGTTTGGTGGGCGAGATGGAACGCGGCGCGACAGTTCTTGCAGGACTGGACAATAAAACGCCTATCGTCACTTTCACGGCTGCTGACAAGGCGCTTCGTAAATCCGCCGGATGCGCCGGAACCTACGAATATAACCGCTTGGTGGATAACGTTAAGTACTACGACTTCCAACCTATCGAACTACCTATCGTGGTTTGCTTGCAGGACTTGTGGGGTAAGATGGTGGCAAAAGGTATCCACCTGTCAGACGACTTCGACTCTACCCAGTTAGCGGGCTTCATGGCCGCAGAAGTACTGAAAGTATTGGAAGCTGACTTGCTGCGTTTAGCTTGGTTGGATGGAACAAAGACCGAGGACGCTGCTTACAGCATTTTTAAGAACGGTGGTTTCTTGAAACAGATGACATCAAGCGCGGAGACTATCCTTACTTTGACTTTGGACGACAACGCAACAACTGGTGTAGAGGCTACGATGAAGAATCTTATCGACAACCAACGTCCGGACCAAAAGGAAAACTCTGAATTCTTCGTTACCTCTAACGTTATGCGCTTGTTTAAGAACTTGGTTCAGAAGAAGGACAATACAACCGCTCAGCAGCACTTCGAAGAGGGTAAACCTGTTTACACTTTGGAAGGCTACAAGATCAATGAACTCCCTCACGTATCGGCTTCCATGATCGCAGACGAGACAGATCAGAAAGCGTTTATCGCGTTTACTCCGAAGACCAACATTCAGATCGCACTGGAAGACAGCAGCGTGAATATTAAGCCGTTCATCCAGGACGCTAAGGACCGCAAGTACTATAGTACTACTGTGTTCGCTGCCGACGCGATGGTGGCTATTCCGAGTATTCTTAAACTGGCTACAACAGCGAAATAACAATAAATACCCTAAACTATGGCATGTATTAAATTAAATAAGGCTATCGCGTTTGGGTGTACGGGCGGCTCTGTCGGTTTGGCAGGGCTGTACCTTGTTAACAAAGCGGATTTGGCTTCTCAGACAGTTGCGGCGGACGGTGTTACTCTTAACGCTATTACGCTTGCAGCCGGTGCGAAGGCTATTCCGGTTGACTGTTACAAGAACGGCGCGAAAATAGCGGATGCAATGCGCACCCTAGACGGCGCGGCGGGAATGGAGCAGACAGTAACGTTAACAGTCTACGATAAGTCCTCTGACGGGATGGCGATTCAGGAAGCCTTGCTATCGGGGAATTTCGTAGCCTTTGCAAAACTCAAAGACGGTGGTAGCATTAAAGTCGCAGGACTTTATGCAGGACTAGAAGCGGCAAGCATGGACGGTGACACATCCGCAGCAGGTGGATTCGTAACCGTGACCTTGAAAACGCCGGATAACTCACGCGGAGACCGCAACATGGTTGCTCTACCCGCAGTATGGACATATTTGGAAGCTAACAAGTTAACTTAACAACATGGGATGTATCAGTAATATAACAGGTGCTATCACCTATGACTGCTTAGGCGGTGCGGTTGGAATAGCCGATTTGTTGCTCATCAACTATTCGGACATCCAATCAATCTCCATTGCGGCGGGTGTGGCTACGGTTACCCTAACGAGCAAGGGGAAGACTATCCGAGTCGCTTCTATCCGGAAGGGTGCGAACGCGACAGAGGAACCGAGAATCAACGAAAACGCTCCGAACGCTTTGGCGCAGTCGGTAAACTTCACCGTTTACAAAAAGACCTCCGCCGAGAATGTATTCATCAACACTATTCTCAACTCCCGCTTGGTTGCGGTTGCTAAGATGGTGGAAACAGGCGTTTACCGGATCTATGGATGTAACTATGGTTTGGAAATCTCCGGTTTGGAGGAATCCGCAAACGAGAACGGCGGGTACACCGCTATTACATTAACTACACCGGAAGCGGTTCTAGGCGAAGCACGTGCGAGCGTGACGGGGGCTACATGGACGGCGCTTTTGGCTAAAGCAACATAATGAAATGGCTTGTTTGAAAAGAATATCACAGGATTTAGCGTTCGATTGCGCGAATCCGGGCTTAATCTCCGGTATTGCCGGAATTGAGGAAGCCATAATTTTGAACTACGAAGATATTTCCAGTATCTCGGCTTCTCCTACTACTGGTGAGGCTGTCGTAACAAAGAAGGCAGGAACTAAAGGATACACCGTTCAGGCGGTGAAAAACTCCGTTCAAGTTACCGAGGCGGTTCGCGCCAACGATAACGCGCCTACAATGATGGAAATATCCGTAGTAATGAAGTTACTTTCGTCTTTGCCTGTCGTTACGTACATTATCGGGCTGCTGTCCGGTTCGTTCCTTGTGGCGGTGAAAACGAAAAACAATCAGTACTTTATCTTGGGGTGCGGATCCCCTTTGGAGGTATCCGATTTCGCTACTGACAGTGCGACAGACGGTGTTTCGACCGCAACCTTAAAAACGCCGGACGGGTCTTGTGGCGATTTCCGCTACACCATCACCGCGGCACAGTATAACGCTTTTAAAACAGTATAACATCATGGCTAGAAAGAAAGAAGCTAAAATAGTAGAACCCGTAGGCAGACAGTTAGTGGTGCTTACGGACGAAGTAGAGATTTTGAACCTCTGCAAGAGTATCACCCATCTTAAATTGGATCCTACGTGCCACATGGATCGCGCTTTCGCGAAGAAATGGTACGAAAGTCACTACCTTACAGGTGTGCATGTTCGTTACGTGATGAAGCCGGGAATGTCGATCAATCACGTAGCGGATGGCGTAGTTTATCGTGCATTCAACTGCACCGACGAGGCGGCAGAACGCATCATGCGTGAGAATCCCGATTACATTCCTTACTTCGATGATCTCGGACCTATCGGTGTGGAGGATGGACCCACCGTTATCCCGGAAGTACCTGAACCGGAACCTGAACCGGAACCGGAAGCCCCGGTTGAAAATCCGGAACCGGAAGCACCGGTTGAAAATCCGGAGAAGTCGGTAG
>OGJR01001207.1_pt1 | contig 17961 bp, 10 predicted proteins | sample 1572301 | NCBI WGS metagenome assembly OGJR01 (sample SAMEA2582083, study PRJEB24529) | metagenome | biome: Human gut stool | place: China | collected 2011 | reverse complement strand
ATTATTCTTTTCGAAACATGAGTTGAAACTGAGGAGAAAGAGAACCATTGCTGCTGTAGTATGTATGGTAATTGTGTTGGGAGTGTATTGGATACTGACACGATCTCAGAAGGCTGCACCGGAAATGCCGACAGTGATTGTTGAACCGGTTATAAAAAATGATGTAGAGATATTCGGAGAATATGTGGGGCGAATCCGTGCCCAGCAATTTGTCGAAGTACGTGCCAGGGTAGAAGGCTATCTGGAAAACATGCTTTTTGCCGAAGGCACTTATGTAAATAAGAATCAGGTCTTGTTTGTGATCAATCAGGACCAATATCGTGCGAAAGCCGACAAAGCGCGGGCTCAGTTGAAAAAGGACGAAGCACAGGCATTGAAAGCTGAACGTGACTTGAAACGTATCCGTCCGTTGTACGAACAAAATGCCGCTAGCCAGCTGGATCTGGATAATGCGGAAGCAGCTTATGAAAGCGCTGTTGCGACAGTAGCGATGAGTGAGGCGGACTTGGCGCAGGCTGAACTCGAGTTAGGCTATACTATCGTTCGTTCACCTCTTGCCGGACATATCAGTGAAAGAAATGTAGACTTGGGAACGCTTGTTGGTCCGGGAGGAAAGTCTCTGCTGGCTACAGTAGTAAAAAGCGATACCGTATTGGTCGATTTCAGTATGACGGCACTCGATTATCTGAAAAGTAAAGAACGTAATATTAACCTCGGTCAGCAGGACTCTACCCGTTCCTGGCAACCGAACATTACTATTACTTTGGCGGATAATACCGTATACCCCTATAAAGGATATGTTGATTTTGCGGAGCCGCAGGTCGATCCCCAGACAGGTACTTTCTCCGTACGTGCAGAGATGCCTAACCCAAAACAGGTATTGCTTCCGGGACAGTTTACCAAAGTAAAACTACTTTTGGACGTACGTGAAGGAGCCATCGTGGTTCCGATGAAAGCTGTTACCATTGAAAAAGGCGGAGCTTATATTTATACAATGCGTAAAGATGATACAGTAGAGAAACGTTTTATCGAGTTAGGACCCGAAGTGGGGAATAATGTCGTAGTGGAAAGAGGACTCGCTGTAGGAGAGACAATTGTTGTAGAAGGTTTCCATAAGTTGACCCCGGGTATGAAAGTACGGATCAGTCAGCCGGAAACGGAGGTGAAGGATACCACTATGGTGGCAGGTGATTCTACAACAGGAATGAAGAATAACGCAAAAGGAGAATAATCAATGAAAGTTAGTTTTTTTATAGACAGGCCGGTATTTTCGGCTGTCATTTCCATCGTGATTGTGATTGTCGGAGTCATCGGGCTGACCATGCTTCCGGTGGATCAATATCCGCAGATCACGCCTCCGGTGGTAAAGATCAGTGCGTCTTATCCGGGTGCGAGTGCGCTTACCGTGTCGCAGGCGGTGGCTACTCCGATTGAACAGGAAATCAATGGTACGCCCGGTATGCTTTATATGGAATCGAACAGTTCTAACTCTGGTGGCTTCTCGGCAACAGTTACCTTTGATGTATCTGCCGACCCGGATCTGGCTGCTGTGGAAATTCAGAACCGTGTGAAGCTGGCTGAATCCCGTCTTCCGGCGGAAGTGATTCAGAATGGTATTTCCGTAGAGAAACAGGCACCCAGTCAGTTAATGACACTCTGTCTGACTTCTACCGATCCTAAGTTTGACGAAATTTACCTGAGCAACTTTGCTACGATCAATGTGCTCGATGTGATTCGCCGTATTCCGGGGGTAGGACGTGTATCTAATATCGGTAGCCGTTACTATGCCATGCAGATATGGGCAGAGCCTGATAAGCTGGCTAACTTCGGATTGACTGTGCAGGACTTGCAGAATGCCTTGAAAGATCAGAACCGTGAATCGGCAGCCGGTGTATTAGGTCAGCAGCCGGTACAGGGACTGGATATAACGATTCCTATCACTACTCAGGGACGTCTTTCTACAGTAGGGCAATTTGAGGATATTGTGGTACGTGCCAATGCCAATGGTTCCATCATCCGGCTGAAGGATGTGGCACGTGTATCCTTGGAGGCTTCTTCATACAATACCGAGAGTGGTATCAATGGTGAGAATGCAGCGGTACTCGGTATTTACATGTTGCCGGGTGCCAATGCAATGGAAGTGGCCGAGAATGTAAAGAAGGCGATGGAAGAAATCAGCGAGAATTTTCCGGAAGGATTGAGTTATGAGATTCCGTTTGATATGACAACGTATATCTCCGAGTCTATTCATGAGGTATATAAGACCTTGTTTGAAGCATTGGTGCTGGTTGTGTTGGTAGTGTATCTGTCTTTGCAGAGCTGGCGTGCTACGTTGATTCCGGTGGTAGCGGTACCTATTTCCCTGATTGGTACTTTCGGATTCATGCTGATTTTTGGTTTCTCTATTAATATATTGACCTTACTCGGGTTGATTCTCGCCATCGGTATCGTGGTCGATGATGCGATTGTAGTGGTGGAAGGAGTGGAGCATATAATGGAAACGGAGAAGCTGAGTCCCTATGAGGCGACAAAGAAAGCGATGAACGGATTATCAAGCGCATTGATCGCTACTTCACTGGTATTGGCGGCTGTGTTTGTTCCGGTAAGTTTTCTGAGTGGAATTACCGGGCAACTGTATCGTCAGTTTACGGTAACTATCGTGGTATCTGTACTGATTTCTACTGTGGTTGCTTTAACGCTGAGCCCTGTGATGTGTTCGCTCATTTTGAAACCAGATAGTGGCAAGAAGAAAAATATAGTATTCAGAAAGATCAATGAGTGGCTGGGTATCGGAAGCAATAAGTATGTAGCTGCCGTCACCCGTACTATCAAACATCCTCGTCGGGTTTTGAGTGCTTTTGGTATGGTATTGATTGCTATTCTGTTGATTCACCGGATTATTCCGACCAGTTTCTTGCCGGTAGAAGACCAAGGATACTTTAAGATTGAACTTGAACTGCCGGAAGGAGCTACATTGGAGCGAACCCGTGTAGTAACGGAACGCGCGATTGCTTATCTGGAGAAGAATCCATATATAGAATATGTACAAAACGTGACCGGAAGCAGCCCGCGTGTAGGGAGTAATCAGGGGCGTGCCGAGCTGACCGTTATTCTGAAACCTTGGGAAGAGAGAAAGAGCACCAGTATTGAAAAAATTATGGATACGGTAGAAAAACATTTGAGAGAATATCCCGAATGTAAAGTCTACCTGTCTACTCCTCCGGTCATACCGGGACTGGGTAGTTCCGGTGGTTTTGAAATGCAGCTGGAAGCTCGTGGAGAGGCTACTTTCGATAATTTGGTAGATGCGGCAGATACGTTGATGTATTATGCTTCGAAACGTAAGGAACTTACCGGTTTGTCTTCTTCCTTGCAGTCTGAGATTCCCCAGCTTTATTTTGATGTGGACAGAGACAAAGTGAAAATGCTGGGAGTACCTTTGGCAGATGTGTTTTCTACGATGAAAGCGTATACAGGTTCGGTGTATGTGAATGACTTTAATATGTTCAACCGTATATATAAGGTGTATATTCAGGCGGAGGCTCCTTATCGGGAACATAAAGACAATATCAACCTGTTCTTTGTGAAAGCTTCTAACGGAGCTATGGTACCGTTGACTTCTTTGGGTAATGCCTCTTATACAACAGGACCGGGAAGTATCAAGCGTTTCAATATGTTTACTACTGCCGTTATCCGGGGTGCTGCCGCACAGGGATACAGTTCCGGTCAGGCAATGGAGATTATGGAGCAGATCGCCCGTGACCATCTTCCGGATAATATCGGACTGGAGTGGAGCGGACTTTCTTATCAGGAGAAACAGGCAGGCGGTCAGACAGGTATGGTCATGGCATTGGTGTTCTTGTTCGTCTTCCTTTTCCTTGCCGCACAATATGAAAGTTGGACAGTGCCGATTGCTGTATTGCTATCTTTGCCTGTAGCAGCTTTGGGAGCCTATCTGGGAGTCTGGGTATGCGGACTGGAGAATGATGTCTATTTCCAGATCGGATTGGTAATGCTTGTCGGGCTTGCCGCCAAGAATGCCATTTTGATTGTTGAGTTTGCCAAAGTGCAGGTAGATAAAGGTGAAGACTTGATACAGTCGGCAATCTATGCAGCGAAATTACGTTTCCGTCCTATTCTGATGACCTCCCTTGCGTTTGTATTGGGAATGCTTCCGATGGTATTGGCGAGTGGTCCGGGTTCGGCTAGCCGACAGGCGATTGGTACGGGCGTATTCTTCGGAATGATATTCGCTATCGTATTTGGTATCATTCTCGTGCCGTTCTTCTTTGTGATGGTGTATAAAACAAAGTCGAAAATCTTAAAACATAAGAAATAATGAAACTGAATAAACTATATATTGCTATACTACTGTTTGCAGGAATACTGACTTCCTGCAAAGTAGGCAAGAGCTACGTCCGTCCTGAGCTTCATTTACCCGATAGTCTGGCTCAACATCAGGATACGGTTAGCTTTGGAGATCAGGACTGGGAAGAAATATACACGGATTCTACACTTCGGAACCTTATAGACCGTGCTTTGGAACATAATAAAGATATGTTGATAGCGGCTGCCCGCATCAAGGAAATGGCAGCTCAGAAACGTATCTCCACTGCTGCCTTGCTTCCGGATATTAAAGGTGAAGTGACTGTCGAGCGCGAGCTTGAAAATCATGGAGGAGATGCCTTCAGGAAGTCGGATACTTTTGAAGCTCAGTTTCTTGTTTCATGGGAACTCGACCTTTGGGGAAATTTACGATGGGCACGTTCAGCCAGTATTGCTGAATATTTACAGTCGATAGAGGCGCAGCGTGCACTTCGGATGACGATTGTGGCAGAAGTGGCGCAGGCTTATTATGAACTGGTGGCATTGGATACGGAACTCAATATTGTCAAGCAGACTTTAAAAGCCCGTGAAGAAGGTGTTCGTCTGGCACGTATCCGTTTTGAGGGCGGACTGACTTCGGAGACTTCTTATCGCCAGGCACAGGTTGAGTTGGCTCGTACAGCTACATTGGTTCCTGATTTGGAGCGTAAAATATCGCTGAAAGAAAATGATATTGCTTTTTTGGCCGGAGAATACCCTAACCGTATAGCTCGTTCCCGCCTGCTTCAGGAATTTAATTTTCCTGAAACTCTTCCGGTAGGAATGCCTTCCACTTTGTTAGAACGCCGTCCCGATATACGCCAGGCGGAGCAGAAGTTGATCGCTGCTAATGCCAAAGTGGGAGTAGCATATACAAATATGTTTCCCCGTCTTGCTCTGACAGGAGGTTTTGGAAGTGAGAGCACGTCCTTGTCCGAACTTTTAAAATCTCCTTATGCTGTTATGGAGGGGGCGTTGCTGACTCCTATCTTTGGCTGGGGAAAGAACCGTGCTGCGTTGAAAGGCAAAAAAGCGGCCTATGAAGCAGAAATACATAGTTATGAGAAAACGGTCCTGACAGCTTTCAAAGAGACACGTAATGCGATTGTCAACTTTAATAAGATAAAAGAGGTGTACGCACTTCGTGCCAATCTGGAACGTTCGGCTAAGAGTTATATGGATTTGGCGCAGTTGCAATATATCAATGGAGTAATCAATTATCTGGATGTTCTCGATGCCCAGCGTGGTTATTTTGACGCACAAATTGGTTTGAGTAACGCTATTCGTGATGAACTGATCACCGTAGTACAACTGTATAAAGCACTTGGCGGTGGCTGGAAGCAATAGCCTCTGTAACTATGCAGCGAAATAAAATGAGGGCTTCTCTTTCATAATTCGAGGAAAAATGCGAAATTTGCAACGCTTTTCAAGTTTGACAAGAAACTTACTAACACCTTTAAATAAAAAATTAAAGAAAATGACTAAAAGTGCATTGCAAATCGCAAGGGCTGCTTATCAGCCCAAACTTCCGAAAGCATTGGCATCAGGAGCTGTTAAGGCTGTAGCAGGTGCTGCTACTCAATCTGTAGCCGATCAGGAAGCTATCAAAGCATTATTCCCTAACACGTACGGAATGCCGTTGATTACATTCGAAGCGGGTGAAGCTGTTCAACTTCCTGCTATGAACGTAGGTGTAATCCTTTCCGGCGGACAAGCTCCGGGCGGCCACAATGTAATCTCTGGTTTGTTCGACGGTATCAAAAAGCTGAATCCTGAAAGTAAGCTATACGGCTTTATTCTGGGTCCTGGCGGTCTGGTAGACCACAACTATATGGAACTGACTGCTGACATCATTGACGAATACCGTAACACAGGTGGTTTCGATATCATCGGTTCGGGACGTACGAAGCTGGAAACTGAAGCTCAGTTTGAAAAGGGATTTGAGATCATCAAGGAATTGGGTATCAAAGCACTGGTTATCATCGGTGGTGATGACTCTAATACAAACGCTTGTGTGTTGGCTGAATACTATGCTGCCAAGAAGTACGGTGTACAGGTGATCGGTTGCCCGAAGACGATTGACGGTGACTTGAAGAACGATATGATTGAAACTTCTTTCGGTTTCGATACAGCTTGTAAGACTTATGCAGAAGTAATCGGTAACATCCAACGTGACTGTAACTCTGCACGTAAATACTGGCACTTCATCAAATTGATGGGTCGTTCGGCTTCTCACATCGCACTGGAATGTGCTTTGCAGGTACAGCCTAACGTATGTATCGTTTCTGAAGAAGTGGAAGAAAAAGATATGTCTCTGGATGATGTAGTAACATCTATCGCTAAAGTGGTAGCTGACCGTGCTGCACAGGGAAATAACTTCGGTACAGTATTGATTCCGGAAGGACTGGTGGAATTTATTCCGGCTATGAAGCGTCTGATCGCTGAGTTGAACGACTTCCTGGCTGCAAATGCAGAAGAGTTCTCTCAGATCAAGAAGTCTCATCAACGTGATTACATCATCCGTAAGCTGTCTCCGGAAAACTCTGCTATCTATGCAAGTCTGCCGGAAGGTGTAGCTCGTCAGCTGACACTGGATCGTGACCCGCACGGAAACGTTCAGGTATCACTGATCGAAACAGAAAAACTGTTGTCTGAAATGGTAGCTACCAAATTGGCTGCTTGGAAAGAAGATGGCAAATATGTTGGTAAGTTTGCTGCACAGCACCACTTCTTCGGTTACGAAGGTCGTTGCGCTGCTCCGTCAAACTTTGATGCTGACTACTGCTATTCTTTGGGATACACAGCTTCTATGCTGATTGCTGACGGTAAGACCGGTTATATGTCTTCTGTACGCAACACAACTGCTCCTGCTGCCGAATGGATTGCAGGTGGTGTGCCTATCACCATGATGATGAATATGGAACGCCGCCACGGTGAAATGAAACCGGTGATCCAGAAAGCATTAGTGAAATTGGATGGTGCTCCTTTCAAAGCATTCGCTGCACAGCGTGACCGTTGGGCTGTTGAAACGGATTATGTATATCCGGGTCCGATTCAGTACTTTGGTCCTACAGAAGTTTGCGACCAGGCAACTAAGACTTTGCAATTGGAACAAGCTAAATAAGAAAACTTCACCGGACTGTAGTAAGAAGCAGTTGCAATGAAGAGCTCTTTCAGGCACGGATTACGCGGATTGACGCGGTTTTAGTTATACTATTTCTTAAAACCGTGTATTCCGTGTAATCCGTGCCTATCTATATCACTTTCATCACTCAAAGTAAATGTCGTCACGTAATAATCCGATTTCTGCTGTCCAAAAGAAAAGAACTGCTTCCACTACCCCCAAAAAGAGGACGGTTTCTTCTTCCAGGCCTTCCCGTGCTCCGAAAAAGGCACCGGTGAAGCAGCATTATTCGATGCCCGGTTGGCTTCGAAATATATTGGCTGTGGTAATTGTCGGTTGTTTCTCTATGGTTTTCTATTATTTCTTTATACGTCCTTATGCTTATCGGTGGAAACCTTGTAATGGTTTAAAGGAATATGGAGTTTGTATTCCTTCCGGATATGATATTCATGGGATTGATATTTCCCATTATCAAGGAAAAATAGACTGGGGGAGACTTTTACAGAATAAACAGACGGCAACTCCTTTGCACTTCGTTTTTATGAAAGCGACGGAAGGGGGAGATCATAACGATACTACCTTTCAAACCAATTTTGCTAATGCGCGTAATCATGGCTTTATCCGTGGCGCTTATCATTTCTATATTCCCGGTACGGATGCTTTGAAACAGGCGGACTTTTTTATACGTACGGTCAAACTGGATTCCGGTGACCTGCCTCCGGTTCTCGATGTGGAAGTGACCGGACGAAAAGAGAAAAAAGAATTGCAGCAAGGCATTAAGCGCTGGTTGGACCGTATAGAATCCCATTATGGGGTGAAGCCCATTCTTTATACTTCTTATAAGTTCAAGACCCGTTATCTGGACGATTCAATTTTCAATGCTTATCCTTATTGGATCGCCCACTATTATGTCGATTCGGTGAAATATCAGGGCAAATGGGATTTCTGGCAACATACTGATGTCGGAAATGTACCCGGTATTAAAGAAGATGTAGACCTCAATGTATTCAACGGTACATTAGAAGAACTCAAAAAGCTGACGATCAAGTAGGATGATTGGTCTGTCATACAACTAATCTCTTCTCTTATTTGTTATAATCGTATTATTACTAAAAAGATACGATTATGAACTTTGATATAGCTATTATTGGTGGTGGCCCTGCTGGTTACACAGCTGCCGAAAGGGCAGGGGCAAACGGACTGAGAGCCGTTCTGTTTGAAAAAAAGGCAATAGGTGGGGTATGTCTGAATGAAGGATGTATTCCTACTAAAACGTTGTTATATTCTGCTAAAATTCTGGATAGCATCAAGAGTGCTTCCAAATATGGCATTTCTGCCGAATCTCCTTCGTTTGATTTAATTAAAATAATGAGCCGTAAAGAGAAAACGGTGAAAATGCTGACTGGTGGGGTGAAGATGACCGTGAACTCTTACGGAGTGACGATCGTGGAAAAAGAAGCCTTTATAGAAGGAGAAGAAAACGGGCTGATCCGTATCATCTGTGAGGGAGAAAGATATGAAGTGAAATATCTGCTGGTATGTACCGGTTCAGACACGGTTATTCCTCCGATACCGGGACTGTCGGAAGTTAGTTACTGGACGTCAAAAGAGGCTTTGGAGATCAAAGAACTTCCTGAAACGTTGGTTGTTATAGGTGGTGGAGTCATAGGAATGGAGTTTGCTTCTTTCTTCAACAGTATGGGAGTGAAAGTGCATGTTGTCGAGATGATGTCGGAGATACTGGGAGTCATGGATAAGGAAACCAGTGGTATGCTTCGTACGGAATATGCAAAACGTGGAGTCACTTTCTACTTGAATACTAAAGTAATAGAAGTGAAACCTGGCGGAGTCGTCATAGAAAAAGATGGAAAGACTTCTACCATCGAAACGGAAAAGATATTGCTCAGTGTGGGGCGTAAAGCCAATATTTCCAATGTCGGATTGGATAAGCTGAATATTGAACTTCATCGGAATGGGGTTAAAGTAGACGAATATCTTCAGACTTCTCATCCCGGAGTATATGCGTGCGGTGATATTACAGGCTATTCTTTATTGGCGCATACGGCGATTCGGGAGGCGGAAGTGGCTATCAACCATATTTTAGGAGTGGAAGACCGGATGAATTATAACAGTGTGCCGGGAGTCGTTTACACCAATCCTGAAGTGGCCGGCGTAGGTAAGACAGAAGAAGAGCTGACCAAACAGGGCATTTCTTATCGTGTTGCGAAGTTGCCGATGGCTTATTCCGGACGTTTTGTTGCGGAGAACGAACAGGCAAATGGAATATGTAAGCTGATACTTGATGAAGCTGATCATATTATCGGTTGTCATATGCTTGGAAATCCAGCGTCGGAATTGATTGTGATTGCCGGAATAGCCATTCAGAAGGGCTATACGGTTGAGGAATTTCAGAAGAATGTATTTCCCCATCCTACGGTTGGAGAGATTTATCATGAGGTGCTTTCATAACACTTTTACAGATATTTATTTTCATCTGGCGGCAGAAGAGTATTTGCTGAAGCAGGAAACAGATTCTGTTTTCATGCTTTGGCAGGACACTCCTTCTGTAGTGATGGGAAAACACCAATCTGTACAGTTGGAAGTGAACCGGGAATGGGCGGAAGAACAACAGATTCAAATAGCCCGTCGGTTTTCGGGTGGGGGAGCTGTATATCATGATTTGGGTAATGTCAATTTAACTTTTATCGAAACAGTGTCCCGCTTGCCTGATTTCAGTCTTTATCTTCATCGGATACTGGATTTCTTAAAACAGATAGGATTGCCGGCAAAAGGAGATGAACGGCTGGGTATCTATCTTGATGGTCTGAAAATATCGGGGAGTGCCCAGTGCGTACACAAGAACAGGGTGCTTTATCATTGTACTTTGTTGTATGATACGAATCTTACCGCTTTAAACAAGGTACTGAATCCGGAGAGGAACATTGAGACGGGTGTGGCATCATCTGTGTATGCTGTTCCGTCTGTCCGTAGTGAAGTCACAAATATCAGTCGTTACTTACCTATGGAAACGGTTGATCATTTCAAAGCGATACTTTTCGAATATTTTAGTCAGAAGGGATGTGCTGATACTTTCAGTGAGAAAGAATTGGAAGCAATCCATAGACTTCGGACTGAGAAATATATTTGCGAAGAATGGATATTCAGTCGTTGAGTCCGGTTAAAAATACTTTAACTTAAAACTTTCTTTTTCAGCGGGTTGTTCTAATAGTTCAAGGTTGAATAATAAATTTACTGTCTATGTCAAGATTCGAAATAAAAATGCCTAAGTTGGGCGAGAGTATAACCGAAGGGACGATTGTCTCTTGGTCTGTGAAAGTGGGGGATATCATTCAGGAAGACGATGTTCTCTTCGAGGTAAATACGGCGAAAGTCAGTGCGGAAATACCTTCACCGGTAGCCGGTAAGGTAGTGGAAATCCTGTTTAAGGAAGGAGATACAGTCGCTGTGGGTACAGTGGTTGCTGTTGTAGATATGGGAGGTGAAGAGGCATCCGATGAAGAGATTGTAAGTGGAAAAGAAACTCCAGAAAGTAAGGAGAATACTTCTTCTGATGCAGGAAAAGTATCTTCTCAGGTAGCAAAGGCTGAAGAACGCTGGTATTCTCCTGTGGTGATTCAATTGGCACGAAGTGCGAATATTCCGAAAGAAGAACTTGATTCGATACAAGGCACAGGATACGAAGGCCGGTTGAGCAAGAAAGATATAAAGGATTATATTGAGAAGAAGAAAAGGGGAATTTCCGAAATCTCGAAGGCGGCGATACCTACCGATGATGCACCTACGGCTTCTATGCCTTCTTCGACTGGAGGGGCTGGTTCTATGACAACTTCTCCTGTGGCGGCTTCCGTGCAAACTCATGTTGCTACACCGTCTGCTCCATCTAAACAAGCATCTGCGGCTACCAATACTCCGGGAGTAGAAGTGAAAGAAATGGATCGTGTCCGCCGGATTATTGCGGATCATATGGTGATGTCCAAGAAGGTTTCACCACACGTGACCAATGTAGTAGAGGTAGACGTAACCAGACTGGTACGCTGGCGTGAAAAGAATAAAGACGCTTTCTTCCGTCGTGAGGGAGTGAAACTGACCTATATGCCTGTTATAACAGAAGCTGTTGCAAAAGCATTGGCAGCATATCCTCAGGTCAATGTATCTGTTGACGGATATAATATTCTTTTCAAGAAACATATCAATATCGGTATTGCTGTTTCTTTGAATGATGGCAATCTGATAGTTCCTGTGGTACATGATGCCGATCATCTGAACTTGAACGGATTGGCTGTAGCTATAGACTCGCTGGCGTTGAAGGCTCGTGATAACAAATTGATGCCGGATGATATTGACGGAGGTACGTTTACCATTACTAATTTCGGTACATTCAAGAGTTTGTTCGGTACGCCGGTAATCAATCAGCCCCAGGTTGCCATTTTGGGAGTGGGATATATTGAGAAGAAGCCTGCCGTAATAGAGACACCGGAAGGTGATACGATTGCTATCCGTCATAAGATGTATCTGTCCCTGTCTTATGACCATCGTGTAGTTGACGGTATGCTGGGAGGCAACTTCCTGCACTTCATTGCCGATTACCTGGAAAACTGGAAGGGCTGATAACAGATTGTTTCATTCATTAAGAACTTCATTAACTATGAAAAAGAAATATGATATTAAGACTACAGATGTTGAAACACTGAAAAAGTGGTACCATCTGATGACATTAGGGCGTGCTTTGGACGAGAAGGCGCCGTCTTACCAGCTGCAATCCTTGGGTTGGTCATACCATGCTCCTTATGCGGGGCATGATGGTATCCAACTGGCTGTCGGTCAGGTTTTCACATTGGGAGAAGATTTCCTGTTCCCTTATTACAGAGATATGCTGACCGTGCTTTCTGCAGGAATGACTGCGGAAGAGATTATATTGAATGGTATTTCGAAAGCAACTGATCCCGGTAGCGGCGGACGTCATATGTCGAATCACTTCGCTAAACCGGAATGGCATATTGAAAATATATCTTCTGCTACCGGAACGCATGACCTTCATGCGGCAGGTGTAGCAAGAGCAATGGTATATTATGGGCATAAAGGAGTAGCAATCACTTCGCACGGAGAATCTGCTACTTCCGAAGGCTTTGTTTACGAGGCTATCAATGGAGCTAGTCTGGAACGTCTTCCGGTGATTTTCGTTATACAGGATAACGGATATGGCATCTCTGTTCCTAAATCTGAGCAGACTGCCAATCGTAAAGTAGCTGAGAACTTCTCCGGTTTCAAGAATCTGAAGATTATCTACTGCAATGGAAAAGATGTGTTCGATTCCATGAATGCCATGACTGAGGCACGCGAATATGCGATCAGTACCCGTAATCCTGTGATTGTACAGGCTAACTGCGTTCGTATCGGTTCTCATTCCAACTCGGATAAACATACACTTTATCGGGACGAAAACGAACTGGAATATGTGAAAGAAGCTGATCCGTTAATGAAGTTCCGGCGGATGTTATTGCGCTATAAGCGCTTGACGGAAGAGGAACTGCTGCAAATTGAAGCTGAATCAAAGAAGGAACTATCTGTTGCCAACCGCAAGGCGCTGGCTGCCCCTGAACCTGATCCTAAAAGCATTTACGATTTTGTGATGCCCGAACCTTATCAGCCGCAAAAATACAAAGAAGGTACTCATCAGGAAGAAGGAGAGAAGACTTTCCTGGTCAATGCAATTAATGAAACATTGAAAGCGGAATTCCGCCATAATCCGGATACCTTTATCTGGGGACAAGATGTGGCTAACAGAGAAAAAGGCGGGGTCTTTAATGTGACCAAAGGCATGCAGCAGGAATTTGGCGAGGCGCGTGTATTCAGCGCACCGATTGCCGAAGATTATATTGTAGGTACAGCCAATGGTATGAGCCGCTTTGACCCTAAAATCCATGTAGTGATAGAAGGAGCTGAGTTTGCAGACTACTTCTGGCCTGCCGTAGAACAGTATGTGGAGTGTACTCATGAATATTGGCGCAGTAACGGTAAGTTTGCTCCGAATATCACTTTACGGCTTGCTTCCGGAGGATATATCGGTGGTGGATTATATCATTCCCAAAATATAGAGGGTGCTCTGACAACGTTGCCGGGTGCACGTATTGTCTGTCCTTCTTTTGCAGATGATGCAGCCGGATTGTTACGAACCAGTATGCGTTCAAAGGGATTTACCTTGTTTTTGGAACCGAAAGCTCTATATAATTCGGTAGAAGCAGCAGCTGTTGTTCCGGAAGATTTTGAGGTTCCTTTCGGAAAGGCACGTATTCGTCGTGAAGGAACGGATTTGAGCATTATTACTTATGGTAATACTACCCATTTCTGCCTGCACGTAGCAGAGCAACTGGAAAAAGAAAGTGGTTGGAAAGTCGAAGTGATCGATATTCGTTCATTGATACCATTAGATAAGGAGGCGATTTTCGAATCGGTGAAAAAGACCAGTAAAGTATTGGTTGTTCACGAAGACAAGGTGTTCTCCGGTTTCGGTGCGGAACTTGCTGCTATGATCGGAACGGATATGTTCCGTTATCTGGATGGTCCGGTGCAGCGTGTCGGTTCTACATTTACTCCTGTCGGTTTCAATCCGATTCTGGAAAAAGAGATATTGCCGGATGAGGCGAAGATCTATGAGGCAGCTAAAAAACTATTGGAATATTAATGGAATAAAATGGAGGTATAGTTTATGAAAAAGATAGGTTTGTTTTATGCCACCAAAGCTGATAAGACTACTTGGGTGGCAGAGAAAATTCAGAAAGAATTTGGAAAAGATAGGATAGAAGTGGTGCCTATTGAGCAGGCATGGCAAAATGATTTTGCAGCTTACGATTGTTTTATAGTAGGTGCTTCGACCTGGTTTGACGGAGAACTTCCTACCTATTGGGATGAGTTATTGCCGGAACTTCGTACATTGGACTTGAAAGGGAAAAAAGTAGCTGTCTTCGGGTTAGGAGATCAGATACGTTATCCCGAAAACTTTGCTGACGGAATCGGACTGCTTGCCGAGGTATTTGAAGGAGACGGGGCCACACTGGTCGGTTTTACTTCTTCCGAAGGATACACTTTCGAACGTTCCAGAGCGTTGCGTGGTGATCGGTGGTGCGGTTTGGTCGTCGATTTGGATAATCAATCCGAGCAAGCGGAAAAGAGAATCAGGGAATGGTGCGAACAGGTAAAGAATGAGTTTGATTCAAAACCTTAATACTTTATATCTGTTTCCCGGTAACATAACAGAAGGAATATTATACCATACCATTCTTTTCATTAAAGGATGGTATGTACCAGATGCTCATCTCGTACACTACTGGATGAGCATCTGGTGTATAACAAGATGAGCATGCCGTACAGCACGAGATGAGCATCTCGTACATCTTATCTCTACTACAAATATATGCTGTCTTTTAAAGATACGTGGTCTGTGTCTTCTTGAAACAGATAAGGAAGATTAATGCTTAATATGTGAACTTCACTGCTGCCCAGCGGTTTTTCTCCTTATGATGTACGAAGGTCAGTCCGTTCTTTTCTGCTTCCCGGCGGATGAAAGGAATGTCGTCCACATAAAATCCACTCATATAAAGTTCCGATCCCGGGTGCAGGCAGGCAACGTATTGCTTCATGTCGTTCAATAGAATATTCCGGTTTATATTAGCGATGATGATATCAAAGGGCCCTTTGCCAATAAGCGATGAGGCATCTCCTTGTGAAACGGCGATGTCGTCTACGTGGTTTAATTCAATGTTCTCAATAGAGTTTCGTACACACCATTCGTCAATGTCGATAGCGATACATGGGCGTGCTCCCCGCATGCGGGCGAGAATAGCTAAGATCGAAGTTCCACAGCCCATATCCAGAAGTGATTTATCTTTCAACTCATTGTCCAGTAACTCCCCGATGATGAGGCTTGTCGTTTCATGATGTCCCGTACCGAAAGCCATTTGCGGATTGATAACGATATCATAAGTTGCCTGGGGTACATCTTTATGGAAGGTACTATGGATAACACATCGGTTATCGATCACAATCGGCTGAAAGAAATTTTTTTCCCATTCTTCGTTCCAGTCTTTGTCTTCCGCTTCAACGTATGTATAAGTGATCTCCGTATCGGGCAGAGGAAATTCGGTTATTGCATTTTTTATTGTATTTTCATCGCATAATGCCTGTTGTATGTATGCAGTCAGTCCGCCTTCGCTTTCAACAAAACTTTCAAATCCGGCTTCACCTAATACGGCAGCCAGTACGTCATTTACTGTTTCTGTGCATGGACTTGTATGGAATGTGAACTCAAAATACTTCATAGTTGTTTTTAATTTGGTGAATCTTTTGCAAAGATAGTTAGAAATAGGGATTTCCCTATTATCCTTTGGGGAAAATCTCCCTAGAGTGGCGAATCTCTTCCTTATCTTTGTAATGTGAATAAGTTTAAGTAATTACATAAACCGAGATGATATGAAAAAGATTGTTTATTTCTTGCTAATTGCTTTATGCCTCCCTATAGGCTTGATGGCACAAAGCGTTGATGACGACCTTTATTTCGTACCTTCTAAAGACAAAAAGGAGAAGAAAGAAACGACTCCGGAAAAGAAGGAACCGAGAAAGCAAGTCACGACCAACATCTATACATCACCGGGCACTACCGTTGTAGTTCAGGACCGCAAGGGAAAAACACGGGATGTGGATGAATATAACCGCCGTTATGACGCTCGTGAGAATGAATTCGTAATGGAAAACGATACCTTATATATAAAAGAGAAAGCTCAGCCAGACTTGGAAGGAGAATGGGTAACCGGTGAATTTGATGGTTCGCAAGAGGACTATGAATATGCCGAACGTATTATCCGTTTCCGTAATCCACGTTTTGCTATCAGCATTAGCAGTCCACTCTATTGGGACGTTGTTTACGGACCTAATTCATGGAACTGGAATGTATATACTGATGGTATGTACGCTTATGCTTTCCCGACATTTAGTAATCCGCTTTGGTGGGATTGGCGTTACAACTCCTACGGTTGGGGATGGAACTATGGCTGGGGATGGAATCGTCCTTACTATGGTTGGGGATATTACCCGGGTTCATGGGGCGGCTGGTATGGTGGCTACTGGGGTGGCTTCTATGGCGGCGGTTATTGGGGACATCATCACCACTGGGGTGGTGGTCCTAGCTGGGGCTGGGGCGGTGGTCATAGAGACATGCTATACACCAATCGTCGTTCTCCTAACAGGAGTGTTAACCGTACTACCAATGGTACCAGATATACCTCTAACCGTTATCAGTCTTCTCGTCCTTCATCAGTTCGTACATCTTCGAATAGAACAACTTCGGGACGTGTAGTAGGAACCAGAGAGAATAGTACACGGACAGGAGTAAGTACAAGAACTAGTTCTTCTCGCAGAGATACCTATACTCGTCCGAGCAGTACTCGTACCAGCACATCTTCGGGTATGAATCGTAGTAGTAGCACTCGTACTTCTTCTTCAAGAAGTGAAGGTACTTATAATAGGGGATCTTCTTCTAGAAGTAGCGGAACTTATTCAAGAGGAAGTAGTAGTTATACACCTAGTCGCTCTAGTAGCTCTCGAACATATACTCCTAGCAGTAGTAACCGTTCTAGTAGTAGTTCTCGAACATATACTCCTAGTAGCAGTTCTTCTCGTTCTAGTGGTTCTTCGTATGGAGGCGGAAGTAGTAGCAGTAGTCGTGGAAGTTCTTCCGGTGGTGGAGGTTCAGCTAGAGGCGGTAGCAGGAGATAAAACTATAGCATATAATAATATTTAAGGAAACGTATGAAAAAGAAAATAAATATAGCTGCACTTGCTCTTATTATGGTGGCAAGTGCAAGCGCCCAGACAATATACGATGGTGCTAAGTTTACGCAGAAGGATTTGAATGGAACTGCCCGTTTTGTAGGAATGGGAGGAGCAATGGGTGCACTAGGAGGAGATATTTCTACTATGGGGACAAATCCGGCTGGTATTGGTATATATCGTAGTAATGATATAATGGGAACTTTCGGCTTTTCTTCTTTTGGTTCGGAGAGTAAATATGAAGGATCAAAGTTTAATGTTGATAAGACTCGTGGATCATTTGATAATATAGGATTTGTGTTTTCTTCTAAAATTGGAAATCAGACCGCTTTGCGTTATGTGAATTTTGGATTCAGTTACACTCGTTCCAAGTCATTTGATAAGTATATGACAATGGAAGGTTTGATTAATCTGGGGCCTGGAGGAACAATTCTTTCTCAGACTAATCAAATGACGAATCAAGCGAACACTATGATTAAAGCGAATGGTGACTTTATCAGTAAGTTAGCTGATGATAAGATTAATCTGTTTACTGATAGTCAGACTGGCTGGCTGGCTGCTATCGGCTGGAATGGATATTTATATAATGAAAATGAAGATAAAAATGGCTATATAGGTTATTTACCTCA
>OGJR01001206.1_pt1 | contig 17983 bp, 26 predicted proteins | sample 1572301 | NCBI WGS metagenome assembly OGJR01 (sample SAMEA2582083, study PRJEB24529) | metagenome | biome: Human gut stool | place: China | collected 2011 | reverse complement strand
CCGGTTGAAAATCCGGAACCGGAAGCACCGGTTGAAAATCCGGAGAAGTCGGTAGACGAGGAATTAGCAGAATTAGGATAAACTTTTAAAGAAACGTTAAGATGATAGCTCACAAGAAAGTAAATGTAATAGTAGATAGAGCGCTCAAAGTTAACGCTAGAGTTTCCGAGAAAATTGTGGGATACGGGGATGGCAACCTGTATCCCCAAATTATATCGGAACTTATCTACGCGAGTAAAACGGCGTCTCTTAGCGTGGAACGTCTGAGCGAAGCTATTGAGTGCGAAGGGTTCAAAAACCGTGAATTCGGCGAGATAAAGAACGCCCACGGCGACAACATGGACGACATTCTGAATATGCTTGCTTATGATGTCGCACGTTTCAGGGGATGTGCCGTAATTGTTCAGTATGGCGGTGATTACCGTCCTAAAATGATATACCCAGTTCCTTTCGAATACGTTCGTGCCGGGCTTAATAAAGATTACCTGACTAATCCGGTTATTCACAAGTATGTGGTATTTAATAACTGGGACCGTCAGAACATCAAGTCAACGGTGCTTGACAAGATGGCGGTAACGTACCCCGCTTTTGACCCGGACAACTTTGCAAACGAAGTAATCGAGTACGGAGGTATCGAAAACCATCCCGGGCAACTCCTTTACATGAACTTCTTCACCACGAAGCCCTATCCGCTTTCCCCGTTCCATGCGGTTCAATCCGAGATGCAGGCGGAAGCAATGAACAGTACATACGTAGAGCGCACCTTGACACGCGGATTCCATATGTGTTCCATCGTTTCCCATGGTGATTTCACCGAGCAGGAAGAGCAGGACAACTTCGTCAAGGGTCTCACGGAGATCATGGGCGCGCAGGGCGCAGGGTCCGCATTGCTTGTACGCGATGATAACCTTATGTTGCCTCAGTCACGCCCGTTTATTAAGGTGGACCAGCTGGGTACGCCGATAGACGCTAATTTGTATAAGGCCTACAACGAACCGTTGAAAAAGGACATCGCTTCACAGGCGTATAATATACCTATTCCGTTAGTAGATTCTTCCCTTATCTCGTTTTCGAACGCTTCGGGCGAAGTCGTTAAGGAGATGCAGAAGGTTTACCGCCGGTCAGTGACGAAGTTACGCAGCAAGCTAAGCCGCGAAATCGCGCGCGCACTGGACGTTCCAACGGAACTATGCGAGATTTATAATGAGCTGGAAGAATCCGGTTCGGTAGCCACTTTAAATACAACAGGAAATGAGTAATTTTGTACCGGTACTTAAGAAGTTCCGCGAGATATTCGATATCGCCGCGGACGTGAAGGACACAGAGATAAACAAGTGTATCCAAGAAGCAGACAAGCTCGATATAAAGGCGGCTCTTTGCGGTGATACGTTTAACTCTGTTCCGATAGAACTAGGAGGCGGAAAGGGTCTGACCGATACACCCGCCGGGACTGATACTGATTCTAACTACTCGTTAGATGTTGATATAGACGGAAAAATCTACGATATCGTGCCCCTTTCCACTATCCTATGTTACTATGCGTTCGTTCGATACCTTAAATCGGCGGATCAGAAAAGTACATCAACGGGATTGAAAATTCAACAATACGGCAACTCTGTAATATTACCCGATTATAACAAGAACAAGCGATGGGAGGAGGAACGCGGGAAAGCAGATGCCTTTATAGAGGATTTCCAAGCCATATACGAGCTATACCGAAACTCCCAAGCACCATCCAAGAATGACTGTTGTAATCCTGTAAAACCTTATAGAGTATGCTTCATAACTTAACTTACAAGGGAATGAAAAGGGAAACTAAAGAGGACGTTCAAATTTGGACGGCGGTGGGAATGCTGATTGCGGGATCTGGCTTGACGGTAGCGGGGTTCTTAGTAACACCATTAGGTATTATCCATGATTCGGTACTATGGTTCTTTGCGCAATGCCTGCTTTATGCAGGATCAATTTTCGGCGTATCTATATACGTGACAGGCAAGGTCAATAAAGCGATTACTAACTTTAAACAGAGGGAGGAAGGTGATGGTAAACAACAGCAATAGGGTGGACGCTATAATTATCCATTGTAGCGCCACTAGAGAAGGGCAGGATATCGGAGCTAAAGAGATTGACGCGATGCACAAACAGCGCGGATTCAACGGAATAGGCTATCACTATGTCATCCGCCTGGATGGAACAATCGAGAAGGGCAGGAACGAAACGGCGGTAGGTGCTCATTGCAACACGAAAGGGTTCAGCAGGGAGTCGTATAACCGTCACTCTATCGGTATCTGCTACGTAGGCGGGCTTGACAAGGCTGGGAAAGCAAAGGATACCCGCACACCGGAACAAAAGTCGGCTCTTATCGAGCTGATTAACGACATATGTAAACGCTACCCGATCGTGGAGCTACTGGGTCACAGGGATACCTCACCGGACAAGAACGGAAGCGGCGAAGTCGAACCATTCGAATTCATTAAGATGTGCCCCTGCTACGATGTACGCGCCGAATATGGCACATTCATGAAGAACGTAGTGATAACACCATGAACAAATACCTGATTATCGCGTGCCTGTTACTTATCTCGGTAACAGGCTTCTTATATAATAAGGTAGGGCGACAGAAGGCAGAGATTGAGCGACTGGATACTAACATCGAGGCGATCAATAGCGAGGCGGTACGGTTCAAAACGAAGGCGGGGAAGGATGCGGAGACAGTCCAAGCGTTATCTCTGAAGCGTGACGAGCTGGAATTGTTTAACAGTCGTTTAACAAAACAGGTAGATGATCTACGTATAAAGTTAAGAGACGTTAAGGCGGCACACACCATAGAAACGGTTACCCGCGTTGATACGGTGGTAGTAACCGAGAAAACAGACGTACCGAACCAGTATAAATTCAGTTACAACGATAACTGGAACAAAATAAGCGGCGTAGTTTCTCCGGATTCCACTAAATTAGAATTTAGTTCTACGGATACGCTCGATGTTATTTCGCATGTTAAGCAGAAACGGTTCCTCTTTTTTAGAATTGGGAAGCCCAAAATACGAACTACGGTTACCAATCAGAATCCAAAAAACACGATTCACGTTCAATTTAGTACCGAATTGTAATCTCTGAGATAGCAATTCGTGTTAACAAACCTTTCACCTATCCAGACATCTATCCATGTAAGTTGCTCATTTACAGTAGATTAACATTCTGTTGGATAGATGAAGGGTTTTTAACTTTCACATGGAATCGTCTCATATATAGCTATTTAGCTCAATATGGATAGATGGATAGATGTTTCACTATAATACATGGAGAAAATCTTAGTAGTGTATTTTAATGGTGTAATTATAATTTATCAATCACAACACACACTTTTCTCCGTACTTATAGAGAATCACCTATCTATCTATCCACTTTTTAGCTAAATCACTGGTATGCAGCGACTTACGTGTGATTTAACACATTTTAATCTAGCCGATTTCAAAAATCACCCTTGATACTCAATAAGTTATGTGTGATTCCATCTATCCAAGTCCGTTTTTTACCTTCGATTCACTAATAAACGTTAATCTCCGAAAATCTTTTGCCCAATTTATTGTAGATTCAAATAAATGCCCTATCTTTGCAACATCGAATTACGAATCAAACGTGCCGCCGACCTCCTAGACGGCAAGAAAGGACTGATAAGAGCAGCCTACGGATTGAGACGATTAAACCGAGAAGCAAATGAGAGGGAAGAAAGTTAATCTTTGTGCGCTTGAACGGTTCTATTACGAGGAAGCCCGCTTGCATATCAACACGCAGCTAAAGGCAACAGACGTGTATAACCTGTTTAGTTCACCGCTCCGTCTGACAACGGAGGAGCTGTTTCGTGAGAAGCTAGCGCTAGAGGACGGCGGAGAAGAATTTGAATTTAAAATTCGCGGGTTCATCTATCCGACAGCGGAGCGGTACAGGTCCATATTCGCCGGAGCGGTTGAGATGGCGTACAAAGATTTTTTGAGTACGTTTCACAAATCTAAAAATTTTTAATATGAATGAAGTAGTAAAACCAAAGCTGATACGAATCAGCGAAGCCGCCCACCTAATGGGCTTGACCGAGAACGCTGTCCGTTACAAGATACGACAGGGGTATTTAAGCGAATACAAGAACCAACAGGGAAAGATTCGCGTAGACGAAAACGAAGTTATTAACAAGTGTTTAACATATCAAAAACAGTAAAATTATGAAAATTGAAATTAGCATTGACGGAGACAGTAGAGGAAGTGAATTGAAATGTGCATCGGATTTCCTGTTCGCATTAGCGAACGAACATAATGCAGCCGAAGGAATCCCCGCATTTTACAGACCCGTTCTGGAACATGGAGTGAAGTACAACGATCTTGAAACTGGACGCGTGGTCAACACCGGAAAGCCCGCCGCGGTGGAACCCGTCGTGACTGAGAAGGTAATCGATTTCGCCGACGCAATGGCGAAGGCTGAGATAGCCGGGGGTGAGAATACTCAGCAGAGTAAAATCGAGGCGCTCGCTGACAAGGTGGCGGAAGCTACACAGGTGAAGGAAGAATCGGAAGAATACACCGTAGAAGCGGTTATCAGTATGACCGAGGACGAAATGAAAAACGTACCTACGCCTGTTCTTATCGAAGCCCTTGAAACGTTTGGGATAGACCCTACCACTAGACCGGGAAAGAATACGAACGCCAAGTTGCGCGGTTTGCTGATATCCGCTATCGCTGAGGCTGAGAAAGAAGAAGAGGCGGCGGAAGAGACCGAGAAAGCCGAAGCCATCAAGCCACAGGAAGAACCGGAAGAGAAAGCTCCGGAAGAGGAAGCTCCGGAAGAGGAAGAGATCACGATTGAGATGCTCCGTAACGTTGCCCGTGAATTGATCGCCGCTAACAAGCGCAAAGTGATTGCGGAAGCTTTCGAAGCGTGCGGGTGCTCTAACTTCTCAACGTTGAAAAAGCAGGATTACAATAATTTCTACGACTTATGCAAGAAGTAATAAACCATTCAGAAAGGGGGCACGCGATACTGTCCCCTTCATCTTCCGAAAGGTGGCTTAATTGCACCCCGTCTGCCCGCCTGGCCGACGCGGCGGGAAGCAGGACGAGCGAATATGCGGAAGAAGGTACGACAGCCCACGAATTGGCTGAATACGCATTGAAAAGTTGGATATACGGAACGTTCTACCCCGAATGTGATGAATTACCCGTTCCGGAGAACATCGCCTCAAACAAGTACTATTCCGAGGAAATGAGAGATGCTATCGGCGAATACGTCATCTTCGTTACAGGCGAATTTTACGAGATGCAAAAAGGACCCTTCGGCGGTTCAGTCGCTACGTACCTAGAGGAAAAGTTGGACATCTCCAAATACGCACCCGAATCTTTCGGAAGCGCTGACGTTTCCTTGATATCCGAGCACATAGTGCATATCATTGACCTAAAGTATGGAAAAGGGGTGAAGGTTCCGGCGGAAAGCCCGCAGTTCAAAATGTACGCTTTAGGGGTGCTAGCCAAGTTTGGCGGTCCAAAGGTGAAGCGTATCCGGATGTCCGTAGCGCAGCCTAGATTGAATCATTTTGAGACGATCGAGGTAGACGTAAGGGATTTACTCGACTGGGCTGAGAAAGTCTTAAGACCGAAAGCTAAGCTAGCATACGAAGGAAAGGGTGAACAGGTGGTAGGTTCGTGGTGTCAGTTCTGTCCTGTTAAGGCGACTTGCCGGGCACAGAAGAACGAGATTATCAAAGACTTCGAAGATCACCCCGATACGCTGATAATGACGGATGAGGAAATAGTTGAGATGATCGGCAAGATCGACAGATACAAGTCGTGGCTTGAATCCATCAACCAATACGCCTACATCGAAGCCATGAAGGGCAAGAAATGGGACGGTTACAAGTTAGTTGAAGGACGAAGCGCCCGGAAGATCGTTGACCCGGACAGTGTGCGTGACAAGCTCTTAAATACCTACCTAGAGGACGAAGTACTGAACATCTCATTGAAAGGTATCACGGACCTAGAAAAGTTAATGGGAAAGAAAGTATTCGCTGCTGAGATAGGCGAGTATGTGAAGTCTCAGCCCGGAGCGCCTAAACTGGTCCCGGACAGCCACCCCGGAAAGGACTACGAACGTGATACTGCAAGCGACTTCGATATAGAAGGTTAATCAATGTTAAGACTTTTGTCAAAATTTGGAAGTTTCAGAAAGTATCCGTAGATTTGCAAAGTCTTAAAGAAATAGTAATAACAACAAATTTAAAAATTTACGATTATGGGAAAAAAATTAGTTTTAAAAAATGTGAGATTTACATGGGTAAGAGTATTCGAACCGAGAGACGCGTTCAACTCCGGAAAAGCAAGATACGAAGTTACTTTGCTCCTTCCGAAATCTGATAAGGAATTAGTTAACAAAGTACGAAGCGCAATTAAAGACTTGCAGGACGAATATGTAGCAGAACATCCGAAATTCGTAGTTCCGAAAACAGGTGCGGCGGGCGAAAAGTGGAATCCTATCAAGGACGGTGACGATTCGGCATATAGCGAAGAATTCGGCCACTTTAAAATATCCGCTTACCGAAAAGAAGAAGACGGACAGCCATTGGTTATTGACAAGTTCAAACAGCCTATCACACGAAAAGAGGATATTTATTCCGGTTCATGGGGGGTAGCTTCGATTGACGCATACGTCTACGATAACGCCGGAGGAAAGGGAATCACATTCGGTCTGAATGGTTTGCAGAAAGTCAAAGACGATGAAGCCTTCGGAGGCGGCGCAGGAAACGTGGAAGACGACTTCGATGATGAATCGGGTGCGGACGACGATCCGATCTTCGACTAACTAATTAATAAACCGGAACAGGGAACGCCGGACACAAAGATTCCTACATATTTTATTTAATCCATTTTATTATATCAATAAGTAACAGGTGTGCAATGGCGGCATGAGTAGAAGCGTGCCGCCATTTTTAATAAAATAAAAAGAAGTGAACAATGAGAAAAGTATTTATTGATTTTGAAACATACTCAGACGTAGACATCAAGAAGGGCGGTATGTACAAATACACCGAATCGGATAATTTCGAAATTCTTCTGATAGGCTACGCCATTGACGATGGACCTTTCCAGTGCGTGGACCTTACCAAGTTCGACGACCCGCAACAATTCTTTAACCTAGTACAAGAACCGGATACTCTCATATATGCCCACAATGCTACGTTTGAGCGTCTTTGCTTGCGTGCGTACGGCTACGATATACCCGCTAGCAAATTCAGATGTACCGCTACCCTGTCCCTGTATGCGGGCTTCCCCGAATCGTTGGGGAAGGTGTCACAGGCTATGAAGCTGACTGACGGAAAGTTAGACACGGGTCTGAACCTTATCAAGTTATTCTGCGTCCCTCAGAGAGACGGCAAGCGCATTTACCCGGAAGAATACCCGGAAAAATGGGAAGATTTCAAGAAGTATCTGAAATATGACATTCTTTCGGAGCGCGAGATCGAAGCTAAGCTAAGACATATCGAGATCCCTGCCTCCGAGATTGAAAATTACGCGATTGATCAAGCCATCAACGATAGAGGTTGCCGGATAGACATTCATTTGGCTTCGAAGGCAAAGACCCTCTTTGATAACTACATGGCTGTCTTAAACGCAAAGGTACACGAAAAGTATGGTATCACGTCTCTTAAGTCATCCAAGCCGATAAACGAGTTCATATTCGCGATGACCGGAAAGCGGTTCGACTCTATCAACAAAGACACGATAGACGGGATAATCAAGGAATGCGATAATGAAGACGTTACCCGCGTCCTAGCAGCCCGGAAGATCGCTTACAAGACATCTGTAGCGAAGTTCGGTGCGATGTTAGATTGCGTATGCAGAGACGGCACAGTGAAGGGGTTATACCGTTTTTATGGCGCGAACCGTACAGGGCGGTGGGCGGGTCGCATGGTTCAGATGCAGAACCTTACTAAAAGTTATTTCGATACAGACGAGGAGTTGGAAGCCGCTCGCGAGGACGTGAAGAACTTTGGACTGGATGACCTCATCCTAATGTACGATAACATCCCTTCTTTGCTGTCTCAGCTTCTCCGCACGGCGTTCATTGCCCGCAAGGGGTACAAGTTCAAGGTTGCCGACTTCTCGGCCATCGAAGCCCGTGTAATCGCTTGCCTAGCTAATGAGCAATGGCGTATTGACACTTTCCGCCGAGGCGGTGACATCTACATAACTTCCGCCGCGCGTACCTTCGGACTGGACGAGGCTAGCATTGACAAGCATTCGCCATACCGTCAGCAGGGAAAGGTAACCGAGCTAGCCCTAGGGTATGGCGGATGGGTGGGTGCTATCAAGACGATGGACAAGAAAGGAGCCATTCCGGAGGATGAGATTAAAGATATTATCCTTCGATGGCGGGACGCTTCACCAAATATCGTGAAGTTGTGGCGCGAATTGGAAAACTCAGCGAAACGGGCTATCATGGCGAAACGGGAAGTTCCGGTTGTAATCGGCGGAAGAACCATCTGCACCTTTTACTGGATTCCTCAGTTCAACACGATGGCGATGCGCCTTCCTTCGGGTCGGTCGCTTCATTACCCTTTCGCCTCGATTAAGAATAAGACTATCCGGTACGCCAACGGGGACAGCAAAGACGTAGAAGCCGTATGCTATTACGGCGTAGCAGGAACGGCTGATAAAGGTCGTCCGGCGGGAAGTTGGTGCGAACTGGACACGTACGGAGGAAAGCTGACGGAGAATTTAACTCAAGCAGTTTCGCGCGACCTGTTAGCATCCGCATTGAAAAACGTACTATCTTTGCAACCCGGCGATTCCGGAATCGTGGGACACGTTCATGATGAATTGATAGACGAAGTATTGGAAGATGGCGGCGAATCACTGGATGAAGTGTGTACCGCTATGTGTATATTACCGGAATGGGCAAAGGTCTTCGACATACCATTGAACGCGGAAGGATTTGAAAGTTACTTTTACAAGAAATAATTTACAGAAATGGAAAAATACAATATCTCAGTAGGTGGTGGTGCTCGTTCAACGAATTGGAAAAGGAAGTCATATACGTGGGACGAACTTGTGGAGATTCTCGGAACGCCTAAACGCGACACCGAGACCACACGGGAGTACGACCTACTGGCAAAGACAGAAAAGGCTATCCGCAAAGACAAGGGCGGATTCGTAGGCGGAACGCTTTCCGGTGGTCGCCGCACGAAGAATGCCGTTACCTCCCGTTCGCTGATCACTTTAGATGTAGACTTCGGTACAGACGATTTCTTCTTCGATTTCTCGATGAAATTCGATTGTGCGGCTGCTATTTATGGCACGCGCTCGGACAGACCGGGTAAACGCCGTTACCGTCTTATCATCCCGTTAAACCGGGAAATCGAATCACGTGAAGAATATGAAGCGGCTTCTCGTAAGGTCGCCGAAGTGATGGGTATCGAACTGTTTGACACCACTACCTTTCAGGCGGAACGTCTAATGTTTTGGGCTACCCTGTCTTCCGACCAACCATTCTACTTTGAGACTCAGAAGGGGGAACCTTTGGACGTTGACTATATTCTCAGCCTCTACGGAGACGGTGAAGCGTGGCAAGATGTGCGCCTGTGGGCTTTCGCTGACTCCGAGGATGTGGAAGTGCGCGGACTGGTGAAGGCTTCGGCAGACCCCACGACTAAACCGGGAATGATCGGTGCATTTTGCCGCGTCTACACCATTCAATCGGCTATCGAAAAGTACTTGTCTGACGTTTATGAGGATGAAAGTAACGACCGCTACACATATAAAGGTGGAACATCCGCCGCCGGGATGGTAGTGTATGATAACATGTTTGCATATTCCCACCATTCCACCGACCCTATCGGAGACGGACACACATACAACGCTTATGATTTGGTACGCGTCCACCTGTACGGGCATCTCGGCAAGAAAGAGAGTGAAGCGGAGATGGTGAGGTTAATGCAAGCGGACGAGGACGTGGTACACGAGATGGTGAAGGTGGAGGACTATCTCAGTGACTTCGAAGAAATTCCGGACGAGGCGAAAGCCGAAGTAGAGGATGAAGAGGTGATAGAGTGGGACATAGATTCGAAAGGTAACAAGACCGTTACTACGATTAACTTTGAGAACGCGTTTAAATCAGACCCATTGCTTAACAAGTTGATAGCCTACGACCTTTTTCAAGACGTGGTGGTTTATACCCGCTCACCATATTTCGATAAGACCAAAAAGCGTGGCGACCTTCTAGACGATACAGGCGTAGCCATCATATCTACCCGCATCGAAAGACTGCATAAAATATATAACAAGGACAAGATGAATGCGATCATTGAGAAGGTAGCACTTGATAACGCATTCCACCCGATTAAGGATTATCTTAATTCACTGGAATGGGATTTCGAACCTAGACTAGATAAGTTTATGACTACCTACATGGGATCGGAAGATAACATCTACGTCAGCGAGGCGTTCCGGAAAATGATGGTTGCAGCGGTTGCCCGTATGTTCAAGCCGGGAACTAAGTTCGATACGGCGTTTATTATGGTATCGCAGCAGGGCGCGGGAAAGTCAACGCTGATTCAGAAACTATCTAAAGGATGGTTCAATGATTCCCTTATCTCTATGGAAGGGCAAAAGGCTTATGAAGCCCTTCAAAAGTCGTGGCTAGTGGAACTCGCCGAGTTATCAGCCCTTAAGAAAACTGACATCGAGGTGATGAAGAACTTCATCTCAAAGACCGAGGATACGTATCGGGCTGCATACGCCAAGCGCATCAAGACGCACAAAAGACAATGTGTTTTCTTCGGGTCCACGAACCAAGACGACTTCTTAAAAGACCCCACAGGGAACCGCCGTTTCTTCCCCGTGGCTGTTGAATGGACACCCGCCGCGGACATCATAACGAATCCGAAACGGGAAGATGAATTCGCCGAGATTGTTAACCAGTTATGGGCGGAAGCCGTGGAACTGTATCGTTCCGGCGAATCGTTGATACTGTCACCGGAAGCGGAAGCCATCGCAGTGGGAAAGCGCGAAGAATACACCGAACGTGACCCAATGGAAGGATTGGTTTATGATTACGTTAACCGGAAGTTCCCGGCCGACTGGTTTGATCTCTGCTACGCGGATCGTAGAGATTTCGCGGACCGTACGGGGGTATACGTGGAAGGGACGGAGATAAGGGATGATTTCTGCACCTTTGAGATATGGGTAGACTGCCTCGGAAACAAGCGTACCGATTTCAATTCGGCTCGTGCCCGTCAAATGTCGAACATAATGAAACGGTTGGGATTCAAGCCCGTGGGACAGAGATATGTGAAATGTTATGGGAAACAAACAACATTCGTGCGCGTTCGTGAGGCGGATTCCAAATAAAGGATTATCTTTGCGTCACCATTGAGATATAATTCACTTCATACAACACGGGGGCAGCGGTTCCCGGCATGAAACTAATTTTGTCGAATGCTTTTTCACATTTTTTCCGCCCTAGCACCGCCGAGAAGGCTCTGCTAGGGTGGTTTTTTATTGTATCGTTAAACAATGTTAAGCCTTTTGTCAAAATTTGGAAGTTTCGGAAATTCGCCGTACATTTGTCACATCGAAATAAGAAACCAATTAAATAAAAAGAACATGAAAACAACAATCAACATTATCAAATTTGTAGTAATTTGCATTCTAATAACCGCTTATATATTACTCTTATGCTAATAGTAGAGAAAATTATCCTCGTCAAAGGGGATTCAAAGGAGGCCATTACCCGGACGCCCATAGAGGTGGAAAGACTAACCGCCGAGGAATTTAAGGCTGATGTGAAACAATTATTCCGGTGTGACCGGGTGTTATTAACTTATACAGTAAAAGAAGATGAAGACGAGAATCAAGAAAAGTAAGGCCTTAGTTAATTGTTCCGAGGTAACAGGGTACTTAGTTCAGGAGCTGGGAAATGACGGAATGTTCCGTACCATCGCAGGCGGCGTATGTTACTCGAAAGAAGACGCGGACAAAGTGCGCGCCCGGTACAAGAAAATAGGTAGGGACGTAGCAGCGTTCAACAAACGTTTCCAACATCAAACCTTAACAATGCCTGTTGATTACCAAAAGAACAAAAGCCATGAAGAAGGACGAGACTAGTGAGAAGGTATTTGAACGCGAGCTATCAAAGTTCGTGGAGGAAAGCGGGGGGATGGCGGTTAAGCTGCTGTCCCAGTTCATCAAGGGTTTACCCGACAGGATGTTTCTTTTGCCCGGCGGTTTTGTGGTTTTCGTAGAATTCAAAAGCACCGGAAAGAAGCCCACCAAGATTCAGAGCTACATTCATGCAAAGATACAGGCACTCGGATTCCTCGTGTATGTGGTGGACAGCGTAGAAAGCTATGAAGAGATTAAAGGATTAATTAAACAATTAACTAACTAATAAACATTATGGAAAGTAGAACAGAATTTATGCAGCATTTTATCGCGATCGGCTTTATTAAGCTAGATTCTTTGGTGTTAACTAGACGGAAGCCAATGTCTTGGGACAGGACGCAGCTCATTTTTTACCCCGAGGAAGTGCTTATAACTGTCAAGATAGGCAAGGAGAAAATGAATTTTAAGTTCAGGTATGATCAGTTCAAAGACGCTCCAACCGCGTATAATGCGATTAAGGAGATAGTGCGAAGAGACTATAATAAGCGGATTGAGGATATATTAAAAGAAATTTTGTAATATGGAAAAGGATCAATACCTTCGCGCCTCACAGTTGAACGAGGAAATCGAACATAACGAGGAATCCACGAAAGAATTAACGTCATGGCTAGAGAGTGAGCGGTTCGAAGGAATCGCAATATACTTTGTCAACGAGGAAGGAGAGCACCGAACGTTCGGCGTTCAGTTCGATCCGGACTTAAGCCGGGACATCGTAGAGTATGCCCGCCGCCGGGTGAACCAAGTTTTGAGAAAACAGAATCAAGAATTTAAAAAATTATAATTATGGCAACAAAAATTAAAGTATCAACAGAGATCGAAAAAGGTTTAGAAACAGTAAATCCGGGAGATGTAGTTAAGAGTATTAAATACGGCGGGGTTGTCCTAGTGGTAAGCTCAACCGAAGGGGGTAAATTCTTCGACGGGGTGGTTTTAGATAAGGGTAGATATGTTGACCACGAAGTAAATGAATTTGGGTTCGTTTTTACCACAAAAGACTTTGAGCCGTTCATAGGTACAATAACTTTAGAATGTAAGTAACCATGGCAGTAGACTTTTATAAGAAATTAAAAGAGGACCGGATAAAGTTGTTCGTGGATAACGTAACAAAGATGGCGAACAATACTCCGGCAGATGGTTACATGATAGGGGAAGCGATAGGCGCGCTTCCCGACAATCTGAAACAATTCCTTCTCACTGAGATTCCCGACAGGATCGTCCGCGCTGAGTATTCCCGCCGCGGCTTGGGAAATATGGAAGATGCTTGTCTGACACAGGGAGGGGACGAATTGAAGGAAACATACCGAGCAGAGATATACAAAGGTAACGAGTATCACGCTATCGCCGACTTGTTAGGAACTGATTGTGTTAGGCCGGACCTGTTAGAAACAGTTGAGGCACTTATCAAGTTGTTCCCGGAACGGTGGACCTTAGACGACTTATTCGAGAAGTTACAAGATAGACATTGGGGTGTTTAATATTTAAATAAATAAGAGTTATGAATTACAAATTAGAAGAAGTAAAAGCATTTACTACCCGCTGCTTAGGAACACGGTTCACACTTAAATCGGGGGCGTTCGCGGACAAAGAAGTAACCGTAGTGGGGTACACGGATAAAGATGGTTTAGGGGACCCCGCCGTTATCGTGGCGCTGCCAGAAACGTCTCTAGACAGGGGTTGGGGGTTAAACGAATTGGACCTCGAAGACCATGTAATCGCGGACGTGGCAGGAGGAGTTCGATTGTGGTATGCATATATCGAAAACCTAGAGAAATGCTAAACAGGAATCAGTTACATAAATACCAAGTTCAGGGAATAGAGCACATCAAGAATAATCCGGAATGCGCTCTATTCCTTGATATGGGACTGGGAAAGACGGTGACCACCTTAACGGCGGTTGCCGATCTTATCGAGTATTTCGAAGTAACGAAGGTGCTCATCGTTGCGCCTAAACGAGTATCGGAAGTGACGTGGGGAGACGAAATCGAAAATTGGTCGCACCTCCGTAACCTTCGCATATCTGTGATAGCCGGGACCCCGAAGCAGCGGGTAGCCGCAGCCCACGCGGACGCGGACGTCTACACGATAGGAAGGGATAACCTAGTATGGCTACTGGAACACTTCGGAGGCGTTAAGGTCCCTTACGACTGCATCGTAGTGGATGAACTATCATCATTCAAGAATCACGCCTCTGAACGCTTTAAAGCCATGAAGAAGATACGCCGCCATGCCAACCGCATTATCGGTCTGACGGGTACGCCCGCGCCTAACGGTCTTATAGACCTGTGGGCACAGATGTTCGTCATAGACGGTGGCGCGCGTCTAGGGAAATCTATCACCGATTACAGGGCTAACTACTTTAAACCGGGTGCTCAGAATGGCGGGATAGTCTTTAACTATAGGCCACGCGAGAACACCGAGCAGGTACTATCCGATAAGATAGCCGACATCACCCTATCGATGAAAGCGGTTGACTACTTGGATATGCCGGAAGTGAATTACATATATGACAAGGTTACGCTGTCACCGAAGGAGGCGGCTATGTACAAGGAATTCGAGAAGGAGCAGATACTTTCCATGTTCGCCGATGGAGACGAAACGGAGATCACGGCGCTGTCCGCCGCCGCGCTGTCGAACAAGCTGCTGCAATTCGCGGGCGGCGCAGTGTATGACGCTGAGCGGAACATCCATCAAGTAAGCGAGGCAAAGATTGAATCCCTGTGCGAGATGGCGGAATCCCTTAACGGTGCTCCGGTTCTTATCGCTTACAACTTCCGCCACGAGGCTGTGCGTATCGAGAAAGCCCTGGCCAAGTTGAAGCCCGTTCGCATAGGCGGCGACTCGAAAGGGGACGGCACACAGATCATGCGTGACTGGAACGCCGGAAAGATAAAGGTACTGATAGCCCACCCTGCCTCTGTGGGTCACGGCTTGAACCTTCAGAAGGGCGGGAACAACATCATTTGGTTCGGCGTAACTTGGAACCTAGAGTTATACCAACAGTTCAACGCCCGGCTGTGGCGGCAGGGACAGACGAAGCCAGTGTTCATCCACCACCTGTGTGCTAAGGGTACGATAGACGAGCGGGTGGTAGACGCCATACAAGGGAAGTCCGATACACAGAATAAGTTAATAGATGCTATCAAAGAGATTGTTTCGAAGTATATTCGTTAATCAACGTTAATACTTTTGTCAAAATTTGGAAGATTCGGAAGTTTGCCGTATATTTGTTACATCAAAGTTAAACAAGTAGTAACAATTAAATAATAAAGATTATGAAACAGAAATTTACAATCGAATTGAGAGACGAAAATAAAGTAGCTTTCGGAACAATAGAGGTATTGTTAACTAACAAAGAGTTTGCGGCCCGCGGTTCAGCAATGGTAGAGGCATCCGGAGCAACCTACGGAAAAGTGAAAATGAACGGAGTAGATTATTATATGATCTACGTAAAATAATTAGTCATTTAAAAAACAAAGAATCATGAAAAAGTTTACATTAGCATTTATCGTTTTAATCGCTGCCTTCGCAGCTAGTTCATTCTCTCAGATCAAAGAATCCGCGAAGCCGGAGAAAATCGGTTCATACCGCATGGGCGTTCTCAAACTCTACAAGGCGGGCAATACCTTCGAGGTTCGCGGTCTAGTCAAGCAAGACATATCTATGGAACTCATTGTATCACTAGGAGACAAGGAACAGGCAACGGCGATCCTCCAGTCGATGGTGGACTATAAGGGCAAGGGTGGTGAATCAGTAGCCCTTAACAATCCCACGGAGAACGTAGCCCGGTGGATGGGATCTATGATGGGTGGTTGGGAAGTAGGCAGGACCGAGATGTACGCCGCCACCATTCAGATGAGTAAGGGAGAGATTAAGAAGATGATCAAAGTAATAACCGAAAATAATTAATAGCCATGAAAGTAGAAAAAGAAGTTTTGATCTTCAGATCAAAGAAAGAACTGTATCAGTATGTTAACACTATGGCATCACCTACAAGCTCCGTAACCGGGGACGGATGGTGCGGAGCGAAATATCCGGTGACGGCTGACATTACCCACACATACGGAAGAAATTACAAGGATCACCATATCGTGTTCCGGAAGCCTAAAGGCGGGCTTATCAACTGGTTCAAGCGGTCGAATCGATGGAAGCATTTACTCTACGGCTTCTTGGTAGCCATCATCGCAGGCTTCGCTTTCACAATGGGATGCGCGGCGGGAATGGAATTTAAGGATCGCGCTTGGGGTGGAAAATGGGACTGGATAGACTTCGGTCTGACGGTTGCCGGAGCATGGTTTGGCTTGATGCTACGTATAGTTATTATTAACGCGCTCGGTATCGAGTGGCTAAAACTTTGGATATAATGAATATTACAAAAGATTTCGAGGAAACGGGAATGTCGTTCCTAGAATACAAGAACAAGGAAGAGAAGATCCTCAACGCCTATCGGAACGGGAGCATAACGAGGAAAGCAATGTACAGGCTGTTGGAGGACAACCGGAAAGCATACAATGAATGGCAGGAATACCGAAGGAATCCTATCGATGTTACACCAATGTGGGAACGGATGGAACAGCTGAAACGGGACATGACGGGTGTTATCGAGGTTACACCAATGAAGGAACAACTGGAACGGATGGAGCACCCGGACAGGACGGGTGTCATCGACGTTACTTCAATGAAGGAACAACTGGAACGGATGGATGAAGCCCAAAAGAGGATGCGGGCACGCCGGGACGAGATAGCGAACCAATGGGCGAAAGCATACGTCGAGGATGGAAAGATCAAAGTGCGGAGAGGGTGCGCCGGGCTTCCGTTGGTAGAGATGACAGTGTTAGAGGCTAGGCTGCTAGCCGCGCAGATTCTAAGTATAACGAACCCTAAAAAGAAAAGATCATGATTAATATGTTTAACGAGGACTGTGTTAGGGGACTTAAAAAGATCCCGGACAATACGATAGACTGCATTCTCACAGACCCGCCGTATCTTTATCTGAAGCATAGGCTGGACCGAGATTTTGATGAAAACGCCTTGTTCTCCGAATTTAAGAGGGTCATAAAGCCAAAGGGCTTCGTAGTTTTATTTGGGAGGGGCACATCTTTTTACAGATGGAATTTCATGCTGTCCGAGTTAGGTTTTAAATTCAAGGAAGAAATATGCTGGGACAAAATATCCCCTTCATCACCCGTGTTACCCTTGTCCCGTGTCCATGAGACAGTATCGATTCATACTATAGAAGGCACGATCCACCCTGCAAGGGTCCCGTATACGGAGTACAGAGGTGATGATTTTGGTTCTATAAAGCGCGACCTGAGGAGGATAGCGGGCGCGTGCAAGAAACCAGAATTTATACAGGACCTGAATAATTACCTAGAATCGAATGAGCGTACATTCTCCGAATCTGTTTCTTTTAGTGAGGTGACCGTACAAGGAGGACTTAAAAATTCGGACAGGAGCATGAACGTCGCGGTTATGGTCAAGGAGGGGGCAAAAGAGAAAAGTATAATCAGAATATGCAGCGAAAGAACCGGAAGAATCCACCCAACGGAGAAGCCTGTGAGACTGCTGGAAAGGTTGTTAGCCCTTACTACGTTCCCCGGAGACATCGTATTAGACCCTTTCGCCGGAAGCTTTTCTACGGGGGTGGCGTGTGTAAACATGGAAAGGTCTTTCATAGGGTATGAGATAGACAAAGAATATTTCGAGGCGGGGAAAGCACGCGTAGAGGGTTCCCTGCTCGACAGGGAGATATCAGGAATTACCGAATAAAATAAATTAAATTAAA